>OJDV01000136.1_pt1 | contig 33160 bp, 30 predicted proteins | sample 1592911 | NCBI WGS metagenome assembly OJDV01 (sample SAMN05416860, study PRJEB24817) | seawater metagenome | isolation source: Sea water | place: Canada:Atlantic | collected 2013-11 | reverse complement strand
AAGAGACAGCGGGTGGGCGGGATGTCGCGGCACGCGCATGCCGTCACCCGAACACACCCTGTACAAACCATCGCGGATCGCCGCCGCGCGCGTCCCCCACAACGCCTTCGCGAAAGAGCCACAATCGCCGCCCGTCCGTCACCTCGACCTTGTAATAATCCCGCAACCGCGTGCCGCTACGATCCCGCCACCACTCGGGTGCAATCCGCTCTGGCCCCTCGAACCGCGTCATCAAAAACGCCACCCGCCGCCAGCGAAACCGCGCAGGTGGCCCCTCGGGCACCGCATACAAAACCGCCACCTCTTCGGCTGGATCAAACAGCCGCAAGGGCCGCTCCCGCGCCACCTCGACATCCCCCGCAGGCACCCCCGCCAGAACGGAGACGCGCCCCTCCACGCGCTCGGGTTTATGGCTTTGCACCCACGCATCCCACGTCACCTTCGACGGGCCCAGCTTGGCCGTCAGACGGTCCAACAGCGCCGCCACATCCGCCCCCGCATCGCGGCTCCCGTCCAAGCGGTCTTGGTGCAGCACCAACGGCTCCACCCGCAGCGCCTCCAGCGTCATCAGGTCAAAGCCAAAGCCCGCGTCCAGCCCCTCCAGCTTTCCCGCCACCAGCCGCACAAAATGCGCAGCGTCACGGCTTGCCCGCGCGGTCGAGACATCGCGCGACCGCCACTCGCCGTCGACACGGTAGATCGTAATCCGCAGCCGCCGTGCGCCCTGCTCGGCCTCCGCCAGCTGCGCCGCCAGATCCTCCGCCAGCCCATCGAGCCACGGCACAGGGTCGACCACAGGCTCCGCCATCCGCACCCGCGCCAGATACACCGCCCCTTCGGCAGGGGCATCCAGCGGATCGGCAGACCGCCCCAGCGCACGGTCGAGCAGTACCAGCGGGTTCACCGCTTCCGCGACGCCTGAAAACCGCCGCATCAACCCCACACGCGGCACATCGGCCAGCGCGCCAACAGTGCGCAGCCCCAACCGCTCCAACAGACGCACTGTATCCGAAGGTAGCCGCAGCGCCGCCACAGGCAGCGGGGCCAAAACCTGCCCCACATCCTCCGCACCGCAAATCACCCCCTGCGCGCCAAACCGCGCCAGCATCTGCGCCGCCCCGCGCGTGGGTGCCAGTGCCAAACGCGCGCTCAAGCCCTGCATGGCAAACCGCGTGTGCATGTCGCGCAACATCTGCGCTTCACCGCCAAACAAATGCGCCGCCCCGCGCACATCCATCAAAATTCCGTCCTGCTCTGCTACTGTCCACGGACACCACCGTCGCGCCCAAAGCGCCACACGCTTCAGCAGCGCCTGATCCCCGCTCACATCCGCCTGCTCCACGTGCAAATCAGGATGGATCGCCTGCACATCCACCACCCGCGCGCCGACAGTGATCCCACGCCCCACGCCAGCAGCATTTACCGCATGCACCACAGGCCCATGCGTCCCTGCGGCGGCCAGCACCACGGGCGCATCCTCAGCGGGCAGCGTGCGCTGCTGTGCCGTGATCCGCCTCCAGCGGTCCATCGCCAGATCGGGGAAGAAAACGGAGACGATCCGCGCGCCCGTCATGCTGCACCGACCACGTGCCAGGCGCACGGCCCCGCGCCCGAAACAGCTCCGCCTCCCAAACAGGCGCGCCAGAGGCCGCCGCGTTGTAGGGATGCGGCGCAGAGGGTAGCGAGCCAACGCGCCACCGCTCCCGCGCCGCACTCAATCCCTCCGCAGCCCCCGAGCGGATCAACCACACGGGCAGCCCCGTCGCCTCCGCCCGCATCGCCAATCTCTTGGTTGCCGTGAAATCCAGCACAGGCGGCGCGCCATGCACCTCTCCCACGACAGCGGCCAGACCAGCACAGCCCGCGCCTTCCTCCATCGCCCAAAGCACATCGCGCGCGTGGCTCACCTCCACGCGCAACAGGCGCAAACCCTTGAGCGCAGGCCCGTACACCCGCCCGTTCTCCAACCGCGACGCACGGTCCTGCACCCAGAGCACAGGCGCCTTGGAACGCGGCAAACAGGCCAGCACAAACGCTGTCACGGCCCCGTCGAAAGGCCGCGATGACAGGGCGTCCTTGAGCACTGCGTGCGGAGCCTCGGGACGCGGCACACCTGCATCGCGCGCAGGCTTCGCATTCAGGCGCAGAACCTGACCACCAATGGAATCGCTCATCATACATCCCTCCATTTTGTTCTCTTTTTGTTCTACATGGAAGATGGTAATTTGGCACCCTCTTTTTACACTTTGCCGCACCCTGCGTTGTGCTGCGCGCAATACTGCCCACACACAGCGCCCTATATACAAACGCCCCCCAACCCATTAGGGGCAAGAAAACTTATCTCTTATCCGTTCAGGAACACCCTTTGATACAAACGATATCCGACGCACTGGCCACCCAAGGCTATGACACAATGACACCCGTTCAGGAGGCCGTGATTGCCCCTGAACTCGACGGCAAGGATTTGCTCGTCTCCGCCCAGACAGGTTCGGGCAAGACCGTCGCCTTTGGCCTCGCCATCGCGCCCACGCTGCTGGGAGACGAAGAGAAATTCGGCCGCGCAAGCGCGCCGCTGGCCCTCATCATCGCACCCACGCGCGAGCTGGCCATGCAGGTCAGCCGTGAGCTGACGTGGCTTTATGGCAAGGCGGGCGCAATCGTGACCACCTGCGTCGGCGGCATGGACACCCGCACAGAACGCCGCGCCCTCGACCGCGGCGCGCATATCGTCGTCGCCACGCCAGGTCGCCTGTGTGACCACATCAGGCGCAATAACATCGACCTCGACGACATCCGCGCCGTGGTGCTGGACGAGGCGGACGAGATGCTCGATCTGGGTTTCCGCGAGGACCTCGAGTTCATCTTGGGCGAATCGCCTGCTACGCGCCGCACCCTGATGTTCTCGGCGACTGTCCCTGCGGCCATCGCCAAGCTCGCCAAATCCTACCAGCGCGATGCGCAACGCGTCAGCGTGATCTCCGACACCAAGCAGCACGCCGACATCGAATACCGTGCGCTGACCGTGAACCCGCGCGATACCGAAAACGCCATTCTCAACATCCTGCGCTTCTACGAGGCCAAGAATGCGATCGTCTTCTGTAACACCCGTGCCGCCGTGGCGCGCCTGACCGCCCGACTGACCAACCGCAACTTCTCGGTCGTGGCACTTTCAGGAGAGCTGTCCCAGCAAGAGCGCACCAACGCGCTGCAATCCTTGCGCGATGGCCGTGCCCGCGTCTGTGTGGCCACGGATGTTGCCGCCCGCGGCATCGACCTTCCCAACCTCGAGCTGGTGATCCACGCCGATCTGCCCACCAACGCCGACACGCTGCTGCACCGCTCTGGCCGCACGGGGCGCGCGGGGCGCAAGGGCGTCTCGGCGCTGATCGTACCACCAAAGATGCGCTCTAAAGCGACCCGCCTGATGGGCTGGGCCAAGCTGGATGCTGAATGGGCGCTGCCGCCGTCGGCTGCCGAAGTAAACGCCGCCGATCAGGACCGCCTGTTGAACGACGACGCTTGGAGCACACCCGCCCCCGAGGACGCGGTCGAGTTCGTGGCCGAGCTGGCAAAACGCTACACGCCCGAGCAGCTCGCCACCGCTTTCGTCAACCTGCACCGCGCACGCGGTTCGGCCCCTGAAGAACTCTCCGCTCCGGGTGAGGGCAAAGACAGCGCACCGCGCGCCGAATTTGGTAAATCCGTGTGGTTCACCGTATCCACAGGCCGCAACGACGGGGCAGAGCCACGCACCCTGCTGCCGATGCTTTGCCGCGTAGGCGACATGACCCGTGACGACATCGGTGCGATCCGCGTCCAGCCGCGCCACTCCTACGTCGAAGTGGCCGAAGGCGCTGTAAGCAAACTGGTCAACGCCCTTGGCGCAGATATGAAAGCCGAAGACGGCGTAACACTCACGCGCCTCGACGGTGTGCCGGACTTTGGCCCCCGCCAAGGCCGCCCTGAGGGCAAAGGCAGCGGCTATAAGGACGGTGGCAACCGCAGGCCTGATCGCGCGCCCAAGCCGCCCCACCGCGGCAAGGCAGACTACAACCCCGACGCACCCAAACCCGCGCGCAAGCCCAAGCCAGCGCATGATGAGGCTCCCGCCGCAGCAGCAGCGCCCAAACCGCGCAGCACCGCTCCTGCAAAGGGCAAGCGCGACGCCACGCGTCCGCCAAAGTCCCATAAGACCGAGCGGACGCCGATGAAGTCAGGCGACAAGCCAAAGGCGAAACCTGCGTGGAAAGACAAACCAGCCAGCCCGCCACGTGACAAACCAGCGGCGAAATCAGGGGCGAAAGCCGTCTGGAAGAAACCCGCCAAGGAAGGCAGCGCCCCCGCACGCGATGCAAAACCCAAAAGCGGCTACAACCGCGCGGCAGATGCCTCCAAACGCTTCACCCCTCCAGGTGGTAAGGGCCCAGGCAAAGGAAAACCCAAACCCGCCGCGCGCGGCGGTGACGCACGCCCCAGCCGACCAAAGAAATAGCGCCTGCAACACAGCCGGATTTTTCAAAATTTCTGTGCCCATAAAAAAGGCCAGAGCGCATGCTCTGGCCTTTTCCTGTTCTCAGGTCTGCGCCGCCTAAATCAGCCGCGCCCCTTCCAAGGCACCATGATCCGTTCGGCCCCGCGCATCAGCATATCAATACCAAAGCCGATGATCCCGATCAGGATAATGCCCAGAATAACAATATCGGTGTTTTGGAATTTGGACGCGACCATGATCATCATGCCCGCCCCTTGCTCCGCCGCGACCAGTTCGGCCGCAACAACAGTGCCCCAGCACACACCCATGGCAACCCGCGCACCCGTGAAAATCTCGGGCAGCGAGTTGGGAATGATGACATGGCGCATGATCTGCCACTTGCTGGCCCCCAGTGAATAGGCTGCGTGCACTTTGGCGATATTCACACCCGACACGCCAGAGCGCGCCGCAATCGCCATGATCCAGAGCGCGGCAAGGAACAGCAGGATAATCTTGCCCGTCTCGCCGATCCCCGCCCAGATGATCACCAGCGGGATCAGCGCCAACGGCGGCACAGGGCGCATGAATTCCACAATCGGGTCAAACCAGCCACGGAACCAGTTGCTCAGCCCCATGGCATATCCCAGCGGGATGCCGACAATCGCTCCGCAAATAAAGCCCGCTACAACACGGAACAGCGACATGCCCAGATGCCCCAAGAGCGAGGTGCCGCGGAAACCTTCTTCTAGCACCTTGCCCGTCCGCTCCACCACCGCTTCGGGCGATGGCAGGTACAGCGGCTCCATCTGAAGACCATTCTCTGGCTGGAAATTCGGCGTGCCTTTGTCGGAAATCGTTACCGATCCGCCCTCGATCTCAACGGTATCGCCAGGCACCACAGGCGTGCCATTGATGGCTACAACCTTGGCCCCGTCAGCACGCTTCACCTCATCGTTTTTGTCGAATGAGACAAGCTGGCTGCGGTATTGCGCGACCTTGATGCTATCGTTCTTGGCGATGCCGTCACCTTCTTCGATCGCAGGGGTGTCAGGCGTTTCTTCGCGCTCGTGCACCAGAACAGCAACCGTCGCGGTATCGGTCTGGCCATTTGCCTCAACCGTGTACTCAAACGACGTCTCACCCTTGAAGGGCGCAGGCGCGTGCAGGAAACTCGGGATCAGCGAGGAGCCCGTGAACATCCCCCACAGCAAGAACAGCGTCAGGATTGAAATGATGCCCGCCGCACGGTTGGGCCGCACCGCACTCTCGTCACCAAAGGTCACCGTCTTGAGCGCGGTATAGCCGTCCTTCTTGGCACCGATACGGGTGAAGACAAACGCCGCTACCGCGAAAATGCCGATATATACGACAGGCAGAATCAGTCCCGTCATGCTGTTTCCTCCGAGCGGCCCATTATCTCTTCTTCCATATCCCAGATCATCCCGAGGATCTCTTCGCGTTTGACCGCAAAATCGGGATGTTTCTTCACTTCGCGCAGGTCCGCCTCAACGCCCAGTTCGGCAAAGGGCAAACGGTATTCCTTGTGAATGCGACCGGGGCGCGGGGCCATGACGATCAAACGCTCGCCCAACAACAGCGCTTCTTCAACAGAGTGGGTGATCAGGATGATCGTCTTGCCCGTCTCTTTCCACAGCTTGAGCACAAGGCTCTGCATCTTCTCGCGGGTCAGCGCATCCAGCGCGCCCAGCGGCTCATCCATCAAGATCACATCAGGATCATTGGCCAGACAGCGGGCCAAGGCCACACGCTGCTGCATCCCGCCAGACAGCTCATAGACCGCCTTTTCCTTGAAGTCCTGCAATCCCACCACGTCCAGCAGATGGTTCACAATCTCCGCCTTCTCTTTTGAGGGCATCCCCTTCATGGAGGGGCCAAATCCTACATTGTCGCGCACGCTCATCCATTCGAAAAGCGCACCCTGCTGGAACACCATCCCGCGCTCTGCATCAGGGCCTTTGATCTCGTGACCATTCAGGGTCATCTTCCCCTCGGTCGGGGCCAGAAACCCCGCAACGATGTTCAATAGCGTGGTCTTGCCACAGCCCGATGGCCCCAGCACGCTCAGCAACTCGCCCGCCTTGAGGTCAAGCGTGACATCCTTGAGCGCCTGCACCGATCCGCCATTCGGCAGATCAAACCGCATCGACAGTTTATCAATGGAAAGTCCGGACATGTCCCTGCTTTCTGACCGTGGCTTGACGGTCCAAATAGGACGGGGTTGGCCCCGCCTCATTGTCGTAAAAGATAAGGTCTGGCGCACGCATGCACGCCAGACCCAGATCATTCCCGCAGGAATTACATGCCTTTGACAGCCATCAGCGGTGCTGTGTTCACTGTGCCGGAGTAGTCCTCGAGTGCGCCGTCAATGGAGCCGCTCTCCTTGAACACGGCAGCCACACCGCCCATGAAGGACTGGCTGCCGCCACCGAGCCACTTCTCGCTCAGCTGATCTTCCACGGAAGGGAAGGTGAAGCCTGCAAGTGTTTCGGCTGTTGCCGCTTCATCCATACCGGCGTCCTTGGCAATTACAGGCAGCATCTCTGCCGCGCGGTCGCCGCCTGCGTTCCACATGGCGTTGGCATCTGCCGTCACCTTGAGGAATTTGGCCAGCTCGTCACCGTTCTCGGCGACATAGGAAGCGGGAGCAGAGGTCACGTCGAATACCAGAATGCCCAGCTCTTCCTTCTCGGCACCTGTCAGCAGGATGTTGCCGGATTCTTTCATCCGGCGCAGCGCACCGCCCCAGCCACACGCCATATCAACAGACGCCTGGCTCAGCGCCGCAGCACCTTCGGCAGGGGCCATGTCAACGACGGACATGGAGGACACGTCTACACCGAAGTGATCCATCTGCTTGAGGAAACCGTAATGCGCAGCAGTACCCAGCGGCACAGCGACTTTCTTGCCTACCAGTTCGGCGGCGGAGTCCTTGTCGATCTCCAAAGCGGAGGCCACAACGCAGTTGTCGTTCTCGGAATAGGATACAGCCACATCAACGATCTGGATGTCCTGACCGCCGGATGTCGCTACAACGAAGGGCGGTACACCCTGGCTCACGGAGATTTGCACATCGCCCGAAGCCATCGCCGCAGACATTGCAACGCCGCTGTCAAAGCTGACCCAGTTGACGGTCTTGCCCAGCGCTTCGTCATACGTGCCGTTCACTTTGGCGAACTGGAATGGCATCGGCCACTCAAGGAAGTATCCAACCGTCAATTCACCGTGGCCGTCTGCAAATGCTGCGCCGCCGGTCATGGACATGACCGCGCCTGCAACAAATGCGCTTACAGTTTTCTTCATCATCTTAGTAGTCTCCCTGTTGATTATGCTTGGCTCCTATTGATGGAACTCAAGGTTGGCTTTCGCAGCGAATGCAGCCGACGTAAGTACCCTGTGGGATACATTCATTACTTGCAAGAGGCTTGCGCAACGCGCCAGACATTTGCCTTTTCCCGTTTATTTGACCGTGAACAATTAGGCGTCACGCTCAAATATTCATCGCAGAACCCTCCCCGTCCTGCATCGAAGTTTCGCCTCCACCCTCACCCCGCAACGCAGAAGAGCGCAGCGCTCAAGGTGTTTATCACTGTGTCGTGCAACCTGAAAAATCAAAGAACCAGTTCGCACTCCGTCATAAGGCCAGAAGAGCACCCTTGCGCAGGGATTTGCCAATCGCGCAGCAGAAAACTCAATAAAAACATAACACCAGGCGATCTGGCCCTATCCAACTCTATACTCTGGCCCTATTTTTCATCGCCGTTTGATCCTCTGATATAATATATTGACAGAATACACTGTCTGATTTCCCCTGTTTGCTCTCTCATCGAAAGGTTGCCACCATGGACGGAACGTTTAACGAAAATGACATTTCACGCGTTGTCGAGGCTGACCGCGCCCACGTCTGGCACCACCTGAGCCAGCATAAACCCTATGAAACAAGCGATCCGCGCATCATTGTCGAAGGCAAAGGCATGCGCGTCTGGGACCAGCACGGCAAAGAGCATATCGACGCCGTTGCGGGTGGTGTCTGGACCGTCAATGTCGGCTACGGGCGCGAATCAATCGCCGATGCCGTGCGCGACCAACTGGTGAAACTGAACTTCTTTGGCGGCACTGCTGGCTCGATCCCCGGTGCCATCTTCTCTGAAATGCTGATCGACAAAATGCCGGGCATGAGCCGCGTCTACTATTGCTCCTCGGGCTCCGAGGCGAATGAGAAGGGCTTCAAGATGGTCCGCCAGATTGCGCACAAACGCTATGGCGGGAAGAAGTACAAAATCCTCTACCGCGACCGCGACTATCATGGCTCGACCATCGCTTCGATGGGCGCAGGGGGGCAGGACGAGCGGAACGCGCAATACGGCCCCTTCCCCGATGGCTTTATCCGCGTGCCCCACTGCCTTGAGTACCGCAAGCACGAACAGGACGGCGCGCCCGAGGAAAACTACGGCGTCTGGGCCGCCAACCAGATCGAGGAAGTCATCCTGCGCGAAGGCCCCGAAACCATCGGCGCGCTCTGCCTCGAGCCTGTCACCGCTGGCGGCGGTGTCATTACGCCCCCCGATGGCTATTGGGAGCGGGTCCGCGAGATCTGCGACCAGTATGATATCCTGCTCCACATCGACGAAGTCGTTTGCGGCGTGGGCCGCACAGGCACATGGTTCGGTTACCAGCACTACGGGATCAAACCCGACATGGTGAGCATGGCAAAAGGTGTGGCGTCAGGCTATGCCGCGATTAGTTGCCTTGTGACGACCGAGGCCGTCTTTGACATGTTCAAGGACGACGCCAGCGATCACCTCAACTACTTCCGCGACATCTCGACCTTCGGCGGTTGCACCGCTGGCCCCGCGGCGGCCATCGAGAACATGAAGATCATCGAGCGTGAGGGCCTGCTGGCCAACTGTACGGCCATGGGGGACTATATGCTGGAGCAGCTCGAAGAGCTGTCGGACAAGCACCGCGCCATCGGTCAGGTGCGCGGCAAGGGCCTGTTCCTCGGTGCTGAACTGGTCACCGACCGCGCCACTAAAGAGCCGCTGCCCGAGAAGACCGTCGCAGCAATCGTTGCTGACTGTATGCAACAGGGCGTGATTATCGGTGCAACAAACCGATCCTTGCCAGGCAAGAACAACACACTGTGCTTCTCGCCCGCCTTGATATGCACCAAGGACGATCTGGACCAGATCGTTGCCGCAGTGGACGGCGCATTGGGCCGCGTTCTGGCCTAAACGATACTTTTGAACAAAACCAAAGGGCCCCGCTTTTCCGGCGGGGCCTTTTTTGTGCGCTTTGGCAGGCGTCCGCGCATAGGGGAACTTTCCCTGCACATGCGCGTTGCATCTTATATAATGGCGTAGATATTCGGCCCCATTTCAGAAAAAGGTAATACCAATGAAAAAGCTCTTTATGGCGATCCCTATGATTGCGGCTCTCGGCGCATGTGGCACACCCGATGGTCGTCTGGCCGCGACCACTCTGACAGGTGCCGCGATTGGCGCAACCGTTTCAGGAAGTGATGACAAGGCGAAGGGCGCTATTATCGGCGGCGCTGCGGGCCTCGCGGCTGGCACATTGCTCAACCGCACCTCGAACGGCAATTGCACATACCAGCGCAACGACGGCTCAACCTACGTGGCCGCTTGCCCATAAAGGGTTTCACACTGCACGAAATTCGGGGCCCTGCTGATTCAGCAGGGCCTTTTTTGTGTCAGCGAGTTCCGTGCGGTCAGATCATTCCTTATCGGCATAGACGCCCCATAAGATCGCATGCCAACTGCGCTTTTTCACATAACGCTGGTGCAATAAGACAGCGGCCAAAAAGACCACCATCAGCGGCAGCATCACGGCGAACCCGAGATAGGTTATGGCAATCATCATCCCCACAGACAGCGGCACCGCCAGCAAAGCCCACCGCACCCACGCCTGACGGATCACCGCCTTACGCTCTGCGTCCGAATGGAACTGTGTCATGTGCTTCCTCCTGCTTTGCCTGCACAAGGCTATGACGTTTGCGTTTTTCGCACAAGAGTACGGGCCATGGTTAGGCTCCGTCCTGAGAAACCACGCGACCATATCGGCATCAAGCCTAAGCGTATCCCGCGCCTTTTTGCGCTTCACCTCACCCCGAAAATCCAAGCCAGCCCAATCCGACGGAACACTGTGATCAAGCCAGCGCGTCAGCATCTCCTCCTGCAAGCGCTCCAACTCATGTAACTTTCAGTCTTAGTTATAAATCTGTTTGCACGCTCCATTCTGATACAATGAGGATGTAGTTTTCTCCAAATCATTCATCCTTATATCCAGATTGATTTGGCATTAAGTCCAGTGTAGAAGGTTTGCATGGCACTTCCTGTTGAGACCTTTTTCCTCCACCCTGATGCCCAAGGCACCTTGCAATCGCAGATCCAACAGATGATCGCGCAGGGAATTCTGTCCGGCCGCTTTCAGACAGGAGAAAAGCTCCCTTCAACCCGCAAACTCGCCGCTCATCTGAGTGTGAGCCGCATCACTGTGACGATCGCCTACACTGAACTTCTGGCCAATGACTACCTCAGCTCCAAGGGGCGGTCAGGCTATTATGTCTCTGAGAACGCGCCCAGCCCGCCCAGTTTCACCCCTACACCAGAGGCGGAGGATGCTGTGGACTGGACCCGCGCCATAGGACAGCGGTTCAGCGGTGGCGTCACACCCTCCAAACCACAGGATTGGTCGCAATACCGCTATCCTTTTGTCTATGGTCAGGCCGACAAAGCACTGTTTGATCACGCAAATTGGCGGCTCTGCGCATTGCAGGCTTTGGGCCAGCGCGACTTTTATTCCATGACGTCCGACACCTATGATCAGGACGATCCCAAGCTGATCGAGTTCATCGCCCGCCATACGTTGCCCCGCCGCGGGATCACTGCAGCACCCGAACAAATCCTGATTACCATGGGCGCGCAAAACGCGCTCTGGCTCACGGCACAGGTGCTGCTAACCCAGCGCCGCCGCGCCGCTTTGGAAGATCCGTGCTATCACTCACTGCGTGACATTCTGATCCAGTCGCGGTGCCACGTAACCCCAGTGCGCGTTGACAATGACGGGATGCCGCCCGAGGCAATTCCGCCCGACACAGATGTGATTTTCACCACGCCCAGCCACCAATGCCCGACGAATGCGACCATGCCTATGGCGCGGCGGCGGGCGCTGCTGGACCGTGCCCGCGACATAGATGCGCTGATCGTCGAGGACGACTACGAGTTCGAGACATCGTTCCTGCGCCCCCCCTCGCCCGCGCTCAAATCCCTCGATGCAGACGGGCGCGTGATCTATGTAGGCAGCTTTTCCAAGTCCCTCTTTCCGGGTCTGCGCTTGGGCTATCTGGTGGGGTCAGAGCCGTTCATCCGCGAAGCCCGCGCCCTGCGCGCCTCCGTGCTGCGCCATCCGCCGGGGCATATCCAGCGCACGGCCTCCTACTTTCTGTCGCTTGGCCATTATGACGCCCTCGTGCGCCGCATGGGCAACGCCCTGAACGAACGCCGCGCCGAGATGGAGGCTGCTATTGCCCAATACGGACTTGAGATCGCAGGTCAGGGCGCGCACGGCGGCTCGTCTTTCTGGATGCGCGCACCCGATGGAATTGACACACAAATTCTCGCCAACCGCCTGCGGTCCCTCGGCGTCCTGATCGAGCCGGGGCAGTCGTTTTTTGGCGGCTCCGAGCAGCCCCAGAACTTCTACCGCCTCGGCTATTCCTCAATCTCTGCCAGCCGGATCAACGAGGGGCTGAAAGCACTGGCGTTAGAAATCGCTGCGATGACAGAAGCTGGCCATATTTCAGCATAGCATCTGGCCCTAACTTTTCAGGATCTTAACCCGTATTTTGGCAAAAACCGGATTCGCTTTCACTTATTCCTAGGGGTTACTTGCTATGAAAATGACGACAGAAGAAGCATTCGTAAAAACGCTGCAGCGTCATGGCATTCAACATGCCTTTGGCATCATCGGCTCCGCCATGATGCCGATTTCCGACATTTTCCCCAAAGCCGGGATCAAATTCTGGGACTGCGCGCACGAAGGCTCTGCTGGCATGATGTCAGACGGCTACACCCGCGCCACAGGCAAAATGTCCATGATGATCGCGCAGAACGGTCCGGGCATCACAAACTTCGTGACGGCTGTTAAGACGGCATACTGGAACCACACGCCGCTCCTTTTGGTGACCCCGCAGGCCGCAAACAAAACAATCGGTCAGGGTGGCTTCCAAGAGATGGAGCAGATGAACCTCTTTGCCGATTGCGTCGCCTATCAGGAAGAAGTCCGCGATCCCTCCCGCGTGGCCGAAACGCTGAACCGCGTGATCATGCAGGCAAAGCGCGCCTCCGGTCCCGCACAGATCAACATCCCTCGCGATTTCTGGACGCAGGTCATCGATATCGAGATTCCCGAAGTCGTCGATTTTGAATTGCCTCAGGGCGGTGAGAACGCGGTCGCGAAAGCGGCCGAGATGCTGTCCGATGCCAAATTCCCTGTGATCCTCAACGGCGCAGGCGTCGTTCTGGCCTCAGGCGGTATCGACGCCTCGCGCGTGCTGGCTGAAAAGCTCGATGCGCCAGTCTGTGTGGGCTACCAGCACAATGATGCCTTCCCCGGCAATCACCCGCTGTTTGCGGGCCCGCTAGGCTACAACGGCTCAAAAGCAGGGATGGAGCTGATCTCCAAAGCAGACGTTGTTCTGTGCCTCGGCACCCGTCTCAACCCGTTCTCTACCCTGCCGGGCTACGGCATTGATTACTGGCCGACAGACGCCAAGATCATTCAGGTCGACATCAACCCCGACCGCATCGGCCTGACCAAGAAGGTCACCGTGGGCATCGTCGGCGACGCGGCAAAAGTAGCTCAGGCCATCACGGCCAAGCTCGCCGATACCGCAGGTGATGAGGGCCGCAAGGAGCGTACCGCGCTTATCGCGCAAACCAAATCCGCATGGGCACAAGAGCTGACCTCCATGACCGAGGAACAGGACGATCCGGGCACAGACTGGAACGTGCGCGCCCGTGCCGCCAAGCCTGACTGGATGTCGCCGCGCATGGCTTGGCGCGCAATCCAAGCCGCCCTGCCCGTCGAGGCGATCATCTCCTCCGACATCGGCAACAACTGCGCCATCGGCAACGCGTATCCGTCCTTTAATGAGGGGCGCAAATACCTCGCACCGGGTCTGTTCGGCCCCTGTGGCTACGGCCTGCCCGCCATCGTCGGCGCGAAAATCGGCCAGCCTGACGTACCTGTTGTGGGCTTTGCAGGGGACGGCGCCTTCGGCATCGCGGTGAACGAGCTTACAGCAATCGGTCGCGGCGACTGGCCACCGGTCACACAGATCGTTTTCCGCAACTACCAGTGGGGCGCGGAAAAGCGGAATTCCACACTCTGGTTCGACGACAACTTCGTCGGCACCGAGCTGGACGAGGATGTCTCCTACGCTGGCATCGCCAAAGCATGTGGTCTGCAGGGCGTCGTCGCCCGCACGCAAGAAGAGCTGACAGCCGCCCTCAACAAGGCGCTGGACGATCAGATGAACCACGGCAAGACCACGCTCATCGAGGCGATGATCAATCAGGAACTGGGTGACCCATTCCGCCGCGATGCGATGAAAACGCCCGTTGCGGTCGCTGGTATCGACCCTGCTGACATGCGTGAACCGCAGGTCTAGCGCATGACAAAAGCCCCCTTGCTGGTGGTGAATGCAGGGTCGTCGTCGATCAAGACGGCCCTGTTTGACCCTGATCTGTGTGAAGTATTGCGCAGTGAGGCCACAGGCATCGGTGGGGCGGGCAACCTCAAGACAGCGGGCAAGAGCCAACAACTGGCGCTGCCCGATCATGCGAGCGCGTTGGCTGCGATTTTTGACGCTCTAGGGAGCCATGGCATCGCCCCGCATGAGCTTGGCGGTGTCGGCCACCGCATTGTGCACGGCGGTGCTGACCTCACGCAGGCGCGGCGCGTCACACCTGCGGTGCGCGATGCGATAGCGAATTGCATTCCGCTGGCACCGCTGCACAATCCACACCATATCGCCGCAATCGACGCAGTCACTGCAATGGCACCCGATCTGCCGCAATGCGCCTGCTTCGACACCGCGTTTCACGCCACCAATCCCGATGTGGCCCGTCGGTATGCACTTCCCGATAGCGCACCAGAAGGGCTGCAACGCTATGGGTTTCATGGCACCAGCTATGCCGCCCTCACCCTTGCACTGCCTACGCAATCGGGCAGCCTGCCACACCGCCTGCTGGCGCTACATCTGGGCAATGGTGCATCGCTTTGCGCCATTCTGGACGGCAAGTCCGTCGCCACCACCATGGGCTACTCCCCGCTGGGCGGGCTAACCATGGGAACCCGTGCGGGTGAGATTGACGCAGGCGCGGTATTGCGCCTCGCCCGTGATCTGGGTGTGGATGCGACCGAGGATTTACTCACCCGTCAGAGCGGCCTGCTTGCGCTGTCAGGCACCAGCGCAGACATGCGCGACCTGATGGAGACGGACACACCGGAAGCCCGTTTTGCAATCGCACATTTTTGCTATTGGGCCGCCCGACAGGCCGGCTCGATGATCGCAGCGATGGGCGGGATCGACGCCATCGCCTTCACCGGTGGCATTGGCGAGAACGCCGCCCCGATCCGCGAAGAGATTACCGACCTGCTTTCGTGGACGGGCGATGTGCCTGTCTATATCGTACCCGCAACCGAAGAGCTGCACATTGCACGCCAAATGAATTCGCTGCTGGCGTAATTTTTTGAAAGGCCAAGGATGACCCACAAACAGCCCAAGCTGGACCTGAGCCCGAAAGTCTCTGACGAGATCCGGAAAACGACCTGCTACATGTGCGCCTGTCGCTGCGGAATCAACGTGCATATGAAGAAGGACCCGCTGGGCGATCTAAAGGTCGCCTATATCGAGGGCAACCGCGACCATCCTGTCAATCAAGGGGTGCTCTGCGCCAAAGGCTCTGCTGGCATCATGCAGCACAACGCGCCCTCGCGCCTCAGCTCTCCGATGAAGCGGGTGGGCAAGCGTGGCGAAGGCAAGTTCGAGCATATTAGCTGGGACGAGGCCTACGACATCGCGGAAAGCTGGCTGCGCCCCATCCGCGAGAGCAACCCCGAAAAACTCGCCTTCTTCACCGGCCGCGACCAGTCACAGAGCTTCACCTCCATGTTCGCGCAAAGCTTCGGCACGCCGAACTACGCGGCCCATGGCGGGTTCTGCTCTGTCAACATGGCGGCTGCGGGCATCTACACGATGGGCGGCGCTTTTTGGGAGTTCGGTCAGCCCGATTGGGACCATACCAAACTCTTCATGCTCTTCGGCGTTGCCGAAGATCACGACAGCAACCCGATCAAAATGGGCATCGGCAAGATCAAGGCGCGCGGCGCGCGTGTCATTGGCGTGAACCCCATTCGTACAGGTTATAACGCCGTGGCTGATGACTGGGTCGGCATCACGCCGGGCACAGACGGGCTGTTTATCCTGTCAATGATCCACTGCCTGATGAAGGCGGGCAAGATGGACCTCAACTATCTGGCGCAATACACAGACGCCGCCGTGCTAATTAACGGCGATGAGAAGTCGCCCGAATACGGCCTGAAGCTGCGCGACGAGAACGGCAAAGAGCTCGTGATCGATCGCACCACCGGCAAGCTTACCCCCTACGATCAAAAAGGCGTCAAACCCGATCTGGCCGCCACCCACCGCGAGGCAGGGATAACCCACCGCCCCGTCTTCCACCAGATGGCTGAGATGTATCTGGATGAGCAATACGCCCCCGAGGCCGTGGCCGAGCGCTGCGGCATCTCCGCCAAACGCATCCGCACATTGGCGGCAGAGCTGGCGCGCGTGGCCTTCGAGGAATCTTTCGAGCTTGCCCACGAATGGACCGACTTCCGCGGTGAGCATCACACAACGATGACAGGCCGCCCCGTCTCCTTCCACGCCATGCGCGGCATTTCGGCCCACGCCAATGGGTTCCAGACCTGTCGCGCGCTGCACACGCTGCAAATCATCCTCGGCACGGTCGAGGTTCCGGGTGGCTTCCGCTTCAAACCGCCCTACCCCAAGCCTGCAACCGCGCACCCCAAGCCGCACTGCAAAGTCACACCAAACGCCCCCCTCGACGGCCCGCACCTCGGTTTTGTGCACGGCCCCGATGATCTCGCGCTCAAAGACGACGGCACGCCTGCCCGCATCGACAAGGCCTTCACATGGGAAAACCCCATGTCCGCCCACGGTCTGATGCATATGGTAATCAGCAACGCCTACGCGGGCGATCCCTACAAGATCGACACGCTCTTCATGTATATGGCCAATATGTCGTGGAACTCGTCGATGAACACCACGGGCGTGCAGGATATGCTGACCGACACGGACGAGAGTGGCGAATATGTCATCCCACGCATCATCTACTCCGATGCCTACAGCTCGGAGATGGTTGCCTACGCCGATCTGATCCTGCCCGACACCACGTATCTCGAACGCCACGATTGCATCTCCCTGCTCGACCGCCCCATCTGCGAAGCCGACGCCGTGGCCGATGCCATCCGCTGGCCCGTGGTAGAGCCTGACCGCAACGTCAAAGGCTTCCAATCAGCCCTGTGTGATCTGGGCGCGCGCCTCGGCCTGCCCGCTTTCACCAACGACGACGGCTCCCAGAAATACGCCGACTACGCCGACTACATCGTCAACCACGAACGCCGCCCCGGTGTCGGCCCCCTCGCAGGCTGGCGCATGGGCGAGAATGGCCTACAAGGCGGACGTGGCGGAGTGAACGCATCCCAGCTCGACAACTACATCGCCAATGGCGGCTTTTACGTCGAACACATTCCAGACGGCGCAAACTACTACAAACCATGGAATGCCGACTATCAGGACTGGGCCGTGAAAATGGGCCTCTATGACAGCCCCCAACCCTACCTGTTCAGCCTCTACGCCGAACCGATGCGTAAATTCCAACTCGCCGCCGAAGGCCACGGCGACCGCCAGCCCCCTGACCATTTGCGCCAACGGATCAAAGAAAAGATGTCCCCCCTGCCGATCTGGTACGAGACGGACCAGCAGGGCAACGAAGGCTTCACCATCACCGCCCTCACCCAACGCCCTATGGCAATGTACCACAGCTGGGGCAGCCAGAACGCATGGCTTCGCCAGCTCCACGGCCGCAACCCGATGTATATGCCGACCAATTTGATGCGCGAACATGACCTCAAAGACGGCGACTGGGCCGAGGTCACCTCCCCCCACGGCACCATCACCGTGCCAGTCATGGAAATGGCCGCGCTCAACCCCAACACAATCTGGACATGGAACGCCATCGGCAAACGCAAGGGCGCATGGGCACTCGACAAAGACGCGCCAGAGGCCACCAAAGGCTTCCTCCTCAATCACCTCATCCACGAGCTGCTCCCGCCAAAGGGTGACGGCCTGCGCTGGGCAAACTCAGACCCCATCACGGGCCAAGCCGCATGGTTCGACCTCAAAGTCGCCATCAAGAAAACGGCCCAACCCGCTGATGCACAAAGCCAACCGAACATGCCCCCCATCAACTCCCCCGTGGCATCCGCCCCCGATGAGCTCAAATGGAAGGTAGGCAAATGACCCCAATTTCTTTTGGTCTCAAATATCCCGGGGTCTGGGGCAGCGCCCCAATGCACACCTGCCAAGGAGTCCCAACATGACCCAACTCCCCACCCGGACAGAGAAGAAACTCGGCCTCGTTATTGATCTCGATACCTGTGTCGGCTGCCATGCCTGCGTGATTTCCTGCAAAGGCTGGAACACCGAAAACTACGGCGCACCGCTGAGCGATCAGGACCCCTACGGCGCCGACCCCTCGGGAACCTTCCTCAACCGCGTGCACTCCTATGAGGTCCAGCCTGAGCAAGGCGACGCCCAACTCATCCACTTCCCCAAATCCTGCCTGCATTGCGAGGACGCGCCCTGTGTCACCGTCTGCCCCACAGGAGCCAGCTACAAGCGCGTCGAGGATGGCATCGTGCTGGTGAACGAGAGTGACTGCATCGGCTGTGGCCTCTGCGCATGGGCCTGCCCCTACGGCGCGCGAGAGATGGATCAGGCCGAAGGCGCGATGAAGAAATGTACCCTTTGTGTGGACCGCATTTACAACGAGAACCTGCCGGAGGTTGACCGCGAGCCTGCCTGCGTGCGCACCTGCCCGTCCAATGCCCGCCACTTTGGCGATCTCGGCGATCCGAACTCCGACGTGAGCAAACTGGTGGCCGAGCGCGGCGGTATGGACCTCATGCCAGAGCAGGGCACCAAGCCCGTCAATCAATACCTGCCACCGCGCCTCAAAGATCGCCTCGCACAAGACGCAGAGCAAATTGACATCCTCGCTCCCTTCCTCGAACCCGTAGCGACGGAGGCCAAAGGCTTCCTGAACTGGCTCGACAAAACGCTGGAGAAACTCTGATGCATCCCGCACCTTCCGTCATCTTCTTCTCCACTTTCTCTGGCTTGGGCTTTGGCCTGATGATCTTCCTTGGCCTCGGAATGCCCGCCACTACAGGTTTCAACGCCTTTATCTTCTTCACCATCGCCTATCTTCTGGCGGTGGGGGGGCTCATCTCCTCCACCTTCCACCTTGGCCATCCAGAACGCGCACTCAAGGCGTTCACGCAATGGCGCAGCAGCTGGCTCTCGCGTGAGGCTTGGTGCGCCGTGGCGGCCCTCATCCTGATGGCGGTCTACGGGGCGGGGCTGGTCTTCTTCGATCAACGCTGGATCATTATCGGCCTGCTGGGCGCATTGGCCTCGCTGGCTACTGTTTTCACCACTTCCATGATCTACGGCCAACTGAAAACCATCCCCCGCTGGAACAGCCCGCTGACACCCGCTAATTTCATCTCGCTCTGTATTGCGGGCGGCGCGCTGATGGCGGGCCAGACCACGGCAGCGATCATCCTGCTCGCCATCGCAGGCGTGATCCAAGTCGCGACATGGCTGCGCGGCGATACTGCCTTCGCACAAAGCACCACCGATATGGCCACGGCAACGGGCCTCGGCAGCATCGGCACCGTACGCGCGTTCGAGCCGCCGCACACTGGCACCAACTATCTGCTGCGCGAATTCGTGCATGAGATCGGCCGCAAGCACGCGCAAAAACTCCGCATCATCGCAATTTCGCTAATGGCCATTCTGCCGATCGTATTCTTGCTGTTGCCGTTCAACCATTTCATGGCGCTTTTTGCCGTGGTGGCCCATATCGGTGGCGTGCTTACCGCCCGCTGGCTCTTCTTTGCTGAGGCCGAGCATGTTGTCGGCCTCTACTACGGCAAGCGCTGAGGCTAGAGCGGCAGCCGCTTCTCCACCATCCGCGCCATCACCGATGCGCCAATGGGCAGAATTTCGGGATCAAGCGTAAACGCGGGATTGTGCAGTGGTACGGTCCCGCCATGGCCCACGATGCAATAGGCCCCCGGTACAACCTTAAGCATATCGGCAAAATCCTCGGACCCTGTCGCGGGATCCTGACGCTCGATGATATTGCCTGCCCCCACAATTTCTGAGGCCGCTTCCATATAGGCGTCCGACAGATCAGGGTCATTGACCAACACGTCAAACACATTGCGCAATTCCAGCTCGATTTTGACCCCATGCGCCAGCGCGAACCCGTCACAGATCGCCTGCATCCGTGAGGCGGCCAACTCATAAATCTCGTCTTTGAAATAACGGATGGTGCCGGCCAGCGTCGCCACCTCCGGCACCACATTATAGGCTGCACCCGCATGCAGCTGCGTCACCGACAACACGCAGGTATCGAGCGCTGGCACATTGCGGCTCAGGATGGTCTGCAACTCCGTCGCGAGGCTCGCTGCGATGATCAGCGCGTCGCGACTTTGCGAGGGGTTGGCCGCATGGCTGCCCTTGCCCTTGACGGTGATGTCAAAGAACGAGGCCCCCGCCATCGCGGTGCCTTTGCAAATGCCGACCTGCCCCAGCTCTCCACTTGGCCAGTTGTGCATCCCGTAAATCTCGTCGCAGGGAAATTGCTCGAACAAACCGTCCGCGATCATCTGGCGCGCACCGCCCAGCCCCTCCTCGGCGGGTTGGAAAACCAGCACGGCGGTACCGTCAAACTCCCGCGTTGCCGCCAGATGCTTTGCCGCCCCCAGCAGCATGGTGGTATGCCCGTCATGGCCGCACGCGTGCATCACGCCGTCATTCTTGGAGCCATATTCCACACCCGAAATCTCGTGGATCGGCAGCGCATCCATATCCGCGCGCAGCCCCACACGGCGGTTGCCCTTTTGCTTCCCGTGAATGAGGGCAACAACGCCCGTTTTGCCCAGCCCTTCATGCACCTCGTCCACGCCATAGCTGCGCAGCGCCTCGGCCACCACAGCGCTCGTGCGCTCTTCGGTAAAGCCGATCTCGGGATGCGCGTGCAAATCCTCGAAAATCGCGCGCATCTCGTCTGTGCTATCGGCAATTATGGGAAGGATATTCATGTGTAGGCTCCGCGCGCTAGGGTCACTCCCACCCTACACACAGAGCCTGCGAAGAAAAGTCTAGTTCATCAAGCCTGCGTGACGCAGACCCGCATCCACCAGCGCACAGGTCTCGTCCGACAGACCTGTCAGCGGCAGACGCACATCAGCAGAGCACAGATCAAGCTGCGACATAGCATATTTCACGCCGACCAGGCCAGGCTCGGTGAAGATGGCCTTGTGCAACGGCATCAGCTTATCCTGGATCTGTAGCGCGGCGGCATAGTCACCTTTGGCACAGGCCGCCTGCAACTCGCTACACAGCTTTGGCGCTACATTCGCTGTAACAGAAATACAGCCAACGCCGCCTTGCGCATTAAACCCGTGCGCCGTGGCGTCTTCACCCGACAACTGAATAAAATCAGGACCGCAGGCCATACGCTGATCACACACACGCGCCAAATCGCCAGTCGCATCCTTAACGCCGACAATACGCGGCAGCTTGGCCAGTTCGCCCATCGTCGCGGGTGACATGTCCACCACCGAGCGGCCCGGAATATTGTAGATGATAACGGGCAATTCGCAGCAGTCGTGAACGGCTGTGAAATGCGCGATCAACCCGCGCTGTGTCGGCTTGTTATAGTAAGGCGTCACCAGCAGGATACCGTCCGCACCAACCTTCTCGGCGTGCTGGGCGAGGCGAATGCTCTCTAGCGTATTATTGCTGCCAGCGCCTGCGATGACGGGGATACGGCCAGCAGCGGCTTTGACCACCTCCTCGACCACCAACTCATGCTCGCGGTGCGTCAGCGTGGGCGATTCGCCCGTGGTCCCCACAGGCACCAGCCCGTTGGAGCCTTCACCCACATGCCATTCGACAAGTTTCTTGAGTGTTTCGATATCCAGCTCGCCGCCCTGAAACGGCGTGACGAGGGCAGGCATAGAACCTGAAAACATGTGCACGCTCCTTTTGTTGTGCTGGAGACCGAAAGGGCCACCGATGAAGCCGCCCGTCGTGGGCGGCAGGACAAAGACCGCCTGCGCAAAGTATCGTGAATTGAACACCCACAAGGATAGTCTATGTTCAAAGGCTGTACTGTGGACGAGGTAGGAAATGCAAGCCATGACACGTTATCTGACAGCCCTGTTGCTGCTCTGTGCCATGGCGCTGCCCGCCAGCGCCGAGCGTCCGCGCCCCCTCGGATGGGCGATGGACACCATGCGCTCTGGTGATTTTTCGGGCGCCGAGCGGATTGCGGAGCGTGACGGTCAAGTCGCCCGCGATGTCATCACATGGCACCGCCTGCGCGCGCAGCAGGGCAGCTTTGAGCAGATTACCGATTTCCTTGAACGCCGCCCCGATTGGCCCGGCGAAGCCTACCTGCGCCGCCGCTCGGAGCCTGAGGTGATCAAGCAAAGTGATGCGGACATCCTTGTTTTCTTCGCGGCCCAAGCCCCGCAGACCCCGCGTGGTGTACTGGCCCATGCAAAAGCCCTCACCGCTGGCGGAGAGACAGGTGCGGCCGAGGCGAGCGTTGTCCTCGCTTGGCGCACCATGCCGATGAACGCCAACTCTCAGGCCGCATTTCTCGCCGCACACAGCGACCTGCTCAAGCCTCACCACGATGCACGCCTTGATGCAATGGTCTGGCAACGCGAATATACCGAGGCCGCCCAGATGTACGGCGTGGCCAGCAAAGCGGCCGAACAAGCGGCACGTTCCCGCATCGCCTTCTACCGCCGCAGCGACAATGCCGTAAGCCTTTATGAAGATCTCCCTGATGCGCTGAAATCCAGCGGCGGTGTGAACCATGCTCGATTTGAATGGCGCGCGCGCAAGGGCCGCCAAGAGGACGCGATGGACCTGATGCTGGCCTCCTCCAGCAGCGCCGAAGCCTTGGGCAACCCTGCTGCATGGGGCAACCGCCGCCGTGCGCTGGCCCGCTACGAGATGCGCAACGGCACGCCCGAGCGCGCCTACGCCATGGCCTCAAAGCACTTCCTCACCGAAGGCTCCGATTATGCCGATCTTGAATGGCTATCTGGCTATATCGCGCTGACGTTCCTCAAAGACCCGATGCGCGCCCACGCGCATTTCCTCAACCACGATAGTGCCGTGGAATCGCCGATCTCCCAAGGCCGCGCTGGTTATTGGCAGGGTCGCGCGCTGGAGGCCGCAGGCGACAATGAGGGCGCCACTGCTGCCTACACGATGGGCGCAAATTACCAGACCTCCTACTACGGCCTGCTCGCAGCCGAGCGCGCGCGCATCCCCTTCCCCGACAAACTGCGCGGCGCGCGCCCCGCGCAGGACTGGCGCACCAGCGCGCTGGCCAAAGCGCCCCTGTTCGAGGCGGGCCTCCTGCTGCAAGCCTCGGGAGAGCCAAACGTGGCCGAGCGTTTCTGGACCCATCTGGCTGAGCAATTGCTGGAACCTGATCTGGAGCTTCTGGGCCAAGCCGCCATTGACGTGGGCCAGCCCCATATCGCCGTGATGATCGGCAAACGCGCGGCGCGGCGTGGTTTGGAAATCGCAGCGCCTTACTATGCGCTGCACCCGCTGGCCGAGGCCGATCTGCCAATGGCTCCTGAAATGTCACTCGCCATTGCGCGGCGCGAGAGTGAGTTCGACCCCGTCGTGCAATCGAGCGTCGGTGCGCGTGGCCTCATGCAACTGATGCCTGCCACGGCCAAGGAAGTCGCAGGCAAGCTCGGCCTGAGCGCGCTGCACACCACCGACCGCCTCACCGCCGATCCCGTCTACAACGCGCGGCTGGGCACGCAATATCTGGCCGAACTTGCAGGCCGCTTTGACGGCAATGTGGTGATGATGTCCGCAGGTTATAACGCTGGCCCCAGCCGCCCGATCCGCTGGATGGAGGAACGCGGGGATCCCCGTGACGGCGACATCTACATCGTCGATTGGGTCGAAATGGTCCCCTTCCGTGAAACGCAGAACTACATCATGCGTGTCACAGAAAGCCTGCCCATCTACCGCGCGCGGCTTGGCAAAGACCCCCTGCCGATCCCCTTCTACGAAGAGCTTATCGGCTCAACCCTGCTGCCGTTCGCGCCAGAAGGTGAATAGGCCAGCGGCCACGATGATCACACAGCCAATGGCGACATTCGTGCTCACCGTTTCACCGAACACGGTTATGCCGATGGTCGCTGCAAACACCAGCTGCAGATAGGCGAAGGGCTGCACCGCGCTCGCCTCCGCTGCCTCATAGCAGCGGATCAGTAGCCAGTGGCCCGTCACCCCCGTCACGCATAGACACGCCATCCAGAACCAATCGCGCGCAATCATCGGTTCCCAGAACCACGCGCCCAAGACCGTCATCGCCACAGCGCCCACTGTGCCCGTCCAGAAAAAACTCGTCGCCGTACTGTCGCGCCGGCCCGCATAGCGCGTGAGCAATCCGTAAACTGCAAACATCGCAGCCGCGAGCAACGGGATAAGCGCCGCAGGCTCGAACACACCAAGTCCAGGCTTGAGGATGATCAGCACACCGATGAACCCCACCCCGATCGCAGCCCAGCGCCGCCAGCCCACACTTTCCCCCAGCACAGGCCCCGAAAGGGCCGCGACCAGCAGAGGATAGCAGGTGAATACCGCATGGCTCTCCACCAGCCCCAGAATGGTGAAGGCGGCAACCATCACGCAAATCTCGAGGCTCAGCAGCAGGCCACGCGTGATCTGGATAAACGGCTGCTCCGTCTTGGCGGCCTCGCGCACGGAACCGACGCTCCGCTTGGCAATCGCAATGACAAACGCCGCGAAAAACCAATAGCGGATCATCACGATCATCATGACGTTATACTCGCCTGCCAGATGCCGCGAGATGCCATCCTGCACCGCAAAGACAAATGTCGTGGCAATCATCAGGGCAATGCCCAGCGGGATGTTGTTGCTCTGTGTCACGCTTTGATCCCTCGTGTCATATGCCGCTTGCGCCCGTAGCCTTGCACTCGCTCGACTTCAAATCCCGCATCAGCCAGCCCCCGCCGCACAAATCCCGCCGCTGTATATGTCGCCGCCGTGCCGCCTTGCACGGTGTGACGGCCCACCTCGGCCATCAATTCCGGCGACCACAATTCAGGGTTTTTGGCGGGTGAGAATCCGTCCAGAAACCAAGCGTCCGCCGCACCCTCCCACTCTGAAAGTGTCTCGCGCGCATCGCCCACGACTACCCGTAGTTCAAAGTCGGCACCATCGAGCGCCACAGGAAATTCCGCCACCTCCAGCGCATCAGGCAAATCCGCAAACGCGCTCAGCGCTTGGCGCAAATCATCCATCGCCATGGGAAACGCCTCAAAGCTGGTGAACCGCAGCACACCGCCACAGCCGCTCTCCCGAAATGCCTTCAGCGCTACCAGAAAATTCAGCCCCGTCCCGAAACCAAGCTCGGCCACGTGGAACCCGTCACAGAACCGCGCAGGCAGATCGTTGCCGCCCAAAAATACATGCGCCGTCTCGGCCATCCCGTCCTCAAGACTGAAATACGGATCATCGAATTGCACCGATACAGGCACGCGGCCATCGCGCCATTCCAACTCTGCTCTCTGGTCCTGCACGGTAACGCCCTATATCACTCACTCAACCCCAGTTAGCGCGCAATCAAAGGCCAGAGCAATGACAGATATCACCATCCGCGGCGCAGGGATTTTCGGGCTGTCCATCGCTTGGGCCTGCGTACAGCGCGGCGCGGCGGTGCAGATCATCGACCCGCACGGCGCGGGGGCAGGCAGCAGCGGCGGTATCGTCGGTGCGCTGGCGCCGCATGTCCCCGAAAACTGGAACCCGAAAAAGGCGTTCCAGCTGGAAAGCCTGTTGATGGCGGAAGGGTTCTGGGCGCATGTCGAGGCAACGGGCGGCATCCCCGCAGGCTACGCGCGCACAGGCCGCCTGCAGCCTATTGCCGACGAAGCAGCCCTCGCTCTTGCGCAACAGCGCAGCACAACGGCTCAACAGCTTTGGGGCGACACTGCCACATGGTCGGTGATCCCGACCCCAGACGGCGATTGGCAGCCCCACAGCCCCCAAGGGCCGCTCATATTCGACACGCTGAGCGCACATTTGCATCCCCGTCGCGCCTGCAACGCGCTGGTCGCCGCCATTGCCGCAAATGGCGTTCATGTACAAACCGATGCCCCCGACAAAGGGGCGGTCATCTGGGCCACAGGCGTTGCGGGGTTGGAACACCTCACCGCCAACCATACCCGCTCCATGGGCGCAGGGGTCAAGGGGCAGGCAGCGCTTCTGGACTTTGACGCCGTCGGCCTGCCGCAGCTTTTCGCTGGCGGCGTGCACATCATCCCGCACGGCGATGGCACCGTGGCAATCGGCTCCACCTCCGAGCGGGAGTACGACGACCCTACCAGCACGGATGCACAACTTGATGATGTGGCAGAGAAAGCCCGCGCCGCTGTGCCTGCTTTGCGTGATGCCCCCGTTATCGACCGCTGGGCAGGGGTCCGTCCCCGCGCGCGCTCCCGCGCCCCGATGCTGGGCGGCTACCCCAATCGCAGCGGCCATTTCATCGCCAACGGCGGTTTCAAGATCGGCTTTGGCATGGCCCCCAAGGTGGCCCACGTTATGGCTGATCTGGTGCTCGACGGACGCGATGAAATTCCACAAGGGTTCCGCGTGGAGGACAACCTATGAGACCAACCCTGACCGCCCTCGACCATCTCGTACTCACTGTGGCGGACATTGAGGCGACCATCGCTTTCTACACCAACGCGCTCGGCATGGCCCACGCGCCCTTCACCGTAGCAGACGGCACAACCCGTCACGCGCTGACGTTTGGCACCATGAAAATCAACCTCCACCAACGCGGCGCTGAGTTTGAGCCAAAGGCGCAAAACGTCCAGACAGGCTCCGCCGATCTGTGCTTTCTCACCGAGGTGCCGCTGGACCAGTGGCATGAGCATCTGGCCAAACACGGCACTGAAATTGAAATCGGCCCCGTCCCCCGTACGGGAGCCACAGGGCCGATAACCTCGCTCTACATCCGTGACCCCGATAGCAATCTGATCGAGATCAGCGTCAAAACCTAGACTTTGATCTGCGCGCGCAGGCCATCCATCAGGGCGGTCAGCTCTTTGATATACATCTCGCCCGTCAACTGGCCGTGCTCGTCAAATGCCTCATAGCTGGCGGCCAGATGAATTTCGGGCCCTTGCAGGATTACGGGACGAAACGGCACCATAAATCCGCGTAACACCATCTGCGCGCGCTCGCCCCCTGCGCGCCCTGCAGCGGCGGACATCACGGCGACAGGCTTGCCGCCCCACGGCTTGATCTCTGAACGGCTCACCCAATCGAGCGCATTCTTGAGCACACCTGACGGCCCTTTATTATATTCGGGCGTCGAGATCAGAACCGCGTCCGCATCCGCGATCTGCTGGGCCAAAGCATCCACGGCTGCAGGGACGCCATCCGCTTCCTCGTCATCACCATTGTAAAGCGGCAGATTGAGGTCGGCCTCGGTATACTCTGCGTCGCCGAACAGGCGCGCCGCCTCGGCCAGAAGCAGGGTGTTATGGCTGCCCTTGCGCAGCGAGCCCGAGATACCAAGAAGTTTATGCGTCGCCATCGGGATAGTCCTTTTATAAGTAGCTGTTGCCCCTAAGATGAGGCGCCATGAAAAACTCTCAAGGCCCACCCGCGCACATATGATGTGCACAAAGCAAAAGCCCCGACGCGCTGAGGCATCGGGGCTTTCAAATTCAAATTATGATGGTCGCAGGGATCAGCTCGCGTTGGGCAAAATCACAATCTCGACACGGCGGTTTTGTGCCTTCCCCTGCGGGTTGAGGTTGCTGGCAACAGGCTGCGCTTCGCCACGACCAAAGGCCTGAATGCGACCCGGTGCAACGCCATTGTTGAGCAGCACGGAGGATACCGCATTGGCACGGCTCTCGGAAAGCTGCTGATTGAACGCCGCTTCGCCGTCGCTGTCAGTGTGGCCGATCACCTGGATGGTGGAGTTCGGATAAGCCTGAAGGTTGCCAGCAACGGCCCCCAGATCACGTACCAGATCGGGGCGCACGGCACTTGAGCCTGTGGCAAACAAGATGTCCTGCGGCAGGGTCACAATCAGGCGGTCGCCCGTGTTGTTGATCGTCACACGGTCATTGCCAAGGCTGGCGCGCAGATCACGCTCCTGCTTGTCGAGCAGGGCGCCGCCGCCTGCACCAAGGGCCGCACCGATAACGGCACCCTTTAACGCGCCTGTATCTCTGTTGCCGTCACTCTCGGACAGCGCACCGATGAGCGCTCCTGCGCCCGCACCGATCAACGCACCGTTCTTCGCGCGCTGGTTAGGGTCCTCCGAGGACGCCAAAATCGAGCCGTTGGGATTGGTACACGCGCCCAGAGCAATCATGCCTGCCATTGCGGCAACCATCGGGAATTTAGGAAATGTCATAGTCTTACTGCCTTACTGTTACGGCTCCGTTCGGGCGAAGCGCTTGTTGATAGAAACAATATAGGCGGGTTTCTGTTCCAGAAAAATATCTGTTTAGGGGGAATAAGCGGCATCCCGCGCAATTCTAGCCCGCCTCAACGCGCGCCGCCTCAAAGCCCAACATGGCGCGCTTGATCGGAAGACCCCAGTGATAGCCGCCCAATTCGCCCGATTTACGCAGCACACGATGACACGGAATGAGGTAGCCGATCGGATTGCGCCCCACCGCCGTGCCCACCGCGCGCACCGCCTTGGGGCTGCCAATCGCCTGAGCGATCTCGCCGTAGGTGCTCACGCCCCCTTCGGGCAACCGCAACAGGGCCTCCCAGACCTTGATCTGGAACGGCGCACCGATCAAATACAGCGGCGCAGGATCAACATCACTTCTCATCCCGAACGCCGCCTCGACCCAAGGACGAAGCCGCTCTGCATCCTCGGCAAATGACGCGGCAGGCCAGCGCGCCTTCAGGTCTTCCAGCGCCGCCGCCTCGCCCATCTCCGCAGCGAACGACACTCCGCAAATCCCTTTATCCGTGCCCATAATAACGGCACGACCAAACGGCGTGTCATACACGCCCCAGAAGATCGCCAGCCGTGCACCGCCAGCGGCGTATTCACCGGGGCTCATCGCTTCCCAGCGCAGAAACAAATCATGCAAGCGCCCCGTCCCTGACAGGCCCGTGCTATGTGCCGCCTCCAGCGTGGTAAACCGCTCGCGCAGCAGCGTCTTGGCATGGCCCAGCGTCAGATACTGCTGATAGCGCTTGGGCGACACTCCGACCCAAGCGGAAAACAACCGCTGAAAATGCGCCGCACTCATCCCCATCTCGCCTGCCAGCGCCTCAAGCGTCAGTGGCGCATCGGCGGCATCAATCAATGCAATAGCACGCGCCATCACGCCGTAATGATACGTGCTGCATTGATCGTCGGTGGGGGGCATCATCTGTGTCATAGCGCTACAATATGCCCCCTCGCGCTTGCACGCGACCCGAAACCTGCGCATACCTGCGGCCCATGAGCAAACAGACCAAACAACTCGACTACCACACCATCCGCGCCATAATGGAACGCTTCCACGCGGCTGAGCCCGAGCCCGAGGGCGAGCTGGAGCACGTCAACGTCTATACGCTCGTGGTGGCTGTGGCGCTGTCAGCTCAGGCCACGGATGCGGGCGTGAACAAAGCAACCCGCGCGCTTTTCAAGATTGCCGACACGCCGCAGAAAATGCTCGATCTGGGGCTGGAAGGCGTCACCGAGCATATCAAGACCATCGGCCTCTTCCGCCAAAAGGCCAAGAATGTCATCAAGCTGAGCCAGATCCTCGTCGATGACTATGATGGCGTGGTCCCCAATTCCCGCGCCGCTTTGCAGTCCCTGCCGGGTGTGGGGCGCAAGACCGCCAATGTGGTGCTGAACATGTGGTGGCAGCAGCCCGCGCAAGCGGTCGACACACACATCTTTCGCGTAGGCAATCGCACGGGCATCGCCGTGGGCAAAACCGTCGATGCGGTGGAACGGGCCGTCGAGGATAACATCCCCGCCGATTTCCAACTCCACGCGCACCACTGGCTCATCCTGCATGGCCGCTATCACTGCAAAGCACGTAAACCCCAGTGCCGCACCTGCATCATCAAAGACCTGTGCCAATACAAGGATAAGACTGAATGAAAACCTATGACCTCGTTGGTATCGGCAACGCCGTGGTGGATGTCATAACCCATGCAGACGATGCCTTCCTTGATAATATGAGCATCGACAAGGGCATTATGCAGCTCATTGACCAGGACCGCGCCGAGCAGCTTTATGGTGCCATGGGCGAGCGGGTACAGACCCCGGGTGGTGCCGTGGCAAATACGGTCGCGGGCGTCGGTGCTCTGGGACTGCAAACCGCCTTCATCGGACGCGTGCGCGATGATAGCTTGGGTCAGTTCTATGCCGCAGCCATGACCGACAATGGCACCGATTTCGTGAACCCGCCCGTGGCGGATGCCAACCGCCCCACCTCCCGCTCCATGATTTTCGTGACCCCAGACGGGGAGCGCTCGATGAACACCTATCTGGGTGTCTCCACCGGCCTGTCATCTGCGGATGTCCCCACAGACGTCGCAGGCAACGCGAAAATCATGTTCCTCGAGGGATACCTCTTTGACGAGGACGCAGGCAAAACCGCCTTCCGCGAGGCTGCGCGCGCGGCAAAGGCTGGTGGTGGCATGGCGGGTATCACCATCTCCGACCCCTTCTGTGTCGAGCGTCACCGCGCCGACTTTCTGCAAATGATCGAACATGAACTGGACTTTGTCATCGGCAACGAGGCCGAGATCAAATCGCTGTTCGAGACCGAGGACCTCGAGGCCGCGATCCTCAACACTGCTAACTTGTGTCCGATCATGGTCTGCACCCGAAGCGGCGACGGCGTCACCCTCATCCGCGACGGAGAGCGCGTGGACATCCCCGCCCCTGCGCGCATCACGCCTGTGGACGCCACGGGCGCTGGCGATCAATTCGCCGCAGGCTTCATCTATGGCCTCGCCACAGGCCGCGATCTCGAGACATGCGGCCGCATGGGCAACCTCTGCGGTGCCGAAGTCATCTCCCACATCGGTCCGCGCCCCGAGCGTGACATGATGGAAGTCTTCAAATCCGAAGGTCTCGTTTGATGCTCGAAAACGGTCTGCACGAGGTGCCTGCAGGCAAGCTCGCGATGGTGGTGACACACCTTGAGATGCACAGCATGGCACCAACGCGCGATTTGCCCCCGCCCGATGGCATCACCCTGCGGCAGGTTACGCCCACGCTAGAGTGGTACCGCGATGTGTTCACCCGTGTGGGTGCGCTGGAATGGCTCTGGTACGGGCGGCTCAAAATGGGCGATGCCGCGCTGCAAACGATCCTCGATGATCCTGATGTCGCTTTCTATACGCTGACCAAAGACGGCGTGGATGAAGCTCTGCTGGAGCTTGATTTCCGCACTAGCGGGCAATGCGAGCTGGCCTATTTCGGCCTCACCCCTGCGCTCATCGGCACAGGTGCGGGCAGGTTCCTGATGAGCCACGCGATCACCACCGCATGGGCCCGCGACATCACCCGCTTCCATGTGCACACCTGCACCATAGATAGCCCCCAAGCGCTCGATTTCTACGTCCGCTCTGGCTTCACCCCCTACAAGCGCGAGATCGAGATTGATGATGATCCCCGTGTCATCGACATCTTGCCCCGCAGCGCCGCTGGACAAGTCCCGATCATCTAGGCGGCGTACAGACCTTACCTGCAAAGCACCCTTTCACGGCGCGCAGCATTTTTTGTGACGGCTGTTCGAATAAATACCCGCCGCACGGATTGGTGCGGATCACGTCCCGCTCCGCGCCCAATTCGACAAAAGCCAGCACAGGCTTGCGCGGTGTTGCTTGCCCACACCACGGACCAAAGCACTCCAGCACCAGTTCGACAGATTTGGCATAGGGCCGCACGAACCCCCTTGCTGACAGGGAATGCCCCGTCAGTTGCGCCTCAATCACAAGCGTCTCGGGGTTGGGATTGTTCTTGCCCCACTTGTCCACGACTTGCGACAGGTCAAAATCCAGCTGACCTTGCACGATGGCGTAGCTCTCTTTCGCCTCATCCGCCTGCGCAAACGCGGCTTGCACTGAATGTGGTGTGCACGACAAGGCTGTGACAGGGACAGGCGCAAAAGCGAGGAGCGCCGCGAGGAGCGCGACCCTCACAGTTTGTCTTTGAACGCCGCCAGCACAGCCGCGTAAACATCCCGCTTGAACGGCACGATCCCCGCCAGCATGTCATCTGCCGCGATCCAGCGCCACGCGGCGAACTCGGGCTCGGCCGTGGCGATATTGACCTGATCATCGGTCCCATTGAAGCGCAGCAAAAACCACTTCTGCTCTTGGCCGCGGTATTTGCCGCCCCACAGCTTCGGCACCAATTCATGCGGCAACTCATAGGGCAGCCAACCCTCCGTCTCCGCCTCCACACGCACCAGATCACGGGTGATCCCCGTCTCCTCCTCCAGCTCGCGCAGCGCTGCATCGCGCGGATCCTCTCCTGGATCAACACCACCCTGCGGCATCTGCCATGCGTCATAATCACGGTCGCGCCGCTGTCCCACAAACACATGGCCACTGGCGTTGACCACCATCACGCCCACACACGGGCGATAGGGCAGCTTTTCGATCTCTTGGCGATTCATGTCTGGTCCAACTCTTTGATACATCTAAGCGCCAGACTACATCATCCCCCAGCACACCGAAAGCAGCCTGACGCGGCGTCCTTGATGACACGCGCCAAACGTCCCGCCATGCTGCGCGCAACACGTCACTCCGAAAAGGGTTCATTCATGTCCAACTTCCCAAATTTGCTCGCGCCCCTCGATCTGGGCTTCACCACGCTCAAGAACCGCGTCCTTATGGGCTCAATGCACACGGGGCTGGAGGAGACAAAGGACTGGAACCGCGTCGCCGAGTTCTATGCCGCGCGCGCACGTGGCGGCGTGGGCCTCATGGTCACAGGCGGCATCGGCCCCAACCTCGAAGGCTCTGTCCTTCCGGGTGCCGCGGTGATGGTCAGCGATGAGGATGTCGCCAACCACAAGATCGTCACAGACCGCGTGCACGAAGCTGACGGCAAAATCGCCATGCAAATCCTGCACGCAGGCCGCTACGCCTACGGCCCGATGTGCGTTGCCCCCTCGGCCATCAAATCC
>OJDV01000135.1_pt1 | contig 33196 bp, 34 predicted proteins | sample 1592911 | NCBI WGS metagenome assembly OJDV01 (sample SAMN05416860, study PRJEB24817) | seawater metagenome | isolation source: Sea water | place: Canada:Atlantic | collected 2013-11 | reverse complement strand
CGAGATTTCTGCCTGTCTCGTGGGCTCGGAGATGTGTATAAGAGACAGGATGGAGCCTGTGACAGCCGCACTCACCCTCCAACCTGACGATCTGGAAGACGCGCGCCTGCGCACGCCTGCGGTGGCCCAAGCCGCAAGCAAGGTCGCGGTGATCGCCGACGTCCGTGCCGCCCTTCTGGACTTCCAGCGCAGCTTTGCCGCGCGGGCAGGTGGGGCGGTGTTGGACGGGCGTGATATCGGCACGGTGATCTGCCCCGATGCGCAGGTGAAGCTTTTTGTCACCGCCAGCGCCGAGGTGCGCGCCACGCGCCGCCATGCGGAGCTGTCGGGGCGGGGCATTGAGGACAGCTTTGAGACGGTGCTGGCAGATGTCAAAGCCCGCGATGCCCGAGATATGGAACGGGTGGAGGCGCCGCTGAAACCTGCGGCGGATGCGACGGTGATCGACACCTCAACCCTGTCCATTGACGAGGCCGTTGCCGCCGCGATCAGCGCTGTAGAGGCCGTGCGCAACCCTTCCTGAAATACCGCTCACCAAAGGGTGTTTCGCTTTTTCAGACGCGCTGGTTAAGCTGGTGGCGTCTAAAAAAGGGAACCTCTGCCATGATCCGACCCCTGACGCTTGCTCTGTTGCTGGCCGGCACGCCGCTGATTGCCCAACAAACACCTGACCCCGTCGTCCCGCCCGCGCCCGAACAGATCGAAGGTCCCATGACGCTGGAGCGGATGGCCCAGATCGTGCAGGCCCTTGATCCCGATGTGATCGCCAGCGGGCCGACCCTGCAATTCAATATCGACGCTATTCCCGTGATGATCGTGGCCGATGCCACAGCAGACCGCATGCGCGCCATGGTCCCTATCGCCAGCGCCGAAGGGCTGAGCGCGCAGGACCTGATGCGCATGATGCAGGCGAATTTCGACACTGCCCTTGATGCCCGCTATGCGGTGGCCAACGGGCGGCTTTGGGGTGTGTTTATCCATCCGCTGTCGCCTTTGGAAAAGGACCAGCTGATCAGCGCGCTGGTCCAAACGGTGAATGTGGCGCGCAGCTATGGCCAGACCTATTCGGGCGGGGCCAATATCTTCGGAGGCGGCGATTCAAACGGTATCTACCGTGACTTGTTCGAGGAATTGCGCAAGAAGGGCGAAGCGCTTTAAACCAAATCAACCCGTTTCAGGAGACAATGATGAAAACTGCAAAAGACTATATGGATGCCGCCAACGCCGAAGTGCCAAAGATGGAGGCCGAGGCGGCGATCGCAAAACATGCCAGCGGCACGGGCGTCTTTATTGATGTACGCGACAGTGCCGCCATTGCCGAAAGTGGCACGCTGAAAGGCGCGCACCGCATCCCGCGCGGCATGATCGAATTTCGTGCCGACCCTGCCGTTGAGGATTTGTATAATCCCGTCTTCCAGAAGGACGCCGAGATCTATCTCATCTGTGGTGCAGGCGGGCAGGCGGCCCTTGCGGGTAAAACGCTTAAAGAGATGGGTTATTCAAATGTCACCAACATCGGTGGCTTTCCAGCATGGAAAAAGGCAGGCGGCCCGACCGAAGGGTAATGCTGCGCCGGGGCAGGCCCATTGCGTGCCTTGCCCCGGTGATCTTCTGGTCTAGTTCTTACGGCATATTAACAGAAGGTATTCACTATGAAGCTCTCACGTCGTAACGCACTCCTTGCTGGGGCATCCTTGCCCTTTGCCGCCGCAACACCAACGCTGCTGTCTGCCGCTGGTCATTCAGCTACGTCCATGCCCACGCACCGTGATTTCACACTGGGTGATTTCAAAGTGACGACCCTGCTTGTGGGAAGCCGCAGCGTCGAGGGGCCGCAGAACATCTTTGGTATGAACGTAGATGCCGAGACATTTGCCGAAGTAAGTGCCGCGAACTTCCTGTCGACCGATGCTGCACAGTTCTTCTTCACGCCCACCGTCGTGAACACGGGCACGGATGTGATCCTGTTTGATACAGGATTGAATGCCGAAGGCACAACAAAGGCACTCACAGCGGCAGGCTATGCTGCCTCAGACATCACCCACGTGGTTCTGACCCACATGCACGGCGACCATATCGGCGGTTTGACAGATGCTGACGGGGCCGAGACATTTGCTGGCGCGGCTTATGTCGCAGGTCAGGTGGAATTCGACGCATGGGCCAAGCAGGAAAATGAAGGGTTCGAGGGCAAAGTACGCCCATTGGCCGAAAAGATGACGTTCCTCGATGCAGGTCAGGACGTGCGTAGCGGTGTGACGGCGGTAGAGGCTTTTGGCCACACGCCTGGTCACATGGGCTATATGCTCGAAAGCGGCGGAAGCCAGTTGTTGCTCATGGCCGATACAGCCAACCACTATGTCTGGTCCGTGGGCTATCCCGAATGGGAAGTGAAGTTCGATATGGACAAGGCAGCGGCTGCAGCCACGCGTAAAAAGATCATGGATATGGCCAGCGCCGACCGCTTCCCGCTTATCGGTTATCACATGCCATTCCCTGGTATGGGCTTCATCGAGACGCGCGGCGAAGGCGGCTACCGCTATGTGCCGCACAGCTACCAGTTGATCTGATACGACTAGACTCGAAAAATTACCCCCGCGGCGCTGGTATGCTGCGGGGGTACGGCGGAGCTCTTGTGGCCCCGTTTATTCATAGGCAGGCATATCAGCGGGTTTGCCCTTTAGATCAGACGTTAATGCCCAGATCTCGCAGGTTCTGATTTGCCTGATTTTGTAAATCGAGCGCGCGCTCAAGCTCGGTTTGACCCTGCACGTTGAGGTTGAGGCCATCTGCGGCCTCTTCCCCGCCGTTTTCGTCCTGCGCCTGCAACACTCCACCGTCACCAATCGCGGCTTGGGTTGCGATTGTCGTGCCACGCTCCAGAACCAGTCCTGTGTTTTCAGGCGTGCTTGCTTCTTCCGAGTTCACACCGCGCCAAATATTCGGGCCTGTCTCATCCTCGGCCAGCTCTTCTTCAGCGTTATTGGTCATCCAGAAGAAATTTGTCCCGATATCGGGGTCTTCATTGATGAAGTTGCCAAGCGTCTGGAAGTACGGGCCGGTCCCGTTGGTGCCGCTGTGGTTGATCAGAAGCGAATGCCCCAGATCCACCTCGGCAATCAGACGTGCCCCGTTTTCAGGGTCAAAGCCTTCGGCGATGATGCCCTCTTTGGCGTCCTCGGACACCTCTTCCACGCCCTGCGGTGTCTCGATGATGTAAAGCGTGCGCGTGGTGATAAAGCTGTCGCCCTCGTTGCTGTCCACCTCATCGTAAACAAGATGCACACCGCTCTCCATGCGTGTGAAGAAAAGTTCGAGGGATGCATCTGGGTTGGTCAGATCAATCTGTGCGACATGATCTCCCACATGGGACTGATCAATCGTAAGGATTATCTGCGGCGCGCCCTCGAATTCACGGGTGATCAGTGTTTCGGTAAAGGGTGTGCCTGCCGCATCGACCTTATGTACCGTTTCTTCCGTGTCCACGCCTTCGGGGCCGTCAATGTTGCTGTTTAACCCTGACAAAACCAACTGCGTGTCAGCGTTGTATTCGATGGCATATGTCGTCTCTTCGTCAAACTCGACGCTGATCGCATGATCGCCTGTCGGCGGCGTGAGGATAAAGGTGCGGTCGGCGTTCTCGCCCGAGTTCGGCCCATCGCTCAGAACGGAAGAATCATCGGCCACTTCGCCAGTCGCCAAAGTAACCGAGACCTGATTTTCCGAGCGCGGCAAAGGCAAGTCCGCAGGCGGTAGATCGTTGGCGACCTCTAGGGTGTCATCCACCACGACATCGGTGTCGGGTTCTGCGTCCTCGGAAGGTGCAGCAGCTGGTGTTTCAACCTCGATTTCCTCGTCCGGTGTCTCGGGAGTCAGATCCTGCTCTTCGACCTCGGCGCTTCCCGTACTGCCCATCATACCCGCAAGACCCACGGAGAAGATTGCCAAAATTCCAACTGCCAGCATGATATAAGCCTCAAACTCTGATTTTTCGGACGGCTTTGTGCCGCTGTTAACCATGTCTCTACCGCTGGTTTAGGGCGCTATTGAGGCTGAACATGGCAACAATGGGAAAAGGTAAGGGCAATTGTTTCATGCCCCCCTCTGACATGGGGGGCGTGCCAAGCGGCTTGCAACAGGCCGCACATTGTCCTATACGCGCGGCAGTCTAAGGGGCGGATACACGCACCGGATGAGGTATCTAATGCAGGGTCGGGTTTTCCGGCCCTCTTTCTTTGCTCCAGACGGCCCTCCCTGCGGGCACTTCACCGCCACACCAACAGGTGGGCACATCTTATAAAGACCGGCGGAGACAACCGCACGGCCAGAAAACAGTCTAGATTAGGAAAAACACGCTACATGGCGAATATGATGGACGAGTTTGAAGCACTCTTGAACGAAAGCTTCGAAATGGACACACCCGAAGAGGGTTCAGTTGTCAAAGGTAAGGTAATCGCAATCGAAGCGGGCCAAGCCATTATCGACGTAGGCTACAAAATGGAAGGCCGCGTCGAGCTTAAAGAATTTGCCGAACCAGGCGAAGCTCCCAATGTTGAAGTCGGCCAGGAAGTCGAAGTGTTCCTGCGTCAGGTAGAGAACTCACGCGGCGAAGCTGTTATCTCCCGCGAGATGGCGCGCCGTGAAGAAGCATGGGACCGCCTCGAGAAGGCCTATGCCGCAGAAGAGCGCGTCGAAGGCGCAATCTTTGGCCGCGTTAAAGGTGGCTTTACCGTGGATCTGGGCGGCGCAGTTGCGTTTTTGCCAGGCTCACAGGTTGACGTGCGCCCCGTACGTGACGCAGGCCCGCTCATGGGTCTCAAGCAGCCGTTTCAGGTTCTTAAAATGGACCGTCGCCGTGGCAACATCGTTGTCTCGCGCCGCGCAATCCTCGAAGAGTCCCGTGCCGAGCAGCGTGCCGAAGTTATCGGCAATCTGGTTGAAGGTCAGGAAGTTGACGGCGTGGTCAAGAACATCACCGAATACGGTGCGTTCGTGGACCTCGGCGGCGTAGACGGCCTGCTGCACGTGACAGACATGGCATGGCGCCGTGTGAACCACCCCTCCGAGATCCTGACAATTGGCGAGACCATCAAGGTTCAAGTCATCAAGATCAACAAAGAGACACACCGCATCTCCCTCGGCATGAAGCAGCTGCAAGAAGATCCATGGGATCTGGTTGCTGCCAAGTACCCGCTGGAATCCTCACACACGGGCCGCGTGACCAACATCACCGATTACGGCGCCTTTGTTGAGCTTGAGCCCGGTGTTGAAGGTCTTGTGCACGTCTCCGAGATGAGCTGGACCAAGAAGAACGTACACCCCGGCAAGATCGTGTCTACGTCTCAGGAAGTCGAAGTCATGGTTCTGGAAATCGACGGCGCCAAGCGTCGTGTTTCCCTTGGTCTCAAGCAGACCATGCGCAACCCATGGGAAGTGTTTGCAGAAACACACCCCGAGGGCACGGAAGTCGAAGGCGAAGTCAAGAACATCACCGAATTCGGTCTGTTCATCGGCCTGCCAGGCGACATCGACGGCATGGTTCACCTCTCAGACCTGTCATGGGACGAGCGCGGCGAAGAAGCCATTCAGAGCTACCACAAGAACGACATCGTTCAGGCGGTTGTCTCCGAAGTCGACGTTGAGAAGGAGCGCATCTCGCTCTCCATCAAAGGTGTTGGCGGTGACAAGTTCGCAGAAGCAGTGGGCGGCGTGAAGCGCGGCTCCGTTGTGACTGTGACTGTGACCTCCATCGAGGATGGCGGCATCGAAGTGGAATACGAGGGCATGAAAGCCTTCATCCGCCGCTCCGATCTGTCCCGTGACCGTGCCGAGCAGCGCCCCGAGCGCTTCTCTGTCGGTGACAAGGTCGACGTGCGCATCACAAACGTGGATGCAAAAGCACACCGCCTTGGCGTCTCGATCAAAGCACGCGAAATCGCGGAAGAGAAAGAAGCCGTGGAGCAGTATGGCTCCTCCGATTCAGGTGCGTCCTTGGGCGACATCCTCGGCGCGGCGCTCAAGTCCGACGACTGATCGTAATTGGGCCAAGTGCTCGATGTAAAATAATGGGACCTCGCGCGAAATGCGCGGGGTCTTTTTTGTTACGAATCGTCAATCAGCGCGCATAAGGTCGGCTCTCTAAAGCTCTGGGTTCTGATGCCGATTCCCGCAGGAGTATTGTGAATGGCGTCATTTCCGCGCGATTAGTTGAAAAGATGCACAAAAATGCTCGTTTTCGTCGTTTCAGTCACTTTGCGCAGTGGGGGAATTTTCCTATACTAGCGGCATAATGACGCGAAAAAACGCGAGGGGAGACAACAATGATCCGGTCAGAATTGATCCAGAAGGTCGCAGACGACAATCCACATTTGTACCAACGGGATGTGGAGCGGATCGTTAATACCATATTTGACGAGATTACCGCCGCCATGGCAAAAGGCGACCGCGTCGAGTTGCGCGGCTTTGGTGCTTTTTCGGTCAAAAAGCGTGACGCCCGCGTGGGACGCAATCCGCGCACGGGTGAGACTGTTCATGTGGAAGAGAAACATGTACCGTTCTTCAAAACGGGCAAGTTGCTTCGTGATCGGTTGAACGGGAAATCCTAAATGCGCTACCTCCGCTATCTCTGTATTGCCATCTTTGCTGTGGCGCTTGTGTCTGTCGCTTTGGCCAACCGCGCCATGGTCTCGCTTCAGGTGCTGCCGACCGAAGTGTCGGGCCTCTTTGCCATGAACCCGTCGGTTGAGCTGCCTCTGTTCGCGGTCATTCTGGGCAGCATCCTGATGGGGCTGCTGGTCGGTTTTGTCTGGGAATGGATCCGCGAATACGGTGAACGTGCGGGAGCGGCCAAAATGGCCCGTGAGATGCGCCGCCTCAAGCGCGAGAACGAAAAGCTCAAAGCGGAAAAGCACGAAGGCAAAGACGACGTTCTGGCGCTTCTCGATCAAGCAAGCTAACCCGATATGCCTTCCGATGTTTCGGTGAAAATTTGTGGACTCGGCGCGCCTGCTGATGTTGACGCCTGTGCGGTTGCCGGTGCGCGCTATGTCGGTTTTGTCTTCTTTCCCAAATCTCCTCGCCACCTTGAGTTGGCCGCGGCCGCGGCGCTTGCGGAGGAAGTCCCTGTAGGCATTTGCAAGGTCGCCCTGACGGTCAATGCCGACAACGCGATGCTGGATACGCTGACCCAAACGGTCCCCCTCGATATGCTGCAGCTCCACGGCTCCGAGACGCCCGAGCGTGTAGCAGAGGTAAAGGCACGCTATGGCCTGCCTGTGATGAAAGCGGTTGGTGTGGCGACGCGTGCTGACCTCGCGCAGCTTGACGCCTACACGGGAGTCGCCGACCAGATACTGGTAGATGCAAAACCCGCCGCGGGCGCTGACCTGCCCGGTGGCAACGGTCTGGCGTTTGACTGGACCTTGCTGGAAGGGCGCGTCTGGCGCACCCCATGGATGCTCGCTGGCGGGCTCACCCCCGAGAACGTGGCAGAGGCAATCCAGCGTACGGGCGCGCGGCAGGTTGATGTTTCCTCTGGCGTCGAGAGCAGTGCAGGCGTCAAAGACGCCGCCCTGATCCAAGCGCTCTGTACTGCGGCCCTTAACGCCTGAGCGGTCCTAACGGCTGCCGCGATATTTTGGCTGCTTTACCAATAGGCCCTAGGGCGATACTGCTATCCACAACACAGTTCCGAGAGAAAGATGCACCATGCCAGACGATCTTTTCAACAGTTTCATGAATGGCCCCGACGAGAACGGCCGCTTTGGTGAATTCGGGGGCCGCTTCGTTTCCGAGACGCTCATGCCGCTGATCCTTGAGCTTCAGGACGAATACGACAAAGCGAAAACCGACGAGACCTTCTGGGCCGAGATGGACGATCTTTGGACCCATTATGTGGGCCGCCCGAGTCCCCTCTATTTCGCCGAGCGTCTGACCGAGGAGTTGGGCGGCGCGAAAATCTATCTCAAGCGCGACGAGCTGAACCACACAGGCGCGCATAAGATCAACAACGTGCTGGGCCAGATCATCCTCGCCCGCCGCATGGGCAAAAAGCGCATCATCGCCGAGACGGGCGCGGGCCAGCACGGTGTGGCGACGGCCACTGTCTGTGCCAAGTTCGGCCTCAAATGCGTGGTCTATATGGGCGCGCACGATGTCGAGCGTCAGGCCCCCAACGTCTTCCGCATGCGCCTGCTGGGTGCGGAAATCGTGCCTGTCACTTCAGGTCGCGGCACGCTCAAAGACGCCATGAACGACGCCCTGCGCGATTGGGTCACCAACGTGCGTGACACATTCTATTGCATTGGCACGGTCGCGGGTCCGCACCCTTATCCCGCCATGGTCCGCGATTTCCAAAGCATCATCGGCAAGGAAGTCCGCACCCAGATGCAAGAGGCCGAGGGCCGTCTGCCCGACACGCTGATCGCCGCAATTGGCGGCGGCTCCAACGCGATGGGTCTGTTTTATCCCTTCCTCGACGACAAGGATGTGAACATCATCGGCGTGGAAGCGGGCGGCAAAGGTGTCAACGATAAGATGGAGCATTGTGCCTCCCTCACAGGTGGCCGTCCGGGCGTGCTGCACGGCAACCGCACCTATCTGCTGCAAGATGACGATGGCCAGATTCTCGAGGGCTTTTCGATCTCCGCAGGCCTCGACTATCCCGGTATCGGGCCAGAGCATGCGTGGCTGCACGACATTGGCCGCGCAAAATATGTCTCGATCACGGATGTGGAGGCGCTGGAGGCGTTCCAGAAGTCGTGCCAGCTTGAGGGGATCATTCCCGCGCTGGAGCCATCCCACGCACTCGCTCATGTGATGAAGATCGCGCCAACCCTGCCAAAGGATCACCTGCTGGTGATGAACATGTGCGGGCGGGGCGACAAGGACATCTTCACCGTGGCCAAGGCTTTGGGCTTCGAGATGGGCGAATTCGCCTGATTATCGCGTAAGCTCGAGAATATCGAAATCACTCTCATTGACGGGTGCGGGAAACATCAACCGCGCCCGTCTTTCCGAGATACGCTCGAAGACGGCCACGTCAGGCACGACCTCGCCCGTGCCTTCGAAATCAGGGGCCAATGAGGTGTAGGCCTGCGGCGCGCTACTCGACACATATCCCACGCCCAAGTAAACAGCACGCCCATCGCGCATTTCGATCCTGCCGGACGTGCGCTGTGACCCTGTCAGCTTTTCGAACACCACGCCTGTGTTATCCAGGCTCATGCGGCATTTGAAATTCGTATACACCGTGAGTGCGGTCAAGCCACCCAGCTTCATCGTGCGGCATTTCCATTCCCCCGCCAATGAGGGATCAAACGCCACTTGCGGCACGCCCGAGAGGGCCTCGCCAAGGGCCGCCACATCCTGTGCGCTACCACCCGCCATCGCCTCCAACAGCGCCGCACCAGCGACCCGCTCGAACCGCTCCAGCCGCGCCTGCTCTTGTGGTCTGATCTCTTGCGAAGTAGCGGCGGAGGCGAGGAGTGCCGCGCAGCAAGCGAGGATGCCCGCCTTCACGACACACTCCCGATGGCATGACGCTGCAGCATATCTAATGGCACCACATCCAGCGCGCGGATATGCGTGGCTTCCAGATGCACCTGCGGCGCGCACCCTTCTTCTGCGGCCTGCATGAAGCGCCCTGCACACAGGCACCATGGATCACCGGGTTTCAGCCCTGCAAAGCCAAAGGCAGGTTGTGGCGTGGACAGATCATTGCCCACGTATTTGGAGAATGCCAGAAACTCCGCTGTCATTACGGCGCATACCGTGTGACTGCCCTGATCTGCGGCACAGGTGTTGCAATGCCCATCGCGGAAGAACCCCGTCACAGGATCGGTCCCGCAGATCGCCAGTGCCGTGCCCATCACATTGATACTCTCGTCAGGTTCCATCGTTCTCTCCTCAGATACCATTCGCAATGGCGCGAAATACCGCGATATTTTCCGCTGGTACGCCCTCATCGCGGAAATTGCGGTCCGCCGCATTGGTCGCAATGACAACACCGCGTGCGCGGTTCACATAGACGTATTGCCCGTAAATCCCCCGCGCCATGAATTCGCCCTCGGTGGCACCCTGCGGGATCCACCACTGATAACCATAGCCGATGGCACCCTGTGCCGTTGGGGCCGAAGGCGTGGTAGATGCTGCAACCCAGTCGCGCGGCACAATCTGTTGGCCGTTGTATTCGCCCATTTGTAAAAACATCTGCCCCATGCGTGCATAGTCGCGTGTGCTTAGATTCAGGCCACCCAGCACAAAAGCCGTGCCGAACCCGTCTGTGAGGTAATAGGGCGTATGCTCCAACCCCATGGGCGCAATGATCTTCTCGCTTAACAGCTCTGCGATAGAGCGCTGCGTCGCGCCGCGCACGACCATGGACAGGATATGCGTATCAATCGAGACATAGGTCCACTGCTCCCCCGCAGGGGCGAAGGTCTCGGTCAGGCCTGCGGCGAATTCATCCATGCTTCCGCCAAGGGCAAGCACGCGGCCCATGCGGTTGATGTCCGAGTTTTGATCCAGATAGTCCTCATCAAAGACCACACCGCTCGCCATTTGCAGCACATTGCGGATGCTCGCATCGGCGTAGGCACCGCCCTCTAGCGCAGGCGCATATTGCACAACAGGATCGTCGATTGACGCAATCACGCCTTCGTCCAGCAACACGCCAACCAGCGCGGATAGATAGCTTTTGGCCACCGACCACGAAATGCGCAGATCATCCGCCGTGGTCCCTTTGTAATAACTCTCGTGCACGATTTTGCCGTCCTTGAGCACCACCAGCGCCGTAACATCGCGCGCCTCTACCCAAGTCCCGACCTGCGCAGGCAACGCAGCATCTGGCCCATAAGGCAATTCGGCTGTTGGCCCGTCCCCGCGTGCCACAGGCGTGGTCAGAAATGCGCCCTCCATGTTGGAGAAGTTCGCGACGATTTTTTCCTCGGAAAAGAGCGAATTTACAGCCAGCAGCCGCATGATCTGCTCGCGCTGCCACAGACCCATGACAAGGGCTGCCAGAACCAGCACCACAAGGATGCGCAACACCCATCTACCAACGTTTCGCATCATATCCGTCCTTCTGACTGCCTGCCGACATGTGTCGGACTGCCCTGTTTAATCCGTTGCGGTACCATGTTCCCATGCGACCCAGCGCCCGTGAAAATCTGCACGCCCCAGCATCAGCGTTATGTCACCGGGCCATAGGCGCAGCGTGACCGCCGCACCGCGCCCGCCGCTGGTGTCACCATCACTTTCCATGGCGAGCCATGCAAGGGGGCGTTGGGGCGTGGCCTGTGCGCCTGCCTGCTCTATGAGGGCCGTGCCGCGTGTTTGCACGGCGGTAGGAAAATACTGCCACGCGACAGAATGCTGGATCAGGTGGAGATGTCCCTCGGGCGCCGCGTCCAGCCGCTGCGCGAGCCAGTCGATGGCGTCGTCCTTGTCGATGGTCGCGGTCATCACCGATGCGGCAGCGCGGGTCAGGGCCAATCGCTTGGGCTGGTCCGCCCACAAATATGCGGTGAGCCGCAGCAGATCATCAGCGTTCTGCGGGTTTAGCGGATTGAGGTCCACGCCTGCGCGTGAGGCAATTTGCGGCGTGGTGTCGAGGGGGGCAGGGCCGGACCAGTCAGGTCTGAACTTCAGCGCCGGGTCTTGCGGCCCGTATCGCTGTCCTGCCGCTTCAAGCCCGTAGTGATCCCACATCAGGTTTAGCCCGCCACTCGCGCCAAGCTCGCTCAGATGGAGCGGCAGATCATGGTGCGCCACCGCAACCCGCGCCCCTGCCATCAAGACTGCAGCGCGTCGTACCTCATTGGTCTGTGGCGGGCTTTTAGTCCACTCAAGCAGAAAGGCCTCATGTTTGTGCAAGGCGTTCAAGACGGCGTCGCGTAGCGCTTTTGCGGATGCGTGATGCGGGGGATAGACCGCCGCCAGCCCGTCATCGCGCTGGCTCAGGACCAGCGCATGCAGGCCTCCTGCAATGCGCAGCGGCAGAGAGTGCCCCGCAGGTCCGATATCGCCGCTATAGGCTGCAAAGCTCTGCGCAAGCGCCGTGTCCTGGGGCCAGTGATCGGCCAGCATGTTGAGCAATTGTGCCATGAACGGACTGCCCAAAGCAGCACATGATGTGGCCTGCTGACGAAAAGCCTCGGGCAGGCTCACCGGAACCGTTCCATCAGCTTTTGCAAGGCACTGCGCTCGTCCGCTGGAGCGTCCTGCGTCTCGGCGGGCGTGGGCTTAGCTTCTGGTTTCGCCTTGGGCTGCTTTTGCGGCCCTTTGGTTCCCGTGGAGGGGCGGGCAGGGGCGGTGCGCAGGCTCACCGCGTTCATGAATTTCGCGTTTTCACCTTCGGCGAGATAGGGCGCGCCATCACTGACCCCGCGCAGCACATCGTCCAGCCAATCCGCCTCGGCTTTGGCAAAATCGCTCAGCACATATCCCGCCACTCGGTCCTTATGCCCGGGGTGTCCAATGCCAAGGCGCACGCGGCCATAGTCCGCCCCCAGATGCGCATGGATCGAGCGCAGGCCATTGTGCCCCGCATGGCCGCCGCCCATTTTGAACTTTACCTTACCGGGCGCGAGGTCCAGCTCGTCATGGAGTACGACGACATCTTCGGCCTCGATCTTATAGAACCGCATCGCGGCGGCCACGCTGTCGCCTGATTTATTCATAAAGGTCTCGGGCCTTAGCAGCACCGCGCGGGTGCTGCCAAAGCGCCCTTCACTCAGGCTGCCCTGAAACTTGGATTTCCACGGGCCAAAGCCGTGATCCGCCGCCATCTGCTCAACGGCCATAAAGCCGATGTTGTGACGGTTGCGCGCGTATTTCGCGCCCGGATTTCCCAGCCCGACGATGAGTTTCATGATCCGCCTCCTGTGATTGTTGTCAGTTTATGGAGTGTGCGCGGCAGCGTCCAGCAGCCTGCGCGCATAAAAAAAGGGGCCACCCGAAGGCAGCCCCGATTTCAAAATACAATCTACCGCGAATTAATCGGCGGCTTGCTCGCCGTTTGGCGGGTCCATCTCGGTTGTCGGGACCTCGTCCGCGTCGACATCATCGTCGTCACCTGCAGAGGTGAGGGCAGACGGCGCCGAGACCTGTGCAATCACAAAGTCGCGGTCGATCACGGGCTTGGAGCCTGCGGGCAGTGTCACGTCGGAAATTGTGAGGTTGTCACCGATTTCCAGCGCGGAGATATCAATTGTGATGCTCTTTGGGATGTCTGCTGCAGTCACAACCAGCTCGATTTCGGGGCGCAGCACGTTCAATGTACCGCCCTTCTTGAGGCCGGGGGACTCTTCCTCGCCAACAACTTCGACGTTGATGAAGAGGTTGATCTTTGTTGTGCGCTTGAGGCGCATGAAATCGACGTGCGTTGGCAGGTCTTTTACAACGTGGCGCTGTACGTCGCGGCAGATGACACGGACGTCATCGTGACCTTCGACTTTCATGTTGAACAAAGTCGCTTTGAAGCGGCCCTTGCGCAGCATTGTCAGCAGTTTGTTGAAATCCATCTGGATCGGCAACGGGTCTGCGTCACCACCAAAAACAATTCCAGGGACCATGCCATCGCGGCGTGCCTGACGAGCGGCGCCCTTGCCTGTCCCCGTACGTTCCTGAACTTCAAGATCTGGGATCTCTCCGGCCATAATATTCTCCAATTTGTTAAGGGCAAAGCGCCTCCAAGGCTGTCGCTTTGCGTGAAGCCGTGCCTATAGACGGGAATCGCGGGCGGGGAAAGAGATTTTTGCGCCGGTATGGGGCGCTGCCCCGTCTTTGCCTTTGGCAAAGACCCCCCGGGATATTTTGGACCAAAAGAAATATGGGTCAGTTAGGGGTTATCAGGTGGCCGGCATTGCCTGTGACGCGGGCATGCAGGGCGATTTCATCTGCGTATTTCGCCTCGAAGGCCGATTGGGTGGCCGCTGTGATTTTTGTGGGCGCGGGCGGTGAGACGTTGAGGGGCTTGAATGTGATCTGCGCGTTCATGCGGGTCTCGAGCCAGCTGCGCAACTTCGGCTGCGCTTCATAGGCGAAGAGGTGGGTGATGCCCAATGTGCCTTTCGCGTCGGTCAGAAAGTTCAATTGGTTGCCTATGCGCGCCCACGCGGGCGGGTCTTTCTGTATCACTGCTTTTACGAAGCCGTCGAAATCGACCTCAAGCGTCGACGCGCGGTAGCGGTACCAGCTGCGGAGATGTTCAATTGGGTCACGGATCACGGCCATAGTTTCAGGTGTGAGGTCGTACGCCTCGCGCAGGAAGGGAGCGATCTTGCGCTGGTAGCGGCCCACAGGTGTGTGTTTGCGGTGTTTGTAAAACGCAATGTCGGCCCATGGTTTGAGTGCCACTTCCATGGCAGTCGACCCCGTCTTGGGGGTTGAGAACAGCACGAGGTTTTGCTCAGAGCAGACGAGCATCAGGCTTGCCAGTCGCCCTCGAACCCTTTGGGAATCAGCAGGTTATTGCGGTCCAGATCGTTCACGTTCGTCTCACCGCAAAGTGCCATCGTGGTGTCGAGCTCTTTGTGGATGACTTCCAATGCGCGGGTGACACCAGCCTGACCCATAGCGCCCAGACCGTAGACAAAGGCACGGCCAATGTACGTGCCTGTTGCCCCCATGGCGACGGCTTTGAGCACGTCCTGACCCGAGCGGATGCCGCTGTCGAGGTGCACTTCGATCTGGTCTCCCACGGCATCGAGGATCGAGGGAAGCATACGGATCGAGCTGAGCGCACCATCGAGTTGGCGCCCGCCGTGGTTGCTGACGATGATGGCGTCGGCGCCGACTTGCAGGGCCATCTTGGCGTCTTCGGCGTCTAGTATGCCTTTAAGGATGACTTTGCCGCCCCATTGTTCCTTGATCTTGGCGATCTTTGCCCAATCGAGGGTAGGGTCGAATTGCTCCGCTGTCCAAGCGCTGAGGTCGGAGGCATCCGAGATGCCGTCCACGTGGCCTACGATATTGCCGAACCCGCGGTTCTTGGTTTGCAGCATCTCGATGCCCCAGCGCCATTTGGTCGCGAGATTTGCCATTGTCGCCAGAGTGAGCTTTGGCGGAGCGGAGAGGCCGTTCTTCAGGTCTTTGTGACGCTGGCCGATGATTTGCAGATCAAGCGTGATCACCAGTGCCGAGCATTTGGCGGCGCGCGCGCGCTCGATCAGGCGGCTGACGTAATCCTCGTCGCGCATGGTATAGAGTTGAAACCAGAAGGGTTTGTTCGTCGCCCCCGCCACATCCTCGATGGAGTTAATGGACATCGTCGACAGGGTGAAAGGCACGCCAAAGGCCTCTGCTGCGCGGGCGGCTTTGATCTCGCCATCCGCGTGCTGCATACCCGTGAGGCCCACAGGCGCGAGGGCCACGGGCATGGCCACATCCTGACCGATCATCTTGCTGGCAGTGCTGCGGCCCGACATATCGACGGCGACCCGCTGGCGCAGCCGGATCTGGTCGAAATCAGATGTGTTCTCGCGGAATGTCTGCTCGGTCCAACTACCGCTTTCGGCGTAGTCGTAGAACATTTTCGGCACGCGGCGGCGGTGGATGCGTTTGAGGTCGTCGATGTTGGTAATGATGGGCATGGCGGACGTTCCGATATGATTGGTAATGTTTGTTTACCAATTCCAGCGCGCCAGATCAATCTCTGTTTGAAGTCCTCAGGCTGAATGCGCCCCGTCTGTAAGTGTTTTGACAAAAGCGAGCACATCTGCGGTGCTTTTGCCTGCTGCGATCTGGCTTACGATGGCGGAACCTACCACCACGCCGTCGGCCACTTGGGCAATTGCGTGGGACTTCTCGGGCGTGTTGACGCCAAAGCCTACCACGACAGGCAGGCCTGTTGCATTCTGGATGCGCTCGACAGCGGGAGAGACATCTGCCGCCTGTGCTTCGGCAGCACCGGTGATGCCGGTGATTGAGACGTAGTAGACAAAGCCCGATGTGTTCTGTGCAACCCGCGCGAGGCGTTTGTCGTCTGTGGTCGGCGTGGCGAGGCGAATGAAGTTCAGGCCAGCCGCTTGGGCGGGTATGCAAAGCTCCTCATCCTCTTCAGGGGGCAGGTCGACCACGATCAACCCGTCGATCCCTGCGGCCTTCGCGGCCTTCAGGAAGGCATCTACGCCCATGGAATAGATCGGATTGTAGTAGCCCATCATCACAATCGGTGTGGTTTCGTCCTCTTTGCGAAACTCCGCTGCCAACTCAAGCGTGCGCAAGAGCGTCATGCCGCCGTCCAATGCGCGCTGGCCTGCCAGTTGGATCGTCTCTCCATCCGCCATAGGGTCAGTGAAGGGCAGGCCCAGTTCGATGATATCAACGCCCGCACTGGGCAGGCCGCGCACCACCTCCAGCGAGCGGTCAAAATCGGGATCACCCGCCATCACATAGGACACAAACGCCTTCTTCCCTTGGGCTTTGAGATCGGCAAATTTGGCATCAATACGGGTCATGGGACGGGCCTTTTCATATGGTGTTGGCGTTGCATGCCCAATCGTGGCAGAGAAATCAATGGCCCACCACACCCTTGCACAGCGCCCGCGTTCCCCCTAACACGGCGCAAACGCAAAAGAGGACGCTGTCATGGGTTTCAAAATGGGTATCGTGGGTCTGCCGAACGTGGGCAAATCAACGCTTTTCAACGCGCTCACCCGCACGGCGGCCGCGCAGGCCGCCAACTTCCCCTTCTGCACGATTGAGCCGAACGTAGGCGAGGTCGCCGTGCCTGATGCGCGCCTTGATACATTGGCCGAAATCGCCAAGTCGCAATCCATCATCCCCACGCGTATGACATTCGTCGACATCGCGGGTCTGGTCAAAGGTGCGTCCAAAGGCGAAGGCTTGGGCAACCAGTTCCTCGCCAACATCCGCGAGACGGACGCGATTGCCCATGTGCTGCGCTGCTTTGAGGATGACGACGTCACCCATGTCGAAGACCGCGTGGACCCTGTGGCGGATGCCGAGACCATCGACACCGAGCTGATGCTCGCCGATCTCGAATCCATCGAGAAACGCCGCGCGGGCCTCGTGCGCAAGATCAAGGGCAACGACAAGGACGCCGTGCAACAGGACCGCCTGCTCGCCGCGGCTCAAGAGGCCATTGAAGATGGCAAGCCCGCCCGCACCGTCGAGGTGGATGCGGATGACGCAAAAGCGTGGCGTATGCTGCAACTTCTGACCACCAAGCCTGTGCTCTACGTCTGTAACGTGGGCGTCGACGACGCGGCTAAAGGTAATGCCCACTCCGCCGCCGTGTCAAAAATGGCCGAGGCCCAAGGCAACTCCGCCGTGGTCATCTCTGCCCAGATAGAAGAAGAGATCAGCCAGCTCGACGCCGAGGATGCCGCAATGTTCCTTGATGATATGAAGCTCGAAGAGCCGGGTCTCGACCGCCTCATCCGCGCAGGTTATGAGCTGCTGCACCTGGAGACTTACTTCACCGTAGGCCCCAAAGAAGCCCGCGCGTGGACCATCAAACAAGGCACCTCCGCGCCCAAGGCCGCAGGCGTGATCCACGGTGATTTCGAGAAGGGTTTCATCCGCGCCGAGACCATCGCCTATGATGATTTTGTGACCCTCGGTGGCGAAGGTCCCGCCAAAGAAGCCGGCAAAATGCGCGCCGAGGGCAAGGCCTATACCGTCAAAGACGGCGACGTACTGCACTTCTTGTTTAATACCTGAACCCTCCCGCGTGGGACGCGCAGGAGGGCAGGGGCAGGCAATTTAGCGGCTGTCGTTGGCAGGGCCTACACCATACGCATTGCTGTAGGCATAAGGCACATCGGCGTTCTTGCTGTGGCCTGATCCCGCAAACGCGGATGTGGCCAGAACGAGTGTGACGAGCGTTGTAAGTGTCAGTTTCATGGTGTCTCTCCTTGAGTGTGTCAGGGCGGGAATGCCCTCGTCTTGTGCCACTCAATCTGTGGGCAGGGGCGCTCAATTACAAAACAACTCCCATCAGCAGCGCGTGGGCGGGCGTGAGCGGCCTGTAACAATCGCATTGGCGCAGGGCAGGGGTGATTGCGCTCGCGCCAACGGGACAAGGCCGCGTGGCCTGCGTATTACAGTTCCGTCACTGCAGCGTGCTTCACGTGAAATGTGGGAAATTGGGTCCCCTGTCTGGCAAAACAATCACTGGCCCACGCCTGAAGCGTGCCAGTGTGCGTATTGGCATTCGAAAGTGAGCTATTCCACGCGCAATTCTTTTTTTATTCCATCCATCAGAGTTCGCGCCATGTTCGCTAGTTGTGCATCATCTGAACCATCAAGTACGCTTTGTGTCTCTTTCAGCTGGCACAACGCTGCATAAAGGTAATGCGCCTGTCTCGTCTTGTTGAATATCGTTACATTTGTACGGGCAATATTATATTGTGTTTTAGCCCAGGCGAGCGGCAAGCTCTCTCGGGTGCGTTCCAACAAAGCTTTATTATAAGCTTCAAGAGCCTCCGCAAGGCGCGCGCTGTTGTTTTCACGCTCGCCCAGAATGGCGAGTGCAACACCAAGATCATTTTGCGTTTCTGCCCAATTAAGGGGTACATTTTCTCGGTTCCGCTCTAGCAGAGCGTTTCGGAAGGCCTGTACCGCCTTTTTGAGATGTGCGATGTTGTCCTCATGTTCGGCAAGCGAAGACAGCGCATTCCCAAGGTTATGCAGGGTAGTAGCCCAATCGAGGGGCACATTCTCTCTGCTTCGTTCTTTAAGAGCGTCTTGGAAAGCTTTCACTGCCTCTCTGATGCGTAAAGCGCTACTCTCACGTTCACCAAGGATTCTCAAAGCAGTCCCCAGATTGTTTTTTGTTTCGGCCCATTCCAACGGAACACGGTTTTGGCTACGCTCGAGCAGAGCATTTCGATATGCTTTTGCTGCTTCATTAAGATATCGCACGCCGAGTTCCCGATTGCCTAAGTATGCAAGGGCAGCTCCGAGGTTGTTCTGCGTTGCAGCCCACGCGTGGGGCGTCCGTTCCCTGTGCTGCTCCGTTAGAGCATTCCTATAGGCTTGTACGGCATCCTTAACACGCTTGGCATTGGTCTCCCGTTTGCCAAGTTCTTGCAACGAATTGCCAAGGTTGCACTGCATTATGGCCCAAGAAGTTGGCCCGTCTTCTCGACTAAACTCCAGCAGAGCTTTCTGGTAGGTTTGCACAGCCTCCATAAGCCTTGCGGTACCCCTGTCGCGCCTTCCAAGAATACTAAGCGCAGCAGCAAGGTCATTGAAGACTGCTGCGCGTGCTTCGGCCGTGCTGGCGCGGGGCAGGGCGGCCTTTGACAGCTCAATCGCGATTAGCAATTCTGCTGCTATGCCTTTGTCCCGCCCGCGCTCATAGTATTCGCCTTGTAGTTGTCGCAGGCTGCAAAGATCAGCCGTGTCACCCGAAGCACGGTCCGCTTGCGCAATCAGGTAAGCAGCCGCCTCCGCCGGTTCACTCAGCAACAGCAAATTGCGCTGCCGCTGCAACAAACGCGCTTCGCGGGCCTCGAAAGCGGCTTGTTGCGCTGCCTGCTCCTCGGCATCCCGTGCCATTGCGTCGCCAAGCGCATCCAGCGCGCTGCCATACTCCCCTTTCGCGGCCAGATCGCGGGTCAGGGCGATCACCTCATCCACAAAATCCGCGTGGTTTGTCGCAAGCGCTGTTTCCTGCACTTGCAACGCGGCTTCAAAAATCGCGGTCAGGTCGATCCACGCCTGTTCAAGGTTGTCCGTGCGTACCGATGCCTTGCGCGCCAGATCGAGGATGACCGCCTCACTGACACCTGCATCGCGCAGGGGCTGATCGGCCTCCTGCGCTTTCATCAGAGCGACGATCTCCGCATGTCGCTCTGCCGCAAGCGCGCTTTCAGCGGTTTGGCGGCTCAGAATTTCGCGGTCATTGGCCTCTGACTGTGTTTGTGGCGCGCACAGCGGCGTCAGCACTGCCACCAACAGGTCTGCATAGGCGTCCAGCACGACCTCCTCGCGATGCTCTGCATCAATCGCCTCTGCCGCCACCCGTGCGCGCATATGGTCGGCGATCTTTGCAGCCCTCACATCACCCGCTGCAATATCCGAACGGGCAGGGGTGAAGCGGTCCAGAACCTGCACCACCTGCCGCTGCACCGCCTCTGGTGTCTGCACCTCCGCCAGATGCGCCTCAAGTGCTGCCACCATCCGCTCTGCAATCTCGGTCTGCGCCTTGGGTGTCTTGCGCAGTGCCAGCGCCGACAAGCCGCCGCCCGCCGCCGTGACCGCGCCGCCGCTCGAGGCCAGCTCAACCGCGCCCGTCACCATCCCAAGACAGCAGCCGCCCACGTTCACCCCGTGCAAAATCCGTTCCATACCACCCCGCCTGCGCGCCCCCGTCTCCCAAGACTACCCGCATGTCCGCCAGACACAAGCGCCCCCTCGGTGCACAGGGGGTGTACAGCCGGTGCACGCATAGCATCTCTCGAAAATCCCCGCCAAAAAACCCCCTTGCCCTCCCACACCCCCGCCGCTAAACGGGTCAGCGGAGACGTGGCCGAGTGGTCGAAGGCGCTCCCCTGCTAAGGGAGTAACGTTAACGCGTTCGAGGGTTCGAATCCCTTCGTCTCCGCCACCTACCATTTTCATTCAATTCCGTTGGTACTCATTCAACCCCTTATGGGGCTGTTTTTGTTGATTTATCTACATTCATTGTTGCTATTCATTTCTCTTCGATTAGACTCGTTTCTATTCATTGCGTGGTAGAAATCGTGGTATTTTATGGCGGCACTTAGCGGAAAGCTAACGAAAAACCTGGTCCGAACCCTCGGCCCCGGTCGCCATGGCGACGGGAGTGGCCTGTACCTCGTGGTCGATCCATCCGGCGCACGACGCTGGATTGTCCGTGTCACAGTGAAGGGCCAGCGCAACCGCGAAGGCAAGCCTCTACGCACTGACTTTGGCCTTGGCGGGGCGGATGTCGTGACCTTGAATGAAGCACGAGACCGCGCTTTGGAATATCGGCGTTTGGCGAAGCGAGGTATCAACCCGCGATATAATGGACGGCAAGAGATCCCATGCTTTGAAGAGATCGCGCGTCAGGTCCACATCGAGCGCCTTCCGACTTGGAAGAATCCTAAGCACGGCCAGCAGTGGATCAACACGTTGGCTGAGTATGCCTTCCCCAAGATCGGGCGATTGCCGGTGTCAGAGGTCGGTCAGCCCGAAGTGCTACAAGTCCTGTTGCCGGTCTGGACTGATAAGCACGAAACGGCCAAGCGCCTGGCACAGCGGATCAAGGCGGTGCTGGATGTGGCGAAGTCTAAGGGGTTCCGCGAGGGCGAGAACCCAGTGACGACAATCCGCGATGCCCGTGTGCTGCCTAAGGTAAAGCAGAAGGTGAAACATCACAAAGCGATGGGCTGGCAGGATGTGCCCGTCTTTTATGCCGAGTTGGCCACCAAAGATGCGATGGCAGCTAAGGCGTTGATGTTCACCTGCCTGACAGCCAGTCGTACGAGTGAGGTGTTGCAAGCCCAATGGGATGAATTTGATTTCGATGAGCAGCTTTGGACTGTCCCGGCGGACCGGATGAAGGGGGACAAGGAACACCGCGTTCCATTAACTGAACAGATGCTGGCGATAATCGAGCCACTCCGGGCCCTAAGATCGGAAGTGGTGTTCGAAGGTCAAAAGCGCCACAAGCCTATGAGCAACATGGCGATGCTGATGCTTTTGCGTCGCATGAAGGTCGAAGGCATTACTGTGCATGGCTTTCGTTCCACGTTCCGTGATTGGACATCTGAACAGCCAAACGTTCCGCGTGAGATCGCCGAGCTTAGTTTGGCACATAGCATCGGATCAGAGGTGGAGAGGGCTTATGCGCGGTCCGATTTACTTGACCAGCGCAGAGAGTTGATGGCTCGATGGTCTAATTTTGTTGCAAAAGCCTTGGTGGGCTAGTGCGGTTTCTCGCCTTCAATGCCCCACAAGTCTGGATCATTTGGATCTGGAATGTACTTGTATCCCGTAATTAACTCGACACATTTCAGCAGATCCAAATAGCTGTAACCGTCTCCTTCGGTATAATATTTAGCGTATGCCATAGCGATACGTTTCATCTCATCCATCGTCATCTCTGTATCGTCAAATCTACGCAGTAACTCTTTGAAAGCGTCGATCCCAACCTGAGCGCATTGTACCTTCAGCTGAACGGGATTGACCAAAGGTGAACCAGTGAAAAATTTATGGATATCAAAGTCGAAACGCTGAGCGAGCTTTACTACTTTGTCGGACGGAATGGGCAACTTCCCTGTCTCGTAAAGCTGATACGACTTTCGTGAAACGCCTGCCTCTTGAGCCATTTCTTCTTGAGTAAGCTTCGCAGCCTTTCGTACTTGTTTTAGGCCGTCGTGGGGTTGGGAGCGCGGCAGGATGCTCTCTGGAAAGCCGTCATAAGTGTCCTGTGGTTCGTCCACTTCGGTGCCAGATGGCAAAGGTTTCAAGTCGAATTTTGGCATAGAACCTCCGTTGCGTAATATATGACGCACAATTGTATTTGTACCCAAAATAGGTTGCTTTAGTTACAGGGATATGTTCGTTTTTGTCCAGCTGTAAAACGTATCACTGCGCCAACTTCTGCTGAATTTTTCATCGTGAACGTGAAACCAGCTGTTTTTAATTGGAGCCAGTGAAGACACAAGGAGCCGAGACATGAAGCGAAACTATTTTGACCCTGAGACTGTGTATGTCGACAGCGACAAAGAACTGGATCTGATCGCGAACAGAGAAAAAAGGGCCCAGTGGCGACATAGGCGTGTGGGGCCAAGTTTTTTGAAGATGGGCAGAAAAGTCGGTTATTTGGGCGAAGACCTCAATGATTGGATGGACGCTAATCGTGTTGAGATTCCGTTGTCTGGAACTGGTGTGCCTCAAACCGCCTCGGCGGGCTGATCAGTCATGGCGAAGCTACGCCCATTCAAAGACGTTCAGCTTCAGTGGTTAAGGTTGCTGTTGTTGGATACGGAGCTAAGCGCGCGTGCGTTTAAGTTCGCCACATATCTCGCTGTGAAGCGTATTAATCCGAAGAAAGAAATGGCGTGGCTGTCTCACTCGACGGTTTGCGAGGACCTCGGCGTGACGAGTGAAAGAACAATCAATCGCTTGATCAAGGAGCTCGATGGGAAATGGTTTGATGTCAAGTCTGGCAACGGTCTTGGGAATGCGACGGAGTACGTTCCATCCAAGGCATCGCACATCGCCGCCCACAACTTACGGGCGCAGGAAGAGCGCGATAAACGCGCTCGGCTTGAGCTTGAAAAGGCAGACAATATTGTCCACCTTCCAATCACCAAAGGCGGACATTCTTGTCCAGAAAGGCAGACAGAAGTATCCTCAAAAACCGGACAAAAATGTCTGCCCAAAAAAGACCCCCAAAAAAGAAAGAAAAATACGCGGGAAGCCTCTGGGCTGTTTGAGGATTGTGAAACTTTGTCAACTGAAGAGGATGTTCACAGGCAATCTTGCCCAGTGACCGCGTTACTGCTCATCCATGACTCCGATGTCGAGAAAATATCGGCATGGAACAATTGGTTGTCCGCGAGGGCGCTGCCCAAACTCAAGGATTTGATGATCCGAGGGGAAGATGCATCTGGTGCAGGGTATCTTATGCCGCGTCGTTTGACACCAATTCGAGCCGAAGACGAAGCCATGGTTGAAGGTTACGTACGTTGGGCTGCGGACGAGCTTCAAGAGGTAAGTCACAATGGCTAAAGCAAAGCGAACTGGGACGCCAAGATGTTAGTGGGCCCCAATGCGCAAAATTCGTCTCGACATCGCCAGCCAAAAGGCAGGGGAGAGGCGTATTTTCTCCGCCCATTGGGCGGTGCGAAAGGATCAGAATGATCTGCGCAGGCGCAGCCGGAGTGGGTTTGAAGGGGAACCCTCAACCGCTCTTTTTTAGGACGGCCAGTGGCAGGATGAAAAAAGGGTAAGCGGGTTACTCTTTTACAAAAGAGTAACAGAAAAGGGTGTCAAATGGGCAAAGCTGGGGCTGCACGGGTTAAGGCTGGAGATGCTGGATACGCTGGCGCAATGCAAGACCACGAGGATCGTTTGGACTTGGCTGGCACACGTCGCCAGATCAGAGATACGCCACCTCTGGTCTATTCGCCCTATGCATCGATGGACGCCCCAAACCCATTTGATGAAACCGCCAGAAAACGGGTGCCTGACAGAAAGGAGCGGATCGCACGCATCCGTTCTATCATCGAAGAAAAACCCGCGAGCCGAAACTTCACGCTCATGGATGCTTGCGCTGCCCACATCGCTGGTGCCAACAAAAGCAGAGCCGCCTCAAAAGAGCTGCTCCATGCATTCATGCAGTTTCCCACGAACATCGACATCTCGGAACATAACCAGCGGGCTATGCTCTCATTTGCTGTCGATTTCATCAACGAAACCTATGGCGGCAATGCCGTGTTCCACGCTCGGATAGATCGCGATGAAGTCGGCCAGCACGGCGTCGATGTTTTCTTTGTGCCCAGATATGAAAAGCACACCAAATCGAAGGGGACTGAGCAATGGATTTCCCTGTCGAAGTTCAGCAAGGAAAACGCACGAACCCGATATGGCAAGCGCCAGAAAACCGTGAAGAACAAAAAGACGGGTGAATTTGATCCTGTCTTCGACGACGACGGCAAGCCCGTGGAGATCTGGAACGATGCCGACGTGTTTCAAGGCCGGGCTCTGCAAGATGCTTGGTTCGAGTATCTCAAAGAGAGCGTTGGGAACAAATTTGAGGTCGAGCGCGGGAAGCGAAAAAAGGGCAATGATCCTGACCGCCTGTCGCCCGAAGACTATGCACTCAAGAAAGAGCAGGAGAAATTTCAGGCCGAACTGAAACGCCAGCTCGAACCCGACAAATCAAAACGCGCCAACGAAAGCCCCTACGAAGAGCCGATCTCGAAGATGGTCGCGGGGGCGCTTGAAGATGCTGCCGAGATTGTTCTGCGCGTACGTGAGAGCGCAGAGGCAGATGTCAGGGCTATCACCCATTCCATGCTTGACGACGACGGCAGAGGATTTCTGGAAACAAAGGAAGAGAACCGACTATTGCACCAATCAGTAAAGCGGCAAGGTGCAATGATTAAACTCCTTCAAGATACTCTGAAAAAAATTGTTCCAGATGGCCTGCGTAAGCAGGTCAAAGATGCCTTTAACAGGGTTTGGGCCACCCATCCGGACAACAACTCTGATAGGTCAAGGGCGCAATCATCAAACGAACGGCCAAATGATGCATTTTCACGCGGACCTTGAGGGAAATCGTAGGCCCTCAAACAAATCGAAATGGCAATTGACAGACTTTTGTGTTGGGCTGATCCGACAAGTGGTCCCCCAAGGACCGGACCTTCATCACGAAATGCTAGGTCTGTTCGATGAGGCGGAGTTGGCCCAGTACGATTGGCGCTATGAAAGCGTTTTGGCTATAAGAAGAGCAGCATACAGGGAGAATTGCAGAGATGCATCCTGACGAATACTGGAAGAACTTCAATCTTGGTACTGAGTTGGATATCGCTGGCCGGTTTATTTTCAATGGGTTGCAAGCGTTCCACGAAATGAGAAGCTTCACGGCCGAAGAGGATGCGTTTGAGTTCCTCTATGGCGTCGCCGTTGGGATCGAACGATTGCTGAAAATCGCGGTCATTCTGACCGAACATGATAAGGTTACGGATCAAGACGAGTTTGAGAAGGGGCTTATTACCCATAGCCACCAAGGGTTAGTCAAGCGCCTTAAGGATAACCATGAACTCGACTTTGCTGGTGTGCACAATGAGTTCGTCAGCATTCTTTCCAGCTTCTACAAGTCCCACCGTTATGGGCGGTACAACTTAGCATCGGTATATGAACCGGCGCGAGAGCGGGACGACCTCAATGCCTTTTTGGAAAGGCATCTGAGTATCAAGATCGACATTGATGGCATGTTCACCGTCACGCAGAACGAGCGCCGTCACAAGAAGTTCATTGGTAAAGTGATCTCGAAAATTGTGCTTCCGGTTTTCCAGATCGTAAGGAAAGAGGCAGGCAGACTCAATCTTTACACATACGAAATCGAAAACGACTCCAAAGCTTCGAAGATCTTTTACGGAGAAAGCTTTGATTTTGAAGATGAAGATATCCTGCAGGTCGAGTTAATAGCGTATTTAGCTTCCAAAGAGGCATCTGGTCCCAACGTTAGCTTCATACGTGACTTGATCCAGCCACTGCCATTTGATCCGGCATTGGAAGCCGATTACTTTGCGGCGTTGAGATCGGACCGTCAGAAGCAGAGAGTGCTCGGCGAGTTGGAGGCGAACTATGAAGATGTCGAAGACTTTAAAGAAAGGCGCGAGCTGTTGGAGTTGGCGACTTCTGAACACTTGAGTTACCGCGAAGTCGACGTGGAGGGCGAAGATGACGATTAATCTATAGCCTTGAGAATGTCCAAGAATGGCGCGAAGCCCAGTTGCCTGCGTTAATTTCTAATTTTTAGTTTCTCGCGATTCTAAGTCTGCCGTGGATACCGAATGCGGGGTAACCTATTCCTATCGCTATGTTAATTCGATTTTTGACTCAGCATCATTCCAATGTTTGTTGACCGCTAGGCTACGTGCACGGCGCTCAATGGCAGTGAAGTCGGTCGGTGAGAAATCCCAAACATCGACGCCGATATTCACTGAATTGCGGCTGCCCCGCCAGTTGTTGTGGACGTGGCCGAAGAGTTGAAGTGCACCACGCCTTGCATGGTTCCACGTGATCATCGGGTAGTGGCACAGGGTATTTCTTTGTTGCAACTTACCATCGCGAACTTCGGTGAGATAATTGACTGAGTCCCATGGCAACTCGAGTGTTGGGGCGAGATCGTGATTGCCTACAATCAAGTGCTTCGAAGCCCCAGGGAGTTGCTGGAAAATCTGGTTCAAGTAAGTGGTGTTCTTTGCGGTCTCACCGAATGCAAAATCGCCTACGATCCAAAGCTCATCTTCTGCGCCGACGACTTTCCACATGTTCTCAATTAGCGCCCCGTCCATATGGGATGCGGATCTATAGGGCCGTTTGCAGAAACGAATAATGTTTTCATGGCCGAAATGGGTATCGGCTGTGTACCAAATGGCCATGGTTCAAATTCCAAACCTCTTGCCCTCGGATCTTGGCAATACATGCCCGGTTTGAGGATCAATGATCTTGCCGGTGTTAACATACGATTGGCGAGCACGTTGATTGATGTCTTCTTTGCTACCGCGCAAGGGCTCTGGATCAATTGCCTGTTTAGCAACCTCTCCTTGAACGCGAACTTCAAACATCGAGCCATCCCACCCAATCGCCCAGCCAAAGTAGGAAAGGCGTGCATTGAGTACGGAAAGCGCAATGTGCGTGCGAAGCCGGGATCTTAAGTTGGTTCCACGTTCTGCACAGATCTCAGTAACTCTTGCCTCGGCTGCTTTCTGCAAGAGTAGAAAATCCGCAGTATCTTCATAGATTTTTCCGTCTGCAAAACTCTCAAACACCACTGCTCACCTCACAGGTATATCGCAAACGATTTATCCTAAAATGGGATAATCCTCAAGTGGGATTATTCGAAATCCGGATTTAGTCACCGGAGATCGATCATGGGAAGAACCCTTCGAAGCCCGGGCCATTTGGCCCTACTTCAATCATTAAAGCGGGCAAGATTAGATGCAAAACTCACGCAGACAGAACTCGCAGAACGTCTTGGTCGTCCGCAGTCTTACGTCGCAAAATATGAGAATGGCGAGCGCAAAGTTGAAGTTGTTGAGTTCGTGCAGATTTCAGCAGCTATCGGCTGCGATCCCTTGGAAATTATTAGGGCGGTTGCAGATGTGGTCTCTGCCGCCTAGCGTGTTCAGATCAGTCTCTCGGTGCGCTCGATAGCTTGCAAATCATAGGTGACACTTGGCGGGAAAAGTAGGGGCAAAGAGGTGCTATTGATCTTGAATAACGGCCCCTTTTCCGCGACCCGGCCACGAGCGTTTCGCTTGATCAGATGATCCATAGTAATCTCTCCTTGTGCCAATAGGATTTCGAATTGGGAAAGGATAGGTCTTCGCGTGTGCCGCACCCCCTTGAGCTCAAAGTACTCATGTCCGTCCACCATCTCAGCAGCAGCACTAACCCAAAAGGTTTCGTTGTGTTTCTGAGCCAAAGCTGACCGTAGGTCTTCGAGCAACCAGGTTGCAAAAACCCCTATATTGCGTTGGTTTGATCTTTCGTTCAGCTTGCCCGTGCGGTCGTCTAACTCAAATGAAAGGCCCTGCGAATTAGTCGTGATTGCGCTTATGGTGCAGTAGAGCTTGAAGTCTTCACCTCTGTGATAACCAAATGCATCAAGGATTTCGCGGCTGCTCTTGAACTTGCTCTCTGGCCAATTTGCAACTTTCGCGAAGAGGGTTTTTCGATTTTCTTTGGATTTTCCTGAAGCTCGCCTGAAGGCCTTTAGTTCGATGCCTTTGTAGTCCGGCTCCTTTCTAGAATTGATTTCAATGCCAAGTGCAGTCTCTAGCGTTCGACCAATTGCAGTATCAGCTCGGTCCGGCATAATCGACTTCAATGGGCCCCGCGCTGCTAATCTACGAAGCCGATCGAGCAGCTCGTCAGACACGTTACTCGCAGCACCTGACAGTCTTTCCAGCCATTCTGAAAGTGGGGTGACGGCAGCGGATGCCCTAGCTGTGTGAAGATCTTCTCTTGTAATATTGAAACACGCTAGTTGGCCGCGGTGAGCGACAATACCGACTAGATCGTCGGGTTGCACAAAGTCCGGAAGACCAGAAAACCAAATTCGAGGGTCACCGCCTTTTCCTTTTGCTTTGGGGCGGTAAAGTGATGTTCTTGATCGGGTTTCAGACCTGGACGAAATGAGGAAGGCTTCGAGTTCGACGCCATTTTCACGAGCGCCGGTACCCTGCTTTTCATAGTCGTGAAGGTTATGATGGCGCAGATAGCTTCGTACGAAGGCAGTTGCGTCAAGAATATGCTTCCCGAGCCCTGTTTGAGTTGGTTGAATGATTGTGGCGTCAATCGATAATGAGGCAAGGACACCCAAGTTTTGTCGTTCAAAGTCTGAGAATGGTCTTAGCGCCATTTGCGGTCTCGTTGAGTTTCGTTTCGTTGCGAATTCACTTGCATCTAGCTTGCTTACCGCGTTTTTGCGTTTGCAGCGGTCGCAAGCGCCGATTTGATCACTAGGCCAACGGCCTTCGCCATTTTTGGCGGGACGGCATTCCCAACCTGAGTATACTGGGGGACTTCAAATCGCCTGCGTAGGCTGCCCGTCGTCTCCTTGGCTCTGAATTCGAAGTTATCAGGGAACGACTGAAAACGCGCCATCTCGCGAACCGTCATAGTTCGCGGCACATCTGGATGCACATAATCGTCGGGTAGGCTGACAACCGTAGGGCTAGGTGACGTCCAAGATAGCGGTCGCTGGCTGTGTTTTTTGGTTCCTAGAGACATCACTAGGTCTACTAACTCACTAACATCGCTAGCCAATTCCTTTCCATCAGGTGCCGTCGCTGGAAATTTTGCGTCCTTCAATACATCACACAGCATCTGCCGCTGACCATCAACGGTGAGATCCGCGTTCTTAGGTATCCCCATCGTTTTGCTATGGATTCCTTGGTCACGGAAGAACTGGTAGAGCCTAAACCGATCCCTAATGTGATCGGCATGCTTTCTTAGGTTGTGATTGCTGAGTTTCTTCGTTCGCGGTGTGTCGGTGCTCACTGGCTTCCAGTCGGTGCAATCTCTCATCTCCTTCGCAAACTCAGAAATGTTTGAAATTCGTCGGTATCCCTTGTCGTTTAGGTCGGAAATGGCGTCAGCAACGGTAAGGATATCTTCGCCAAAGTGGGTGGTTGCAGGAGCAATTCTCGGCCGTTCTGAGAACGCTACACTCCCGACGCGGTCGAATTCTGAGCGCCAAGTAATTTCACTAAATTGATAGCCGGTGGCTTCGGCGATGTCGGATCGTAAACCCAACAACATTACTCGCGGTCTATGCTGAGGCGCGCCATAGTGCATCGCATTCAGAAGGACAGGCTGTACCTTATAGCCCATTCCCGTTTGGATCAGAGCTTGTCTCAATTGATCAAACGGCGACTCCTGATCGTGCTTTTTGAAGTCCTGACTCATCCCCGACACGTTTTCAATGATCACGGCCTTTGGTGATACGGCTTCAACGAACTCTAGAAACTCCCAAGGTAGCTTGTTGCGCACATCTGCTGGGTTTCTGCGCCCCGCCAATGAAAAGCCCTGACAGGGTGGGCCACCAGCAACTAGATCGATGTCTTTCTCTCTCAGGTCGTCCAGAATGGATTGACTGGCTAAGACATCGCTCAACTGCTTAACGACAAGGCCTCTTTCGGCTTGCTTTTCGACGCTGGTTGTCTGTGCGCAGAAGCTTTTCCACTCCTCTTGATCTGAAATTGGCTCTATGAAGTTGTGAAAGAACGTCTCGGCTGCCATGTCTGATTTTTCAACGGCCAATGCCAATGAGAAGCCAGCTTGCTCAAGTCCGAGTGACAGGCCGCCGCAGCCAGCGAAGAGGTCGACATAAGTTGGTTGTTTCTTCATCTGCTGCTCCCTTTGGAACCCCAATAGCTCAATTGCAGTGGGTTTGTCCAGGGGAGTTCCCCAGGAATATTTTGCCTCTCCATCTCTTGAAGCGGTTGAAGTGAGCGACTTCTTGAAGTGTTGCGAGGTTGTATTGTTGCGCCGTTCATAGCAGGTTTGGGGCAAGGATTCACGGAGATGGTTTAAATGGCGTTAAAAATACTTGGTATCACACGAGACAAGCGGACTGACACGCCAGTTTTATACGCGAGGATGCCAATCCAGACCTATCTTGAGGTGGTCGGTGAAGACTTTGAAAACTTCTCGATCCAGCGTCGGCGAGAGGCGCACAAAGCATATCAGAGGCTCAAGGCAGACTTGATAGATGGCGCGTTGCTCCCCTCAATTTCACTCGCCGCTAAGCCTGACGGCGTGCCAGCATTGATCGATATCTTGGATAAGTGTGAAGCTTCAGGTGACTGGGGTGAACTAGAAGCTGCGCTTGCCGCCGGCGGTGCAGTGGACATTCTGGACGGGCTTCAACGAACGTACATCATGCGGGACATCCGGGCCGAAGGTCATGACTTTGTTGATGGGCAAGAGATACTGGCTGAGTTTTGGTTGGAAGGTGATTTGAAGAACCTAATCTACCGGATAATCGTTCTGAATGCTGGGCAGAAGCCCATGTCGATGCGACATCAAATCGAGTTACTTTTCATGTCGCTGAAGTCCCACTTGGAGGCTGAAATAGATGGTCTGATCATCTATACTGAGAGAGAAAACACACGCCGACGTCGATCGAAGAAGTTCTCGTTAGCACTGATTGCATCAGGGTATCACGCCTTCTTGAGCGCCTCTGCTGAACTGAAGAAGGATAACATCGTTGCTACGCAGATGCTTGAGGCGAATGCCTTAGACGCTTCCAAAGAGGAGCTAGGGGAGTCCTTTGACGAGTTTGTGAGATATCTTCGAATGCTCACAGAAATTGATGCCGATGTTTTTCGAGTCTACGGTGGAGTCGCCCTTGACGGAGATGATGATGGTGCGAACATCCCCCCCGCTACGAATTGGGCTGCAGATGAAAATGTGTTCGTGAGCTATTTCGCTGCCATTGCTCAATTTGGAAAGGTTGATGAGCGAAGGGAGCGGATTGATAAGGCCCTTGGTGTGCTAAAGGCGCATCTAGATGATGCATCGGTAGGTGATGATCCGCTGTCTTTGGAGGAGTTTGAAAGACTTAAAGCTGGGGCCAACCCACGTAAGTCGAACGTTGGCGTTGCTACGCGGAGGCTTATTACAAATGGATTCAAAGAATACTTCCGAGAGAGCGGCGCTTTAAGCTTTGCGGAGTGTTGGGAGCTCGGCGCAGATTAAATGGACGCTGCGGATATACTTCATTTTGTCTCGAGCGGGTTTTTGGAAACCGTAGATGGCGTAGATCCGCTGACGGTTTCGGAAACTGATGGGTTTCTTACGGTTAGTGATCTCTGCGTTTTGCCGGTATTTCGAACATCCTCCAAGTTCGAGAGGGGCGAAGATCTGGAAATATTGGACGATTCTCAAGCTACATTAGCGACTCTTTGTCTAACCAAAGGCGAGACCGTTGATGACATTTACAGTGTTACCGCCTGGAGATACGCAGCCTTTCTCGCGGACGTTTCTGGTTCGAGTCCCGTGGTTTCAGGCAGATACACCTTCACTTCCGACTACGTAGTCGTGGATCGAGACCGGCTACAATTGTACATCGATGATTACTGGGATGGTGCTCCAATTTGGGGGGGCTACTCACATGACCAGATCGAGCTTTCTTCTTGGACGAAAGCTGCTAGCCCAGTCCAAGCACGCGCAGGTCTGTCGCCGCCGACCGACCATCACAAGGAGGCATTTCAGCGGTACCTAAGTGCCAATAACAGTTTTGACAGGTTTCTAAGGCTTTATCACTGTGTCGAACTTCTGTTCGATTTTGTCACCTTCAAAAAGATCCAGAAACTCGGGGATGATCTTGTTGGATACGGAGAGCTTACAAAGGATCTGACGCGCGGCGAATATGACAGATTGCTTGCGATCCTTGTGGAGTTTTGTGATCGACCTGCTGATGTTGGAGCCGCGTTAAATCAAGCCGCGCCATACGCGAGTACTTGCAAGGAAATATTCCAAGATTACTCGAAGGACAGTAATCCCCTGAAGGGAGAGGCCTTCAGTAAGTTTTGGACGCTTGTAGAGGGTACGAACGTCGCGGCCGTGAACTTTCCGGGTGCGAAGCTGGGGAATGCTGAAGCTGCCCAAAAGCTCATTATCAAAATTGCTGCTTATTGGATTTATCGTGTTCGTTGCTCGATCGCGCACAATCGCGTTGGAGAGTTTATCTTAACAGATGCACATGATGACTTTGTTGGTTCGTTTGCTACAACACTTCTAGCTACGGTCGTTGAGCAAATCCTTTCAAATTCCGAGTTCAAAGATCTTGCCAATTAGCGTCGACTTGAATTCTGTTGGTAATGATCTGAGGTATTAAATGTGGTATGTTGAATCGTAGTGCCGATAAAGTTGTTGTTTTTCAACTATATATTTAAATTATGATGCTCCCTTTGAGCAGCCCCACTTGAGTGGTCCATGTTAAAAGTTAGTGCATGATTGGCCGTTG
>OJDV01000133.1_pt1 | contig 33792 bp, 63 predicted proteins | sample 1592911 | NCBI WGS metagenome assembly OJDV01 (sample SAMN05416860, study PRJEB24817) | seawater metagenome | isolation source: Sea water | place: Canada:Atlantic | collected 2013-11 | reverse complement strand
GAGATTTCTGCCTGTCTCGTGGGCTCGGAGATGTGTATAAGAGACAGATTTTATCTTCTTCTTTTACTAATCTACTCTTAAAATCTTTTGAACCCATATGGCCTATTTTTACATAAAGAACTTTTTTATATACTTGCTTTGCACCTAATTTTTTTAAGTTTTCTATACTAAAATCAGGGTCAAATATTTTTACTGGGTCAAGTTCTGTCTTATTATCATCGTAAAGTTTTTGTTTTCTTTGACACTCAATCAAGGCTTTTTGTTTTGCTGTTGATGTGCTTGCTTCATTGTCTATTGCTTTATGCCAATAAAATTCCGCTGATCTTCTATCTTCTGATAAAACGCCTAATGTCTTTAAAACATCATTTTGTACATCTGCTGGCATTCTCATTCATTTACTCCAATAATAAAAGCGGGGCTATTAACCCCGCCTTGTTAGTTATGCGCTTGTTACAGCTTCCCACGCTGAACCATTGTAAAAGTTCAGTTTGTTTGTGGTTTCATTGTAAACAGTTTGACCAGCTACTAAAGCAGTCAAAGCATCCCGCTCAGTAGTTGTGTAACCTGGAGCGGATAAAGTGCCGTTAGAATTAAAGGTCATAACTACGACCCCACCATATGTTACTGTTGGAGCTGTCACACTAGTATCAGATGTGATTGCCCATACGTTTGTATCGTGACCGATATCTATATTTCTCATAATTTATACTCCTATGTTTTAGCGAAAACGCCTTGACGCGCTCTATTAGAACAAGTTAATGCACCCGCAAATTCAATGGGGATAACTTCATAAAAAGCATTAACGACTTGTCTAGGGTCGCCAACTTCAAAGTTACAGCCATCAGATATTTGTAAGTGTAGATAATCAGTATTAAGAAAATATGTATTATCAGCTGGACAATTAGGGTCATAAATAACATCAGCTTTCTTGTATTTAATAGCCTCAAAACCCGCATCAGCTTGTTTTGTAGTTGTATAGCGTACATTTTCCTGTAAACCACTTTCATACAAATCAAAGCACTCGTTCATTAATATTAAATCAGGATGCTCCATTCCGTTAACTTGTGTTAACCATTGAGTATTCATTATACCACGAATAGTACTTGAACTAATAGCTTGTGCCGCCTGGAATTGGTTTCGCCAATAAGTATTTGCTACTTGGTCAATACCACCCACAGTGCCTGCACTTGTCGGGTCATTATCAACTAACAACTGTAAACCGCCCAATTCTTTAGAATTAGAGCCTGTACCATCAGAATAAATAGACGTTGCAACAGTATTTTGTAACGTTAATTTTGCTGTTTTAATACGTGCCTCAGCCAAATTTACCATTCGAGCTTTTCCGCGATTGGCTAATTTATCTGTTTTAGAAAAATAAACAAATGCCGCTAATTGTTTACGGTCATATTCAGCCGCGCCCAATACTTCTTGCTCTGTTATCGTGTATGTCTCTAAACCGTTGAACCATTTAACGGTATTGTTTTCTGCAATAATCAAATCTTCTTCAATGGTTCTACCGCCAACGTCTTTTTTATGGTTGCCGTTTTTCTTCATATAATGAAGTAATGGATTATGATTACTGATTAAATCGCTTAGTTTGTTATTGCGTCCTCTAAGCGTAGCGACGACATTTTCTGCCAATGCTGACATAGGTTTCTCCTATTATTTACCACTCCATAGAGTTGAGCATATCTCTGGTACTCATCTCTGGCTGTGGCTCATCTTTAGTTTTTGAGTTAGTGCGCTGGCTTGCTTGCTTTGCTTTTTTAATGTTGGTTTGCTTAGAGGCTAATTCTTTGACTTTTTCAGCCTTCCAAATCTCTCTTTGTATCTCAACATTGTTAGCAACCGCCATTTCATATGATTCTTCTATAGATTTGGCTTGGCCTGCTTTAATCAGGATGCCCATCTGTTCTTGAACCGCATCAAAATGAGGGTTTACTAGTTCGCCTGTTTCGTTTTTAGCCTCTTTAAAATTACTTATCTGGCTATTAACTTGCGCTATTTGCTGGTTTTGTTGGTTTTGCTGCCATTGCATTTGCATAGCTTGTTGTGCTTGCTCTTGTTGGCTTAATTTGTTCTGCAAAGTCCTAACTGTAGGGTCTACATACGGTTGCTCTTGGAACGCTTCTTCTAAATTTACCCCATATTGTTCTGCAAGTTTAAACAAAGTGCCCTGGGGGTCGACTTGCAATGCTTGTGCGTAACTTACCATTTGTGATAAACCTAAATTTGGGTCTCCGAACTGTTGTTTCCATTGTTCGGCCATTGGGTTTATCGCTTGTTGATAACGTTGAAATTGTTCTCTTTCTTTATTCCAGCCATCAACTTCTTTAAGTTTTCCATTAATGAACTCTTGACCTTCATTATATTGATCTAACCAGGTTTGTTGGAAGTCTCGACCTCCCTCCATTTCTGCTAGTTTCTCAAATGTGGTTTTGTGTTCTTTCTTGAAATACTCGGGCGGCATTAAGGCTTCTAGTTCCTCAATCTGCTCCTGTTCTTCTGTTACATCTTCATTAACATCTGGTTCATCTGAGTTTTGCTTTTCAAACTCCATTGTTAAATCATCATGTAAACTGTTTTCTTCTTGGGCTTGCTCTACTGGAGTGCTCATAATTTTTCCTATTTTATTGGTTAATTTCTGCTTGGTACTTAGCCAGTTCTGGTTTCAGTGCCTCGGGTGTTTCATCTACAAATTTCTTTTGCCTTGGAGGAAATATTCCTTTCTCTTTAATAATTAAGCCCTCCTTGGCCTCAATGTTTTTCTTTTGTCGTGCGCTTGTCACTACTTGCTCAGTAACGGGGCATTTATACGCCTGAAACTCTCTTGCACTGGCATCTGCTACCATCGGCGCGGTTAGTATCTGTTTTTTAGTTTGCTTACCACAACATATAGGCATTGTATTTTTACATTCGCTTATAGTTGATTGATACAAATGGTTAGTGTTGCATTGAACACATTTACTGTTATAAATAGGCATATGTTATAATGTCCTTTTTGGTGTTAATTTATGAAATATCCTGATAAGAAAACTTTTAACGATGTTCTTACTGGCTTAATACTTTGTATTGGTGCTGGCTTTGGATTTGCTTCGTTAAATGGCTATGGATGGCAACCAGCGATAATAGGTGGTTTAGTGGCTTTTGTGCCTCTTGTTCTATTACCATCATTGATTGTTAACCTCGTTTACCATTGGCGCAACCCCAAGAGCTGAACGTCCAGCCATGTTAGTTCCTTTCCCTATTGTTTTATTAAATGGCTTTGCTGCTTTGTAAGCATTGTCTAATATGTTTCTTGAGCCTAAATAATGGGCTATTGTTGAAGTTCCTTTTTTAATTAAATCAGATGAACCCGTAAAGAAACCACTCATTGAACTAAACATATCATTTAAAAAATTATGGCTTGCTGTGCCACTAAAGTTCTTCCCGAATGCATCAGATTGATTTCTTGTCATTGCTAACATGTCATTAATTAATAGCTTAGCTTTCTTATCATTGCCAAATATAGCATTAAGGCGTTTTACGCCCTCCCATCCATTTTTACCACGCGTAACACCTAATGAGTTTAAAAATGTAGTGGGGTTAAATCTTTGCTCCATTCCAGCCGTATTAGCACCAACCATTGATTCATCAATTGCGTTGTTTAAATATTGAGCTTGGAATTCTTTTTTAAGTTTTGGATCGTGCGTGTTCATGTACTCCATTAGCGCACTTACTCTTGTTGGCTTTTCAGTTCTAACTTTTTGCAATACCTCTTCAGGTGAAATAGTATTATCAAGCAATCCATCAATATCACCTTTTAACTCTTTACCTGCAATCTTACCAAATACTGAGCCCTTTACTTGTTCCATGTTTTGTGTTGCAGTTCTCCAATTAACATTTGCTTTTCTAAGATTTTCACCTAATTGACCGCTCACACTATCCATATCTTTTAATAAAGCATCTTTTAATTGGTTTTTCAAAAAGTCATCAACACCATAATCTTCAACATCTTTAAATACTTTACCAGAGCCTTTCCCGCTCCATGCTTGCAATTGGCTTAATGATTCCCTTGCACTTAATGCGTGTTGTTCTACAGTCTCTTTAGTTACATTACCACCAATGGCACTATTTGCTGAATAAGCGGGCGTAGGTTTAACCTTTGGTGCGTATGATTTTTTTAATGCTAAAGCTTGGTTATAAATCTTTGTAGCATCTGAACCCTTCACGCCTTTATACTTGCCTATAATCTCATCAATAGCACTATTTAAATTATCTAATTTTACAACTTTTTGCCCTTTAGCATAATTATCAATTAGCCCATAGTCTTTTGTTGCTTGTGCTGTTCTTTTGGTTCTTAGTTTTTTTACTATTACTTCGGGTAATAGTTGAATATTTCTGAATGTTTGCTCAGTAGTGTTTTTTGTTTTTGATATGTTATCAGCTTGGTTACTAACCCATTTAGACAAACTAGCCATTTCTTTATTTGCCATATCATCTGCTTTATCAGCTAGAAATACGTTTGATTTTCCAAACTCTTCAATTACCTTGTCATACTTTGAACCTGATTTTTGAGCCTTACTAGCTAACACACTTGGATTTCTAGCATATAATTCTTTGCGTTCTGCAATATCATCTGCTGAACCTTTAATTATTTTACCTATGCCAGATTGACCGCCTTTATCCATAGCATTTTGAACTGTTGCGCCTACACCATCCTGACCCAATTCTTTCAAGCCTTTTAAAGCACCTACACCGCCACCCAATACACCACCAAAAGTTGCACCTAATCCCGCTTGGGTCGCTTTTTCTTGTAAAAAGTTATCGCCCATTGTTGGCATTAATGAAGCCTCAGTCATTCCAACGCCTGCACCTTGTTTGGCATAGTTTAAGGCATTCATTACCCTACTAGCACCAACCGCAGGTTTTAATAAAGCACCTACACCCATTCCAGCGGGTGCTGTACCTGCTATTTGTCCACCAATTCGACCGCCTTTAGCGTAGTAATCACCTTCAAAGTCTTTGTTAAACTGTTGGTTCTCTTGTCTAATTTGTTGATCTAGACTTTTATCATCATATTGTAGTTGTTCTGGTAGTTTAGCGTTTGCGCCTTTCATAGCTAACTGGCTAACACCTTGTGCAACGTCCATGCCACCTTTACCAAACCCGACTACAATCTTTTCAAAACGTCCCATAGTATCAGCTATCTTTTCGGGTGCTGTCTCTTTTAGCTTTGCAATCGTACCATCAATACCATATTTATTAACTATATCGTCGTTAGTCCAGTTATTGGCTTGTGAAAATGCTGTACGTTGTTGTTTAATAAAACCCGCTACTTTTTTAGCGTGTTCTAAATCGCCTGCTTGTTCTGCCTTTTGTATTTGTTGAAATAATTCTTGCTCATTAATCATATTAATACTTCATTAAGGTTGCGTTCATATCTTCAATTGTTAATGGTTGTTGTTTTATCTTTGGTTTTTGTGATTGCCCACCTCTTATTTGATTTTCAAAGGTCTCTAATGTTTTTTCAAACTCTTCTATTTTAGATAGATTTGTTTCATCGCTTCTAAACATACCAGGAGAAAATAAAGCTAATTCACTCTCAAGTTCTTGGTCTGATATTGCCGCGCCAGACTCAGCCCTTAACTTGTTTCTAACCGCCTCTTTTAAAAGATTATTAGTATTTCCAAATTTTGAGCCAAATTCTTGATAGTCGCCATCATGAAAAGCTTCTTTTTTATATTGGGCTAATTTATCACGCGCATTTTTAAGAAACCCAGCTTTTTGGCGTTGTTCTCCACTCAGCTCTTTTGTTGTCTTAACTCCCCGTGCATCATCTAGCATTATTTTTTGTGCTTCTTCTATTGGCATCTGACCACTTTCAACCAAAGGTTTTAATTTCTTTTCTAATGGAGACATTCCGCCGCCTTTGTTTTGGGCGTTTTGCTTTTGTAGTTCTAGCTGTTGTAAATTCAAACCATGACTTTGTTCAAATCTATTGTTAGTGCTTTGCCTATTCAAATCATTCTGACCAGCTTGGAAACCTTGTGAACCTTGTTGCATTGCTATTGCATGAGCTTGTTGTGCTAACATAGTCTCTTGAGCTTGTTTAGATTTTTCAGCCCTAATCATATCTTCACGTGACCATTTTTTCTCCTGCTGAGCCTCTTTAGCCGCTTTAATCTGAGCCTCTGATTCTGCCTGCATAGCCGCTATTTGTTTCTCAATATCAGCATTACCACTGGCTAACATATCGCCTTTTTTCTTGTTCTGCCAACCACCCAGAGCCGCGCCCAATATTCCAGCTAATCCAGCATGACCGTTGTTATCCATTAATCCTTGAGCTGCTTGCTGGCGTTGTTGGGTCATCTGTTGTTGTGCTAGCATTTCGGCTAACTGTTGATTCTGCATTGGTGCTTGTCCGTAACCTTGCATTATGCCACCTCCTTAACTTCTTCCATATTCACAGGCAATTTACTATAATCAACTGCATAGAATCCGTTTAACTCAATTACTGCATCAGGGTGTGATTTTAGAATCTCTTGAGCCATTACACCTCTATAACGTTTATCGCCAAAGGCTTGTTTATTCTTATAATCAAACTCATAAATGTTAATACCGTCAACAGTATCAACCAATTCGATATTATCTTTTAGTCTCTCATCACTCATACCAATTAAGCCACCTAATAAACCGCCCCAGCCTTGATTTTGTGCCGCTTGTGCATCATACATGTTTTGTCCTGCATTTTGCATATTGCCAGCCATATTACCAATTGGGTTAAAGTTAACACCTGGTGCGTTATTAGTCATTCCGCCAATTTGATTCCACCATTGATTATTAGCGTTATTCTGAGCATTAAAGGCGTTTATATCCATTCCTTGTTGACCTAACCCATGATTAGCCCAACCTAATGCCGCGTTAATATCCTGACCTTGTGTTCTGAATATGTCATTCATATCAGCTTGTCTACCTTGCTCGTTTAATTGACCCCAACCTAATTGGTTTGCCATACTAGCGTTATTCATTGAGGCGTTTGCACTAGCATCTGAGCCGTACATACTAGCTTGTGCCCCAATATTACCAAGATTTAATTGATTAGCCAACTGGTCATACCCATACTGTTGCCCCCATGCTTGTTGCTGAGCCGCTAAACCTTGATTTTGTGCCCCATATAAGGCTTGTGCTAACATGTCATTTTGGCCACGGTCAAGGTTGCCACGTTGGCTGTCATACATCTCGCTACCTGGCTGCACTCCTCTATCTAACATTGATTGTTCAAAGGCGTTATTATTAGCCTCCATCATGGGATTTAGACTTCGCATTGCTTGTGCTAGTGCTGAATCTGCATATTGATCGAAGTTGCCTACACTGTTATTCTGTGGTGCGCTGTTAGGATTGAATTGACTAGCTGAACCCATGCCAGAATAAGCCATATTACCGCCCCCACCGTTACCGCCTTGACCTTGTGGTGTTGGTGGTGCATAACGTTGTTGATTAATATCACCTTGCAATCCGCCTGGGGTTTGTGTTGCCATAGTGTTAACAGGTGGTGCTGTAGCAGTCATTCCGCCTGTTGGTGGTGGTGTCATACTCATTGGCTGAGATGCGTTGTTTTGTGGTGTAGGGGTCATGCTCATTGGCTGTTGTTGGACAGTATTTTGTAAGCCGCCTGTTTGTGGTGGTGTACTTGTTAAATTCTGCATTGGTGGTGTCATGTTCATTTGTTGATTAATCATTTTATTTTCCTCATGTCCATTAATGCTCGTGCCAATGAATTAACCTCATTTTCACCATTCATATTACCTTGATATTGTTTAAGCTTTTCCATAATATTAGGCTTTGTACTGCCATCACCAATAGGCACGCCATTATTAGCTGCGTTATCTCTCATTGTCATTGGTGGCTTAGAACTTGGTAAGCTTGGGGGCGCGCTTGGGTCACGTTGGAATTGTGGTGTACCTAGATTGCCCATTTGTTCAACACCCATAGGCGGGGCAAATCCTGCACGCTGTCCAACCCTTGAATTAAATTGGTTCATCATGTTTTGTGCGTTCGGGTCTTGCTGTAAATTCAATTGAGCTGGCCCAGCTTGTGCAAATGCTTGTTGCTGTTCAATCATCCCTCGCATTTCTTCTGATGGATCTTGTACAATTTGCGGTTGACCATCTGCTCCAAATGTTGTTGTCGTACTACCAAACATATTTGATACATTAGGATTATTCCAGCGTTGTTGCGCTTCCATGAGGCGCATAGTGTCCTCAGTTGAAACTACTTCGTTTTTTGGTTTTAATGAGCTACCCATTTGCAATCTTCTCTTAATAGTGAATATAAATAAGTGTCGATGCCTCGTAATTCGCCTTCTCTGACAAATCCAAGCCTTTCGACTAAGTTAATTGACTTCTTATTCTTGCTCTCTATTCTTGCAGTGCATCGCTTACAGTTCAGCATTGTAAAAACATAAGTGAATATGTGTCTTAATAATTGTTTGTTTAACCATGAGCCTTTACCCATGACATATAATTCTACATCCATGTCGGTATAATAGTTTAATATAGCTACAATCCCGTAACCGTCCTGTGATTGGTATCTAACAACGTTAACCCCTGTTAAATCTGTGCCCATAACTTGTGCTATCTCTTGTCGAGACTGCTCGTTATTTAGGTATATTTTCATCTTCTAACATAGTTCTATAATGTAAAACATAATCTTCATCTAATAATCCTTTAGAATCATATATTAATATCCCGTTTATATGTAATACAGTCTTATTGACTTTTGGCGAACCATGATATTTAACAATCTCTTTTTTTAATTTGTTATATAGTTCAGTGTTTAAAGATATAGCACCTAGATTTGATTTTGCGTTTTTAATTAAGTTTTGTATTTTTTTAATGTAACTCATAATCCCACCATTGTTGGCTGATAACCTATTGTTTGTGATTCTATGTTAATCTTTTGCGCCTCTGCATTGAGTTTATTAGCGTGTGCATCGTCTTTCTTAGCTTCGCCTTGAACTTCAATGTTTTTGCGCTGCTCTTCTTGTTGGTTAAACTGTTGGATTTGGCCCTGTGCTTGTTGTAATTGTTGTGTTAACTGCTGGATTTGCTGCATCTGTTGTTGAGATTGACCTTGCATTTGTTGCATCTGTTGCTGTAACTGTTGTAATGCTTGCTCTGAACCGTCCATATTTTGAATCATGTCCTCTAAGTTCTTAGCATGTTTATAACCGCGTACATTAACTAGTAATAACTCTTTTGCTATTTCTGGAGTAATAAGCCCTTGTTGTTTTAATGGCAAGATAACTTGTAAGTAACCTGTTACGCTTTGCATCATTTCATTACGCAATTGTTTATCCGCCTGCTCATCCATTGCAATAGTGCTGTCAGTCTCAACATCAACTGAGAAGTTACGAGATAAATCACCTTTCATTAACGCTTGCATTTCTGGTGTAACCTCAATGCCTGTCATTAGCTTTAATATTTCAGGCTCAAAGTGTTCTGATATAATTTCACTAAACAACCTCATAACCTCACGTAACATACCGTTAACTGTATTGATTTTATCTTGTAGCCTTACATTAGCATATTGTGATTTAATAGATTGTGCTGTTGCTGTCTCGCTGGCTTTTGTAGTGCCTCGAATAATATCTGATAATCCTGTTATCTCGTAAATCTCGTTCTTTTTCTTTTCTTTCTGGTCTTCAAGGATAGCGACCACATTAGCAGTGCCTACATTATCAAGTTTTACAATAACTGAATCAAGGTTTGTTAATCCCTCTGTTTTGCGCATCAAGTCGGCTACTGGTATAAGTGTGCCATCTTTTGCGTTAGCTAGTTTTGAGAGTTCTGAAAACTCCTGGTCATAAAAACCACCGTCTTTTATTGTTTTTACTAGCTCTGTTATTCTACCGTCAATCATATTGATAGCGTTTAGCTGTGGCTCAATCATCATGAAATCAGGGTAAGCAGTAAACTTATCTGTTCTCATGTTACTTATCATTGGCTTGGTACATGTAAAGAAGTGTTCGAGGTTTAATGTGTCCTTTTTAACCCTTAATGGTTTCTCTCTACAAGTTGCTACCTCAATAATTTGTCTGGTTTTCTTATCCCAAATCTCTAATACATGAATCTTGTTAGCTTTGTCTCTATCATCCTGATTGGTTTCAATGTTTGCTTTGTCTATATCAACATCAAATTCTTTTTTAATCTCCTCAACACTCATGTAATGATCGTATGAAATCCAATCACACTCAGCCCAATCTTTGCCAATGTCGTATGTAAATCTATTCCACGACACATGGTCAACATTAACAACCTGGTTAACTATTTCTTCTAATGGTTCCCCATCTTCACCCAAAATAGGCTGGTTGAACTCATCTCTTGCCACACCTGTTTTAATATCGTAATTAACACGTAACACACCTTTATCACATATTAGATAATCAAGTATTGAGCGTTTTACATCACCAAAGAAATCAGATTGGTCAATCTGGTAGCTTATAGCCTTTTCTAGCATCTCAGCTAATTGCTTTGTTGTAGGGTCATCACTGTCATTACGTCGTCTTATCTCGGGTATTGGGTTTTTAGCATAGATTGAGGAGCGTAGTACCTGTATATTTGAATGAAATATAGGTACATTAATCCTTAATTTACCGCCTTGTTTCTTTACATCATTAAAATAATGGTCAACTGCTCTATCAGCATGCTTTTCATGTAATGTAATAAGCTTGTCTTTAGTCTTCTTAACTCTTTGTGCCCATTTTTTACCGTTTATTTTTTTTACCATTCTGGTGCTCTAACCTTTTGTATGTAATCTTGTATTATTAACCCGTTGTCTGAATCATTCGGCGTTGGTTCTGGTTTTGGTGGTGCTGTCTTTCTTGCTTGCCATGCCTCTTCTATACCTGTGCCAAACTCTGAGCACATATCAACACCGTCGTCATGCCTACCAGCTGGAAACTTTATTAATTGATCTAAAATAATTTCACCATCTTTTAAGTTAACTGGTAGTCTAACCTCATCATTAGAGGCTAATGCTTGAAAGGTTCTAGACTTTGCTACCTTATCACCTGCTGTTGGTGTCCATTCCAACGTTGTATATGCTTTTGCTTTTCTCATGGCACGTTTTAATGATGGTTCTATTGCTCGCCTTATCTTACCAACCTCAGCTCTATGCCAGAATGGTTTATATAACTTAACTAAGTTAATCCACTGTTGAACATACATGTCAATTTCAACCTTGCCTATGTACCAATCAACCAGATAAATAATGTCTGATGGGTCAACTCCCCAAATACCAATGATTGTATAATCTGGGTCTGTACCGTCCTCTTCATCTGTTACGGCATAATCACCAGACATGTAGTAATTTAAGTCCGCTGGTAATTTATGGTATCTATTTTTAAACCAATCTTTTTTGAATATATTACCGTCATCAGGTGTTGGCTTTTGTTGATATAATGCTGACCATGTTCTTTTATTCCTTTTAAACATTTCCCAATGTTCAGGCGGAAACCATTCAGGCCACATTAATTCGCCTAACTTACGACCTAATAAATCATTCTTTTCATCTACACACTCAGCAGGAATGCAAATTACATTCCATACTTTACCGTCACGACACATTATTTGACCGCTTTCACCGTCCCAATCCTTTGGTAATAATGAGCCTGCTAAATCTGATTCATGCCAACGTGTTAGAATCATAAACACAGCACCCCAAGGTAACAACCTTGTTAAAAAGTCGTCTTCGTATGCTTCTTTGGTGCTTTTCCTTGTAACTTCTGATTCTGCCTCTTTTCTACCTTTCACGGGGTCATCTATAATACTTAGATGTGATCTATTACCAGTTAATCCTGATAATATCCCGCCTGCCATATACTCTGAGCCGTTAGTTAATGCCCATTCATCGGCTGCACTTGATTCTTTCGATAACTCAGTATTAAATATCCTTTTAAACTCAGGGTCTCTACAAATTGCTCTACCTTTTCTACCTTGTTTCTTTGCTATACCTGTCGCATAAGAAGCCAACATGGTTTTAAGTCCTGGTAGTCTACCCATTGCATAAGCTGGAGTAACTACGCTTGCATAAGTGCTTTTGGCTGAACCAGGGGGCATAAATACCATTGTTCTATCATGTTGCTGGTGTTCTATTCTTCTACCAGCCTCATCATCATTAAAATGTTTCCATGCTATGTAATCAATTACTTTGTCTAATTCTTTAAGTAATAAAATATGGTGCTTTGCTAACCCATTAGTTATAGGTTTAAACTTCTCACACTTTGGGTCATATTCTGGATCTTTGTCATCACCTTCATCTATTAAAGGTTGTCCAGGAATATCAACACTACCAGCAAAATTTAATACACTTGATTGCGCCCTATCTAACCACAATAATTCCTTAGCTGCCTCAACCTTCGTTAATGATTGCAATTAACTCTTCTCGTGTTGGTTTGTCTCCATGTATTTTATGAGTGTTACTGCTTTCTATTTCTTGTTTATCCTTCCAACCAAAATTCTTTAATCCAAAGATATTACCAGCATTATTGTTACCTAGCTTTAAACCCATCTCGTAATCGTTCTCAATTCTAAGCCTTGCCTTTTTTATAGTGTACCTAAACTCTTCCTTATCTTCATACTTATAAAAGCTTGTTCTATGTTCAAATCCAAGATGTAAGCACAAACCAGTTATTGTTATTAGTGGCATATCTCTTAGTTTATCACCAATAAACATTTGCTTTGTAGGTAGGTTATCAAAGTAATCATCGATAACAACTTGCATCTCCTCAGCTGTCTTATACTTTGGTGGTCTTCCCATAGTCATGTTATTTACCGCCTTTCCAATCTGATGGGAATAATAGTCTAGGCTTATAAGTATCTTTTAATTCAGGGAATAGTTTTTTGAATTGCTTTTCAGCTCTTTTCTTAAACCATTCTACTTGCTTACTGTTAGCATCTGTTATTGTAGGTTTACTCATAACGTACCGTGCTTTACGCTGTTAGGGATTTCGCAATCGTATTTCTTTCTTGCTTCCTCTTTTGTTATCCAGTGTGATTTTATATAACAAGGTAGTTCATTGAGTTTTAACTCTTTTGCTATTTCTATAAGTTTTTTTAGTTCTTCTGTTTTCATTCGCTTGCCCTCCTGGGTGCTCTTGTGTTTATTCTCCGACCCAGATATATGTACCACTTATAGCGGTGATTCTTTTAATATAACGTGCCTGGTTATTAAATGCGCCTTGTATATCAATCTCAGTAACTACTCGACTAGCTTCTTCTGTTCCTGTTGCTGGATCATATGTTACCATTGTTACTGTTCCAGACGGCGACCAAATAACCCTTAAATTAGTTGGGTTACTTGCTGTAATTTCTGCTGATGATAAACGTCTAAATTTAATTGCGGGTACTTCTTGACTCATGTTTACTCTCGTTTGTTAAAGTGAATAGTAGGTAACAATATCAGCGTCAATTTCTGACCTGTCGCTAGATTTATCACTACCATAAATAATGGTTTCTAATATGTAATCAGGTGGGAGAAATGAATCGCTGCCTTGAAAGTCTGTGTTATATTCACCCCATCCTGTTGCTAAATTTAAATTAATATATGTGACTAATGCTAATACGCCGTTAATTTCATCATAAAGATTATCTCTGGAATCACCTATTGCGCCACCGTTTACATAAACACTTGGTGAGCCTGATTGATACCAGCTATCTGTGGCTGAACCGTTTTGTAATAATCCATAATAACCAGACAATCCTCTGTTTATGTTTGATTTATCGCGCGTTGTTTTTACCACATGAAAAGCTGTTGATGGATTTACCGTGGTTAAAGTCACACTTAGATTATCTTGTTGTCCTGCTGTTGTATCACTAAAAATGGCTATATATCCATCGACTTTTGAAACAGTACCAGCATTAACTATTAATGGTTGTTTATTCGCTGTTGATTGTGTTCTATCGTTTCCGTTTCCGCTATGGTCGTATTCTGTAACAACATAAGCACTATTTGAGCCTACAAAATCAGTTATCTCGGTTTCAGACACAGCATTGCCATCAAAACCTATATCCTCCTCTGCATCGTCATTATCGCGCCTTATTCTAAAAGCATTGCCTGTATATGCCGTCCTTAACTTCCTATTATAACTATATGCTGCCTGTGCATTTTGATGTGTATCAAGTAAAGGCGTTTCAGTTGATGCCGTATTTGACCCGCTATCTAATCCCAAACCTAGTTTTAAACTCATAATTCCCATAATTCTCTATTAATCAAACCAGCCTTCTGCAAATACTTTATAGTCATTGTAATTACTCATAGTGGGGTTATAAGTCGTGTGCATTAATTGATTCTATTATTTTTTTAGTTTTAATGTGTTTTGCCTGCTTGTCAATAGCATGGCATGTTTCGTGGCCTTTAGCCATCCAATCTGTTGAACGTAAATAAATGTGTTTACCGCGCTTTAAGCACGCATCCTTACCAATGCCACAATGATACTCTATATCCTTGCCTACGATGGTTGTAGTAAGTTCTGGCATGGTCTCAGGTACGTCTTTAACCTTTACACCAAAAAACTTACATTCTTTTAAGGCGTTATCCAATGTTATTTCTCTTGTACCACCAAAGTTAGCACATGATGTAAGAAATAAAACTAGGATTAATATTTTCATAAGGTCATTAATGTGACTGCAATCTCATTAGCTTGTGCAATTACTTGTTCGGCTCTTGCTGTACTCGCCTCAATCTCTGTAATGTCTACATCTTTGCCTTTAATATAATTTCTTTCTGAAACTGATTTCAAAAAATCTAATTGCTCAACTAATCCACTTAGTTTTGATACTGCTAATCCCATGCATAATATTTCTTTTTGACATGCTTGTTTACTCATCTATCTTTGCCTCTTGTTTTATTCTAATAATTGTATTTAATTCGTATTCTGCTTTTAGTTCTTCTAAATCTTTTTGAGTTTCGTTTAATTCTGCTGTCACATAACCCATCATAAATATGAATGATATTACACAACATGAAAAAAACACAGTAACAGCGACCTGTACATTGTCACTTATTGCCCTGTATAACGTTCTACGCTGGCGAGTTTCCTCGCTTTCTAGTATTTCTTTAACTGCCATTGAAAATCACTTGTATTAAACTTATTGCTATTGTCGCTATTCCTACTAAACCCGCTATAAACCATTTAAATGCCTTAAAACCACCTTTAACTTCATGTAAAAATATAACAATATCTGTTAATTTATCTGCTTGTTTTATATTAGAATCTGTATTAGCCTTTACTATTTCGTCCATTGCATCTACTTTAACCTCTGTTTTTGTCAACCTATCATCAATATTATTAATTTTTTTATGATGATCCTGGTGATTTGTTTCGAGCGTTTTAACTCGATGATGTAAAGGGTCGTTCATAGTGGGGACTTCCTTTTATTTAAGTTCTAATGCGTCACGATTTGTTAAGCGTGTGTACTCTTGGTTAATGAAGCGAATCAGGGCTTCAGGTGTGTTATCAATGTATGATTGCCATTCATCATAACCGTTTTTAATCCAGCTATCATTACGTCCACATGACACCAATGTGTTTTCTATTCTTTGCCCATCTAATGTAAAAGCATCAAATATTAACATGGCGGCTGGTGGGTGGTTATTGCTATATGCTTTAACTCGGTTACTAGCACCCATAAAATTGCGATTATTATTATACCAAAAAGTCTCATGTTGTAACTTAGTTTCTAGATTTTGGTTTTTAATAACCTTAGTGTCCTTATAAAGCTTATATAGTGATTTCCATGTTTTATCGCCTGTGTCGGCTTGTGCTTTCATGTAGTTAGTAAAGTATGGTACTGCTACACCGCCATACTTAGATAATTTTTGTTTTATTTCTGGTGCGCTTGGCTTGTTACCTGTTAGGGTTTCTAACATGCTTTCTATTCTATCTAGTTGTTCGCTCATTTTATTTCTACCTTGTCTAATATTTTACTCAATGAATCGGCAGCCATTACTTCCAATGGACTAACGTTTGTTGATACATTGCCAGCTTCAAATGTGAATTTTCCATCTTCATAAGTAACGACTACACCCTCTGAGAAATCGCGCTTTGATTTAATATCAGCACTTGAGCAATGTACTATACCATCTGTTACATCGCATCTAGTTACTTTGTATCTTGCACTAGCACAACTGCATAACACTAGTGATAGAATGATAATTTTGTATGTTTTAATTAATCTCATATTTCACCCTTTTGAAACGCCACTATTGAATTTTTTACTTGCTCTATACATGATTTAACGAACCAATCACTATGATGCAAAATATAATCTTTGTGTGGCATGTTATCCACTCGCATGTCATCAGTATAAGCACCGACTTTGCCCATATCGCCCCAACGTGAAAAAGGAACATATTTAGCCAGTGAAACCGTGCTATCATCTTGTGAGTGCATTACTAAGCACTTGTTAAAACTCTCATTAAATGGATATTTTCTATTCAATGCTGGTGATAACATACATACTTTTATTTTTTTGTTACAAATCTTTGAAAGGGCTTTCATGCAGTAGTTAGCTCCATTACTGTGGCATACTACTAAATCAGCATCTTTTAAGGCGTTTGCGATTCTATTAATTGTCGAACCCATCCAGGATAAGAAATTAGCACGTATTAAAAAGTGCCAACCGTAGTCAGCTTGATCCGTGTCAATTTCTGCCACTGGGAACGCATCTTGTAAATAGGGTTTAAGTTTATCAATAGAACCCTTGCCACCGTCTCGAACGTTAAAACCATGGATTAAAACTATTTTCATTCGTTTTCAAATGTCGCTATGTTATGAGCTAATCGTTCTAAGCACTGTTCTTTACTTGCACCCCATGCCCAAAAAACTCCTATCTTTGCATAGTATTGATTATTTTCTTTTGTAAAATCGTATATTTGCATTATTTATCCGCATTGTATTGAATGTGTATGTGGTTGCCCTCGAATATAACTGTATATTTAGAGCCTAATCGCTCTTGTATTTCTTTAGCTACTTTTAAAGCGATATGATGGACAAAATACCTAGTTCTTAAATCTAGAGCGTAACCAAAATAATGATAGCTCCCAGCTGAGTGAGTACCGTCTAATCCTGATGTTATTACAAGCTCTTGACCGTTTTCTTTATAAACTTCATTAGCTACTTTTAAAGCCAACCTCATAGGCAGTTTAAGCCCTGCCATTATAACGCCGTCTTTAATCTTCATATTTTACCCATAAAAAAACCCGCCTATTTCTAAACGGGTTCAAAACTTCAATTTTGGTTGTGTCTACTAATTATAGACTTCTCGACATTGGGAATTATAACACAGTTTTGACCCAAGTCAAATAATTTTATTTTTTAACCTCTTTATCGTTCCTGTTGCGCTGGCACTTAATGAACTAATTATAAAATAATATAATTCATCAAATACTGGCTCGTGATTTCTTTGGCATGTTGATGGTGACTCACATAATTTTTCTGCTAGTTCTCTGTATGTTATATGCTTATTCTCAACTATTGAGTTAATAGCTATTTCACCCATGCGTTTAATGTCGTACTCTTGTAATGATTTAGACTTTCTCAGCCATTGTTTACGGTTCTTAACCCTGTTGTAGTGTTTAACACAATGATTGGTTATAAGGTCGTTTAATTGCCGTGGTGGTCTATGTTGTTGCACTATGTATAAAATTAGTTGACCTGATAGCGTAGGCGGTACACAGGCGATTAAATCAAAGCTAGTTATCTCTGGCGCGTTACCGTGTCCAGCTTTCATCATGTCGTTTATTTGGCAGTTTATTCGTGTTAGCTGTTCCAACATCTATTTAACTCCGTCTTGAATTATATTCTCGTCTCTTAGTCTTTTTAGTTCTGAGGGTGTTAGCCATTCTTTGTAATGCTTTTTAAAATCAGATGGAAAAATTGGCCTTTCATCGCAAAAAATACCATCGGGGATAATCCAGTCCATTGCCTGCTCTGCTGTCCATAATATAATATAGTTATCGTTAGCATTCCATAACATTTTATATTGACTGTCTTTTATAAATCCTTTCTTTATAGTTCCGTTTTTATTGAATGGTGTATTGTTCTTAACTTCCACCTGTGTTAATTTGTCTGATTCATAATAAACCATAAAATCATCCATATCCCTAACAATAAAAACATCATACTGTTCTAAATGCTTAATAATCTGGTTCTGGTTCTTATCGATTTTTTTAGCGTACATTTTTACCCTCGCCTAGTATCTTTATTACTTCCATAAGATTATTAATAGACTCTTTTGCTGAGTTATTAATTTTAATTTGATTTTTGTTTATTTCAATTTGTTCTTTAATGCTCCTATCAATTTCTTCTATGTCTGAACGTCGTGAAATTTCAAGGATTACCTGTACAAATATCATTATTACAATTATAGCACTCATTTTTTAATACTCCCAGACTCAACAACCTCTAATTTATTATCAGACTCAGGAACATAGGTTTTTAAATACTCTTGCACCAATTCATTTAAAACTAGTGGCACATGTCTGATACTGTGTTTTAAGTCTGTGTCTATCATATCGGCTACGCACATAGCGACCTTTTTAACTTCACTTGATTTCATCATATCACCTGTATTAAGTTCTTTTGTATTAGTATTGATTGGGTTTCTATCATTGCTCTTTTAAATTCACTATCTACAAGGTAATGATAAGGCGGTTCAATCCCAGTGCTTTGGTAATACTTAAACCAGCCACCATCTAGCCATGCATGACAATCTGAACAACCATAACAACTATGTATATCGTGCGCCTTGTAAGCCACCCCCGCTCCATTCTCATGGCATAAAACTGTTGTATTTGGGTTGAAATTACAAATCCCAACAATACGCAAAGTGCAGTCTTCACCTTTCGCTGAGTCTCTTATTTTCTTTGATTGTAGACGTTTGTTTTTATGTATGGCTGTCATCTTAACTAAATATTAATTTAGCAATCACAAAACCAGCTACAAAACCAATTAAAGCAAACCCTTTATGCCACCTTTGTTCAAAATTAATCATTTTTTTCTGTGCCTCAATTACATCTTCATATCGTTTTTTATATAATTCTTTCATTTTTATTTACTCCTTTGTTTTATCTACTGGCCACGGTACGTGAACCCCAAATTTTGAGCATAGAAAATGGCTAAAATATAAATCTACTTTGGCATATGCGCCCGTTTCCATTTCGCTTGTTTTCATATTTCCGAATATCGCCTTTTGTAATGGCTGCCATAATTGTGCTTTCACTGTTTCCATGTCCCAATGCCGTTCTATTGCTTCTGCTAGTACCATTTGCACGGTTAATCCTTTTTCGTTTAACTCTTTTGATACTTGATCTAAATATAAATGTAATGCTCTGTTTTGTAGTGCTGTTCTGGTTTTGGGTAATTTCTTAATCTCTATCTCATATTCACCATTAGGCTTAATCTCTGCAAGTTGTTTAATAGCTGAGTTAATGCGGTCTTGTGTGCTTAAATGTAGTTTCATTTTAACGCTCTTTTTGAAAAATCTCTGTCTATAAAATTACCACACTTCCAACATCTTTTTCTATTCCCTCTTGGTTTAGTGCTTTTCCCTGTATCATATCCACATCTGTCGCATTTCTTATAATAAATATTATAATCTGATAGTTTCATTTGTTGTTATCCTCTTTGTTTAGCAACAAGTACAAGCACGCTTTTAACTGACTGCTTCTCATTGTCTTCAAATACCTTTTAGCCATTTTTCTAACTTGTTTATGTGTCATCATTTCCATGTGGTACGATTTAACTAATTCTTTCATTTTCTCGCCTTCAATAACTCTGTATTCTTTTTCATCCATTCAGCTATCATTTTCTTTAATGCTGTTGGGTCGTTTTCTATTAGTTTCATTTACCACCTCCAAACTGCTCCATACAAATATCTGGAATGCTATCAACCTGAGCCTGTAGCTTTTGGATCTGGCTGTCTTTTTTAATTGATTCCACTATTTCAGACACGCAAAGCAATACAATTAAAATTACTATTAGTGTTGATTCTCTGTTAGTCATTTCATAAACACCAAAAACCACAATGAATGCAGGCTTAATGTGAAGCAATAAAATATCATTATCAAAAATATTAAAACCAAATTGTATTCGTTGTCATCCATCTTCAAACCCATCCATATAAATCAAATCAGCCGTGGCCGTGATTGTCATAGCGTTGTTAGTATAGTCATAATCAAAGCTTTCAAGCTCGTATAATGTGTCGTTAAAGTTTAGTAGTATTACAAATATTAAGTTCATAATCTTGGTAATAACTGGTTTTTTAATTGTTCAAAAATATAAGGGACTGATTTACCGTCAATCATGCGTTTAATAATGTTTTTCTTTTTCCAATCGTAATTTGTACCAGACATTTTTTTAAAATGATTAATTCCTTTTTTTTCTGGTTCTGGTTTTATTCTCATATCGATTTTTGTCATCTGGTTTTCAATCAATAAAGGATTATCTTTTTCGTTTAATGTTTTAACGAAGTTGATTGGTGGTGGTATAATAAACGTTGTTTTAACGTTCTTTGGATGTAATTTTCTTTGTTTTAAATATGCTTTGTGTGCTTCAATCTCTGTTGCAAATGCACCTAGATAATGAGATTTCCCTCCATAATAAATAGTTCCTACATATGCGCCCTGTTTATTTATATACACGCCTGTTAAAAATTTCTTTTTCATGATTTCACCTTTAAAAAATAGTATTTATAATCGTGGTCTGAGTTATTCCATTTACTCTCAATCAATCCGTTTTCTTGCAGTCTACGCATGGTGCGAGGTGCTGAACTCTTGCCAGTTAAGTGTATCGCATCTAGATTGGTTATCATATTAAACCCTGGGCTTAAATATTTTAGTATTTGCGCCGATGCTGAGTTTGTTTTAATCTTCATTTCTAACCCCTGTATATGTTGCTTTCTGGTGCGAGAATAGCCGTGTTGCCGTCCTCGCTTACCGTTATTGTGTAGCCCTTAGATGCTAACCAACCCATGTGGTTTTTTGAGAATCCGAACCGTTCAGCCAGTATAGCGTATGTTATGCCCTCATCTAGTTTGTACTGTTTTATGCTTATTGTTTTCATGATAATTCGCTTTCTAGTTTTCTTTTATGTTTAATTGCTTTAAATTTTTCATATGCTTCTGATTTTGGTTGAGTCTGTCCTAATCCCTTACAGTAATAATCATTTCTTAGAATACATCTAACCATTCTTTTCCATGATGGGGCCCAACATTTAACCTCTAATGAATGAGGTGCCTCATCTGGTATTTTTTTATATCCTCTTTGCATCCATCCCGCTATAAATTTAACAAACCTTTCTTTGTAATGGACTTGCATTTTTGATGGTAGTGATTTTAATAAAAAATTTGTATATGATTCCCACGTGTGGCCATCTGGCTTAAATACATCCATACTCCCTGTTATATTCCCTGTTTCTTGAACATATAATGCACCTGAATTTACACCACTAACTCTATTTAATAATTTATACCATGTCATTGGTTCTAATAAATGATAAAGCCACAAACCTTTCTTTTGATCGTCGCCGAATGGTTGACATAATCTTTGATTACTAAACTTTACACCTGCTCTTGTCATCATATCGTAAATTTTATTATATTCTAAATGCTCATTTTTAAGATGGTATATCCATATATCCTCTGTTCTCCAATCATAAATAGGATATATATTATAAAGTGTTTTAGAAACTTGAGTTGTCCACTTATAACCTTTGTGAGTTAATCCATTTTTTTCTGATGTTATCGCTCTATACCTATGTAAGCTTTCATCTGATCTTATCCCTATAAAAGCAGCACACGATGAGTCTCCAGCATACCACTTTCCAAATAAAACCATAAATTCTTCAAACTCCATATGAGGTACATAAAAATCATATTGGCTTAAATCACTCTCAAGTTCAGGTTTTGGCCTTACCCATATATTTTTCTTAGATTCGTCCCATGCTGACCACTTAGGCTCAAAATCACTAACTCCATTTCTTAATAATAATTCACCACAAAACCAATGTAAATCTATATGATTTTTGTATTTCTCACACATTTCTTCTATATGCTTAATTGTTTCTGTGTACTGTGCTTCAAGATCAATTATTAATAAACCTACTTTTCTTTTTCTTTTAATTGCTTCATCTAAAACTAAATGACTCATAACTGTGCTGTCTTTCCCTCCACTAAAGCTAATATATATTTTTTCAAAGTCATCAAAGATTTTACTTATTCTTTTTCTTGACGCAGATATAACGCTTTCATCTATAAATATTTTTTTACTCATATCAATATAACTCTATTTGTCTGCCAATACTGGCAGCCTCTGTTATTTCTAATTGAACAAATTTATTATTATCCATCCATTTATTAAGGTAATTTAAAGCTGTTGCATTTGCTTTTTCTCTTATATCTTCTGGTATGTCAAACCATGCAGAACTATAACGAGATGGCACACCTGAGTGATAACAAACAGCTGCTTGTCCAAGCCATGCTATTCTATTCATTGATTTATTTGTTAAATAATGTTCACATGAATATTTCCACTCTGTTATTACTTTTCCTAATATTTCAGCAAATATTTTTTGATTTGATAATATTTTAATGTACTCTTGTTTGCATTCATCATGGGTCATACCGTCTTTTGTTGATTCATAAAATCCAGCCTTGTGACACTCCCATTTATCGTATGTATGAAATATTCTATCAGGATTATTCGTATTCCCTGTCCTGAATTGCCATATCTCTTCATCTGTTAATTTATCAGTTAAAAGCTCATATTTTTCAGGGCTATCTTCTGTTATCCATGCCTTGTTAAAATCTTTATCGCTAAATAAATGCTCTAATCCTGATACCTGGCACAGTCTTAAAACCTCTTCTTCGTCCATTCCTAATTGTTTAGCTATGCGTTTATTTGTCCAGTTTCTGTTTTTTAACTCAATAACAATTTCACTCATTGCATCGACTTGATGCTTTCCTCTTGCTCTATTGTGTCTTATCGTTGATGCAATCCTATCATTTTTACCAGACTGTTTTGTTCTAATGTCAACTACAGGCAAATACCCTTTAACACGCTGTTGAACTACTTTAGACTCCTTGCCTACTCTATTTCTATGAAATCCATCTATAACTTCTATTTTACCTTTTTCGTGGTTATTCCATGAAACTATAGGTTGTGTATATCCATCGTTCATAATTGAAACTTCTAATAACTCCATTTCTGGTGGAGCTACTTTATTTGGATTATAATCATTAGCCACAACTTCTGTATTCTTTACCCACTTTACAAAATCAACTGGTTCATTTTTAAAAGGTGATAATTTGTGTGTTATTTCTCTAATGTTATTTATAAAGCTAACCTGATTATCTAATTCAGCAGATGATATATAATCTTTTATTATTTTTTCTATTTTTTTTATGTGTTTCATTAATCAACTACCTTTCTTAAACTTAATGTCCAATTTTTACTATAGCTTTTTAAACTACAATATGACCAACTAAAACAATATGACTTCCATGTTCCAGTTTTTAAACATGGACTTGGTTCTCCAACAAAATTAGATGTCTCTGTTGTTCCATCTCTGTTTTGGACAAGCCATTTAGATTTTTTATGCATATTTAATTTTTTTACTGTTTTCATTTTTAATCCCGTTTTATTTAACTTACCCTTATTATAACGATATTTAGTGGTATGTCAAGATATTTGTTGTTTATTTAATGTAATCAGCCAATAAATCATTAAGCAGCTCCTGGTGTTTTTCAATTGCTTCAATTGTCTTATCAGTATATTTATGAGTGATTTCTCCTGTCTCGACATTGTATATAATAGTAGGTAATGAACAATTAAACACCTTAACCATGCTTGCCATAATTTCTTTATACCTAGGACTATCAATAAATCTTTTATAATCATCGTATTTGCTTGATTCACATTCGATTGTTGTTTTCATTCTTTTACCTTTGTTTATTTAATGGTTTTAATTATTCTTTGGCCTACTGCTTGCACAACATCAACTGTTACTGCATTGCCTAAACATTTATAACGCTGCGTAGCTGGCACTGGTTTCTCTTGATCGTCATAGATGCCGTATTGTGTCCAATTGTCCTCAAATCCTTGTAGCCGTTCACACTCTATTTCTGTTAATCTTCTTATTTTGGTGTTCTCTATTACAGCTTGATTACATGCGGTATCTAATGTTTGGGCTTTTCCTTTGCCTACCCTTCCACGCCTTGTTTCGCTTGTTGGTACTGAGTAGTTAATTGAATCACCAGGTTTAACTTCTTCGAATCCTTTTTTAGTGTTTGCTTTTATTTTCAATACAGTATCTTTTTGTACGCTTGTTAATGTATTGGCTATTCCTTTGTTATTTTCTTCAAATTGCTGTTCTGTTTTTAATCCTGATTTTGGGTTTTCAGAGTTTCTGCCTCTTATAGAGCCTACTTTCAACAAAGTCATGGAGCTATGCATCCCTCCTGAATTTCCCCCAGCGGTGAATGTTCTAATACTTGGGGTTTGCTCTGTCCTTTCATTAAACCCGCTAGACTTTTCTCTGATAGGAAATATTTCTGACCCACTTTCGTTTCCAAGAGTTCCAACAAGGTATATGCGCTCTCTATTTTGGGGTAGAAACCATGCTGTATTAAGCAATTGCCATTCAAGTCTATAACCCCCGATGTTGGTAAAGGCTTGGATAATTGCCCAAAAATCCGCGCCATTGTTACTGGAGAAAGTTCCTTTAACGTTTTCCCAGATAAAAAACTTTGGTCGGCACTCATCAATGAGCCTGATTGCTTCGGTGATAAGACTTGATCGTTCTCCGTCCATTCCTTTCCTTTTTCCCGCAAGGCTGAAATCTTGGCAAGGTGAGCCAAAGGTGATCGCATCAATTCTGTCAAGCTGACCTCCTCGAACATGTCTAACGTCTCCGATATCAATTGATTCTGGGAATCTGTATTTATAGATAGCTTTTGCATGTTTATCAATCTCACTAGTGTAATGTTTGTTAATCTTAAATCCCGATTGCGATAAACCCAAAGGAAAACCAGCAATACCAGAAAACAAATCTAATAATTTTATCTTCATTCTTTTACCTTTGTTTTGTTTAATGATTTTAATACTTCTCTATAATGATCTAGTTGTCTTTTAATAATAACTAGCTCGCTAATAGTGGTTATATTGCCTTTCATCTTTTTTTCTAATTCCTTTACATATTTTTCATATGAAATAATTAGCTCTTGTTTTGTTGGCGATTTATATTTGTTCATTCTTTTACCTTTGTTTTGTTTAGACAATAGTTGTCATTTAGATTTTTCTTTGCTATAGCAACACACCATAGCTTCTTTTATTAATTTTGCCCAGCTACCATAAATGAAAAACCATTCACCTCTAATGTGCCTATATTTCTTTTTTGTTAACCAATGTAACGTTCTTTCAATCATGAAAGCCTCTTCTTGATCCTTGCATGGGAAAATTGCTTTAACACTTAATTTATATGGGTTTCCTGTTTGCAACTTTGACAACCTTGATTCCACATCACAAGATACACCAATTTTTACTGGCTTGTCTTTGCTTCTGCTTTCTTGTTCTATAAAGTAAACTTTGTATTCTTTCATGCTTTCCTCTAAATTTAGTTAATAAGTATCATTAGATGCCTTTAGGGACACCTGTCAGACCCAGCCCTTAATCCATGGACTAGTTATTATATTGTTAGTAACGATTTACTTATAGAGCCATACTTCAACTTCCTTGTTGGGCTATCGAAACCCACCTTAATTGTGTCCGCTTACGCTCTTTTTCCGAATCTCTCCCATCGCATCTTAAAATGGATAATTCGTTACTATTAATGATAATTTATTGTTTCTGTACAGCTGACTAAATAAAATCACTACTTTTGAAAGTTCTGGTTTAATCTGTTGTTTTAATACCACATGTTGCAAATAAACAACACTTGTGGTAAAATACCAACATCTTAAGAGGGGTACAGCCTCTTTTGTAGCCTCATATATCATATGGGGCTTTCTTTTATCTATGTTACTACAATTCTAAATTATTGCAATACACTTAACGATTCATTTTTTAGGATGATTCTTTGTTATCGTTCGGTTTTTTAAATACATCTGTTTCTAATGCCATGTCAATTGCCTTGTTTAAATCATAATGATGTATTAAATAAAACCCATTTGGCGTATCAGGGTAGAATTGTAATGTTATAAACGTATCAAGATTAATAATATTATCCATAACTTCTTTTTCTATATTGTCTCTATCATCTTCATTTGTATAATCTTCAATATAGTTTTGTATATTCTCATAAAAGTCCCTATGTTGATTTATAGTTATGTAAACACCACACTTGCATCTTTTTATTATTTTTTCTAATTTGTTCATCTCAACTCCTATTCTTATTAAAACTATAACCGCCTGCTGACAGTCTCATAAATAAATCTGGATATGTTTCTCCAGGTCTTGAGAAATTATCGACTTGCTCATCAGTCAACCATTTAACGTGGTTTTCTTTCTTAACTATTATCTCATCATTCCAGCATTCGCCATTGAGGTAAACAGTAGGTGACTTGATGTATTGTTTCTCGCGTGTAAATCGTTCATCCTTGCTGTTTAATTGGTTTCTTAACCCTGTCATAACCTCATTTATTTTAGCGTTGTTATACAGCCCTAAACTAGCCCACTTTTTAAGCGCGTTAACTTTATCTACTTTTTTAGGGTATAAGCTCCAGAACAAATTAAAGCCAGTGGATTTATTTACCTTGACCTGTGTATCATCTTTAAAGTTGGCAGTATTTAGCAAGTTAACCACTTGATCTAAAGTCATTGGAAACCCGTCTTTAAGTATTGTGTTGTTTTGTAGTTGGTATTTCATTTTATGACCTTTATTTTACCACCACAGTATTGGCAATATTTACCATATTTACTGCCCTGAATCGCATTGTAGCCACATTTAGTGTCAAACCCGTCACGCATTGTTTCCCATTCACAATGCTCTGGCTCTAGTAGTGACTCAAGGTCTTCTAATACATCATTAGCATAGACAACACCATTATATTGATTATCATACTTCTCTATAAGTTCTTTTATTTTTTGACTGTTCATATCTTACCTCTAAAAATAGTCGGGCGAACCGTTAGTAACACCCGACTTAAAAGGCCAGCTTTCACACTGACCACCTCACAATAAAACCCGCGCAAATGAAATAGGGGAACGCGGTAAAACGATTAAAACCGTTTTGATTTCTGGTTATTGTTATCATCTAAGTATTCCATCTCATCATAAATAATACATGTAGGTCTAGTTCCTGTAATTCCTTTTACATCTTCTGAATTAATTATTTTTATAGTTCCTTTTGGAATCCTTTTAATAAACTCTTTTAATGCTTTTGATTTTCCACAACGCCTATGCCTATCATTAAATAGTTCTGAATAATGTCTCATTACTTACCCCTCCAAATTCTGTTAATAATGTATATTGCTAAACTGCCAATGATAATGCCTGAGATTAATTCAATCATTGTTTTTCTCTGGTGGTTTAGGTTTGTGGTGTCTGAATATTCTTGTTAATGGTTCAAAATCTGTGTTTTTAACTTCTTTTATCCAATTGCAACCGCGCCACCTTTCAGAAGCCCACGTATAGCGAATATAAATATCATCACCAAATTTCAAAAGCCCATCATAATCAACACACGCGACAACAATTTCTTTTGGTAGTCCGTTAAATACACCTTTTGTTAATTTTTTCATGACTCACCCTTTAGTTTTTTATTCTTAAGCACCGCGCTTACATCATTAATAAAGTCATCAATTGTTAAATTGCTTTCAGGATAATCTGATAAACTAATTATAAATGATAGACTAGCATAACCTCGTTTTCTCCACGCGCTTATAGTAGCTTCACTCACACCTAAATAATTGGCTATTGTGTCGCAACCCTCTAATGATGTTATCTCTTTTATCTTACTTTTTTTCATTATCCTACCTTTTTAAAGAATAACTCTATTATACCTATGTTTTAATTTATTTCAAGTATTTGTTTAAAATATATTGACATTTAGCTAATTTAAGTTAATAATAGGTCATCGATTAATAAACGGGGTTAGAAATGAAAGTAAGCGATTTTATAGATTGGGATGAGTTAATAGCTCATTCATGTATAGATAGCTGTTACGACATAGACAACTATGATTTGCGTAATTCTCAATGCGAAATTATACATACACACGAGTGTGTTGAGTATCATATAGTTTTCTTTAAAGATAATGGGTGCAGTCAAAACGACCCAGCTTATGACTCAAGTGAGTTTACTGTTGTGTTAGATGATAACTTAGATGAAATTAGAACGGAGGTAGGGCTATGAACAACGCAAAAGACAATTTTGTACAGATTAAAGACGTGGTTACTCATGTAGATGATGAGCCAGTAAAAGAACAAGAGCCAGAATTATTTAATATTCTGAGTGGTATTTTTAACCCATGTAAAGAGAACGGTGGAAAAGATGAAACAAGCGAAGTATAAACGAAACATAATTAAGACAAACATAATAGTAGTATTAACTTTGATCGTGCTTTGTGGCATAATGGTGAGGATGGTATGAGTAATTTACCAGTACCAATACAGGCCATTGTTAATGCTGAGGATAAATTTTTATCTATAAATAAAAGTAAGTTTTTAACATGGGAAAGTGAAGCGGGATTTGCAAAGCAATTAATAAATAATAATGATTTTTTATATAAAATTGCTAAAAACAACCCCCAAAGCCTAAAAGATGCAATGATTAATATTGCGGCTATAGGTTTGTCTTTAAATCCTGCTACAGCAATGGCTTATTTAGTGCCTAGAGACGGCAAAGTATGTTTAGACATATCCTACAGAGGTTTAGTAAAATTAGCGACTGACAGCGGTTCTATTTTGTGGGCTAAATCTGAGATTGTTAGAAAGAATGATAATTTTGTTTATAATGGTGTGAATAATCCACCATTACATGAAATTGATAATCCTTTTGATGATGATGCTAGAGGTGATATGATAGGTGTCTACACTTTAGCGAAAACTAAAGAGGGTGATTATCTTTGCGATATTATGAGTAAAAATCAAGTCTTGCACATTAGAGATACTTCAAAATCTGCCAATTCTGCTAAAGCTGGTTCTCCTTGGAAAAATAAGTTTGATTGTGAGATGTGGAAAAAATCAGGTTTAAGGAGGTCATCAAAACAATGGCCTAAAACTGATAAAACAAATCTTGATGATGCTATTCATATAATTAATGAAAATGATGGAATTGAAACAATAGAATATGAGCCAGTAAAAATAGAAGAGTATCAAGTCTCAAAAGAAATGCAAACTCTATTTGAGCAAACATTTTACAGCGAAAAGCCATTAGATATGTATTTATTCCAAAGTACAACTAATCAAAGTGGAGAACAATGGGCATTACTTAAAAAATCATTTGCTAGTGATAAGACAAAGAACAATCGTAAATTAGATGATATGGTTTCTGCGGGTCGCGCAATATTCAATGAAATTTACAGTGAATGGATCACGGCTATTAAAAACGATGATGAATTAGGCCAGAAACAACATGAGGATTTCGGGCTGTTTCATGATATTGGTATGGAATTACTACACCAGTATAGAAAAGCAAATAACGAATAATTAACTAGCCCAGCCAGCGGTGGCGCAATAACACTGGCACTATAAGCTAAAACGCCTCCATAACTCAAAGAGTTATAAAAGAGTAACGTTTAATAGGTACGGTTTCGTGGTATCCTCCAATGAGGGCAATACTGTTAAACATGTGGTTATTAAATTATAGTGATTATAGCGGTTTGCCCACGTTACGGGCTTTAAAATAACCCAAATTATGCAACAGTCAAAAATTAGTTTATAAATAAATGTTGGGCAATAATGCCAGGCTGTTGCGTAATATTACAGAGTAAATAAAATGAAAAATTACAAATTAGATATTAAAGAAATGGCAGAGCAGTTTAATAACTTATTAAATTTACCTTGCGATTATATTGGGATTTCAGATTTCCATGACTTAAATGAAGAAGTATCCCAAGAGCAAATGAGCGAGATGGTGCAGAAACATGCTGAGAAATTAGGTTGTCAACTAGCAGAACACAATAATTGTTGCATAGATTACGTGATAATAAGAGACGGTATGATTGAGACGTTTAATGATAATTATGTGGCCTGTTTTGAGGTTAATAAATTACAAAAAATAGGACTGGAATTTTTCAGCATTAAACCTGAAAAGTTTGTTACTGTGAGAATGCCCGAAGAAGATTATAATTATTTTATAGTTGAAACTGGTTTTAATAAAAAAGGAGAGCCTAGAAAATGGGAGTTAGTAGAATGAGTATAGATATTAACAAGGAATTTATTAAATGCCTTAAAGTAAATTGCCATTTTGAATCAGCTAAAGATTTGGCGATCAAAGCACTAGAACAACAACAAGCAGAGATTGAACAGCTTAAAAAGGATAGTTATGGAGTATGTGAGTGGCTAATAGATGACGATGACGACAATTGTTATGACACATCGTGTCGTGAATATTTTATTATTTTAGACGGTACGCCTGAAGACAATTGTTTTAACCACTGTGTTTATTGCGGTGGGAAAATAGAAACACCTAAACCACCAGAGGGCGAAGAATGAATATAGATAAAAATTTAATACACAATTTAAAAGAGTCAATAAAATGGGATGATGCTTGGAAAAAAGATATTTTACTGACTATTAAGACTATTAAACAGCAACAACTAGAAATTAAAAGAACATGTGAATATAAATATAGTGCGGTTGGTGTTGTTTATAATAGTAAATGTGGTTTTACTGTTAGCGATGGTTCACTAGCTAAATATACATATTGCCCTGATTGCGGTGGATTAATTACACTACCTAAATCACCAGAGAAGGAGTGACTAAAAAGCAACACCAGTAAATTTAACCCATGTATTAGTAGCTGTACATCTATACATATCATCACCAACATACCTAACCTCGCCAGCCGTTCCTGTATCGGCTGATGATGCTGGGGCTGTTCCATCTGCTATGTCTAAAGTTGATATAACCACGCCATTACAAGTAACAACAGTAGCATCAATATTACCACCAAAATCAACGGAAAACACTGAGGCAATACCATTAAGCCAAAAGTCTATAAAATTACCACTGGCCGAGGCTTTATTAACATACATAGCGTTACCCGTGCCTGCATTAGCATTGATAAAATTACCAGTCATATTAATATCACCACAACTGTTAATATCTTGTGAGCCCATGTTAAAATCGCCTGTCATGGCATTTTCACCATTCTTAGCCAAACATGCTTCAATACCTACGGCTAATATTTCATCGTGTGTATCGTGGTCGGGTGCATCTACTAGCGCACCAGCTACTTTAGCTTGCGACCATGTTGTTGCGCCCTCTCTTGTGCCGTCTCCACGTGTGAAGTTACCTGCTCCATCCCATCCTGTTGCCATTATGCTTTTCCGCCTTTGAATTTTAAGTTAATTGAATAATATTTTGTTTGTTGTGTTTTCGATTGTTGCCTTATTTTTACAGTAATATAAAAACCATTTGAAACCACATGATATTTATAAGGTTTAACGCCTTCTAGTATTTGTTGATTGTTTTGTCCCCATCCAAAAGTACCCCATAAGCCAGCACCCCACAAAGCCCCTGCGTTTTCTGGTGGTAGTGGTAATGTTGGGCTTATTTTTATATTAAAATCTTGGTGTGTATCTACGCTTATATAATTGGGATATAAATGGTCTGTAATAACTGTACATATTGTGGGTGTTTTCTTTCTTGACGGGTCGCCAAGTGCGTTAAAAGCTGGTATTATCTTTGTTTTAATGGGTCTACCATTATCACTATAACCACTAAATGCTTTCATTACTTTACCATCAGCCGTGCCAAAATATGGTTGATTAGCGTGTTCAATCCATGATATGCCGTTCATGTTTTGTAATTTACTCCATGCGCCTGTATTAGTGTTCATAACATGCTGATGTGTTACATTGTCAGAAATAGGCACATTAACTAATAATAAAGATTGAGACGGTAAAAATTGAATATCCCAGCCAAAATTATCAGATGTTAATTCTATTTGTTTTCTAACATCATTAACAATATTATCACCGACATTGTTTTTTGTGGTTAATCTTGCCTGTGTTAATGCTGTGGATAAATTAGTGTAACCATCTTTTGTTATAATTACCCTATCACTGCCAAGATTACAGCTACCACGGATTGAGATTGGTTGAGCCAACGTAAATTTACCTATAATTGACCATGTGCTTGCGCTACTAGGGTCTGAGCCTTGATAAACAAGAGCCTCGCCAGTGTTCATAAGAATAACAAATAAATCATCCATACCACTACCGCTATCACGCGTCCATGTTACTATTTCAGTAACACCGCCACCAGAGGCCACATAATTTAACGGAAACTTTGTTACTGCTCCAGTGTGCGCGCCTGGTCCGCAATACCAAAATGCGTTTTCGTTTTCAATCCAATAATATGCCCGTGATTTAAACGACATAACGCCATTTAAATCAGCAGCAGTTAATCCAACCGCCGTAATAGTTAGATTTGCAACATTAGTACCGTCATAAGTAGCGGGTACACTTTCACCGTTAACCATAACCAATAAATTATTGATATTAAGTGTTCTAAACCTATTATTATGGGTTACATTATCGCGCTTTTCTGTTGCCGTTCCTGTACTAGTATCAATAGCGTATATTTTACTATCAGCAAACGCTAATAACTCATCACTGCCAGATTCACCTTTATATGTCGCTAATGTTTCAACACTGCCACCTAATCCAGTTGATAACTCCTCATAGCCTTTTCGACTTGTCGCCGTGGTTTCATCAGGTAATATATTTTTTAGCTGTATAGCATAGCGGGGATCCATATTTGAAAACGGGTCGCGAGCGTTCCAACCTAGTGTTGGAATTGGTATAGGATAATTCATTTAAACCTGCCATAATGGGTAATAAGGCTCAACTTTTCCAGAATCCTCACCACCTGTCATATTTAAAGTTTTAGCACCTGATTCTTTGCCCTTATGCGTTTTAAAATAACTTTCATACTCTTGTTTGTTGTATTGCCAGCCATCATCTCCAATGGCTTGACCATAACGCCATTTTATACTTTTAACCAGTAAATTTTCATCCAATAGAAAATAATCGTTATCTGATGTGAAACGTGACTTTGTACCCGTTATATTTGTAGAATTGGCTTTTGCGATTGAGTTTAAACCTATAAAATAATTACTTATATATTCATAGTTAATTACCTGGTTTTCTTCTACAGTCTCAAAATTAAATGAGCCATCAAAAATACGACAACGAAACGTGATACCACTTTGACCTGTTTGTGACTTAAGATAATGCCAATCCGTATCAGATGGGGGCATAATAACAGCCCTTTCATTATCAACCGCGTTCATTGTATCTGGCACTAGATAACGAAAATCTGCTGGCAATTCATAAACTAATGAGGTAGTCATAGTTATTGTGCCTTGTGCTTTAATCTTAGAAAATGAATGTTGTGCAATGTCTGAGGCTGAAGATTGAGCAATACTAGTTACTGTATTATTCAATCCTGTGAAATAGCCATCCGAACGGGGCTGATTAATTTCGTCCAATGCTTGATCTATAATCTCGCTTATTCTCATTACCATTTTACATCTCTATTGCTGTCTCTTATACACATCTCCGAGCCCACGAGACAGGCAGAA
>OJDV01000132.1_pt1 | contig 34035 bp, 31 predicted proteins | sample 1592911 | NCBI WGS metagenome assembly OJDV01 (sample SAMN05416860, study PRJEB24817) | seawater metagenome | isolation source: Sea water | place: Canada:Atlantic | collected 2013-11 | reverse complement strand
CTACACAGAGTAGATCGTCGGCAGCGTCAGATGTGTATAAGAGACAGGATCAGGGCTGTTCGAAAGTAACGCCCTATGAGTGGTGTGCTACCTATAGAAGCCGCCCTGCCTGACCTGCTAGCAGCACTAAAATCGGCTAATCAGGCAGTGTTACAAGCCCCGCCGGGGGCAGGCAAAACCACGCGCGTGCCGCTATTCTTACTAGAACAGCAGCTTTTCAGCCGTAAAATACTGATGTTGGAACCCCGCCGTCTTGCCACCCGTGCGGCGGCAGAACGCATGGCGGATATGCTGAGCGAACCTGTCGGGAAAACCGTGGGCTATAGAATGCGCGGTGACACGAAGGTTAGTGAAACCACCCGAATTGAGGTCGTGACCGAGGGTATTTTGACCCGCATGATCCAAAGTGACCCTGAACTGCCCGAAATATCCTGTATTATCTTTGACGAGTTTCATGAACGCAGCCTGCAAGCGGATCTGGGGTTAGCGCTTGCTTTGGAAATACGTGCTGCATTGCGCGATGATCTAAGTCTGATTGTGATGTCGGCCACACTGGATGCAGCCCCTGTGGCGGCCTTAATGGGGGATGCGCCAATTATAACCTCGATGGGGAAATCATATCCTGTCACACAGAATTTTCTGCCCCGACCTTGGATGCAGGCAGGCCGCAAGGGGCCGCGTTTTGAAGATGCGGCGGCAAGTTTAATTGCTACAGCCGTATCCGAAACCGATGGTGGTGTTTTGGTGTTTTTACCAGGGGCAGGTGAAATCAACCGCGTGCAACAACTGTTGGGTAAATCGCTTGGCCCCAATGTTGTTATTCGCCCCCTATATGGTGCGATGCCGTTCAAAGACCAACGTGCCGCCATTACACCCCCCGCACAGGGCCGCAAGGTGGTTCTGGCCACATCCATCGCTGAAACCTCATTAACCATCCCTGACATCCGAGTTGTGGTTGATGCAGGGCGCGCACGACGGGCGCGTTTTGATGGTGGTTCCGGCATGTCACGGCTGGTTACAACCCGCGTGACCAAAGCCGAAGCAACCCAGCGCGAAGGGCGCGCAGGACGTGTGGCGGCAGGGGTTTGCTACAAAATGTGGGCTGCAGGTGAAAACGGTGGCATGACGCCTTTCCCCGACCCAGAAATTCGTTCAACCGATTTAACTGGTTTGGTGTTGGAACTGGCAGTTTGGGGGGTAAGCGACCCGAATGAAATGCCGTTTTTAAGCCAACCACGCACAGCGGATTACACAGCCGCCCAAGACCTGCTTTGCATGTTGGGCGCCTTGGATGCCGACAAGCGCATCACTGCGTACGGGCGAAAGCTGGCGGGCTTACCAACCCACGCACGTCTTGCCCATGTATTGTTGCAGGCAAAGCAAGATGCAGGGCTGTTGGCCGCCTTGTTGGAAGCCCGCGATCCTTTGATCCGCGAAGGCCGCAATTTACCTGCTGATCTAACTCTGCGTTGGGATGCCCTGCGTGATCTGCCTAAGTTCCACAACATACAATCCCTCCGCGCCAATCGGGCAGTCATTGCCACCATCAAACAAGAAGCCAAACGGCTAAAGCCACAAGGCCACACAACGCATTCGCTTGGGGCCATGGCCGCCCTTGCCTATCCTGACCGCATCGGTTTACACCGCGCAGGCGATGCGCCACGTTATTTGTTGTCAGGCGGTAAGGGTGCTTATCTGGAAGATGGTGATACGTTGGCCGCCAACCGTTTAATCGTTGCCACCGATCTGGACGGTGATGCCAAAGAGGCCCGTATCCGCATGGGCGTGGCCCTATCAGAGGCGGAACTGACACAGCTTTATGGTGACCAGATTAAAGACGTGAAAATCTGTTTGTGGAACAGGCGAGAACGCCGTGTGGATGCACGCCTGCAACGGCGGTTTCAGGCTTTGGTACTAAGTGATCTACAATGGAAAGATTGCCCGAATGATGCTTTGGCACAAGGTATGATCGAGGGTATCCGCGACCTTGGTCTAAATGCATTGCCATGGTCAAAGCCCGCAAACCTGTTTCGCGCCCGTGTAGAATGGCTGCGTGATAAAGACGTTGATATGCCCGATCTGTCTGATGCGACTTTACTGGATGCTTTGGAACATTGGTTGCAACCACATCTTTCAGGTATGAAAAAGCCAGATGACCTGAAGCGGTTGAATTTGGACGAGATTTTACAAAATACCCTGTCATGGGACACGCTTCAAATACTGAATACCCAAGCCCCTGCAAGTATTAAAGCCCCTACAGGCACCACCCTACCCGTCGATTACAGTGGCGAGCATCCAAGCATATCGGTGCGTCTGCAAGAATTGTTTGGCCTGACAAAGCACCCTTGCATAGGCCCCAACCGCATTCCTTTGCTAATCGAGCTGCTGTCGCCTGCACGCCGCCCCGTGCAAACCACCGCTGATCTGCCAAATTTTTGGCAAACGTCCTATGCGGATGTGCGCAAAGACATGCGCGGACGTTACCCGCGCCATCCATGGCCAGAAGACCCAACAGTGGCAGAAGCAACGCGGCGGGTGAAACCTAGGAAGACCTGATAAGTTAGGGCATGATTAATCAAACATCGTTCGGCTTATATAAGGGGTTATAGCTTCATTATAGAGCCAAAACTGCAGCCTCAACGCACTTAATATAAATATAAGTTGTTAATAAACATGAACTAAGTATGATTATAAAAATTCGATTTACAGCTTCATAATGCATCAAGGATAATTATATGACAACGAAAACGACAAGTTTAACGGAAATGGGTGTTCTTAATCCTCAACAAATAGCGGGTTACACGACTGTGCATGTTTCTAAAGACATGGACGTATTGAAGATTGATTACCGTCGCGAAAAAGGTTCATTTTTACCAAAACATCGCCGGTATGAATTCAAACGCATCAGCAAGCCTATGTCTGGGAACGAGTTAAAAGGTGCAGAAGCCATCCGCTATGACATTTCACCAATTTTGTCGAAAGCCATTGCCGAGTTAGACGCCATACTGACAGAAAACAAACAAACCACAGCGACTAAAAAATCCCTACAACGCGAATTGGTTGAATTGAACAATGATATGAATGAACGCATCAAGCATCTGTCCACTATGATTGATACCTTAGAGTAGTCTAGGGGTGTTCTAAGCTGGTTGCAATCAGGCCATGTCTGATATGCGTTCTATAAACGTTATGATTTATGCTTATATTATTAGGCTACAGGTCGTGTGACTGACCTGTAGAGTTGAGCTATTGCCACTTTCGATAACTGGATTTTTAAATGCATATAAGCCAACAATCTTTTGAAGCTTACGAACGCCATTTGGAAATGTCAGGCGTTTAAAAAATTCAGATTTTCAAAGATTGTGAAGATACATATGAAAACCACCGTTTAGCACTTGCTTCGGTACTGGATCTTAAATCCCCCAAACAGCTTGAGCTACTTTCACCGAAACGAATAAGCCAAGCAGCATTTCATGGGGATTTTTTCGACAAAACAACTGGCCATCTGGTTCCCGGTGGCCAGTTAGTTGATTATTACGGCAATAAAGTTACGAAGCCATACCTTACAGATATGAGTAAAAGAAAGGGGTTAGGCTTTAGCCCGCCTGGTGGTCAGACAGGCAGCTTTGCATTTGCCTATCTGCACCCCCCCATACGGCTTATTCCGTCACAACGCAAAACTGACTAATGCTGAAATTGAACAAACTTACCTTGAGATGTGTGATTACATGATGCCGTCCAAAAACAATCACATCCTGAATTGGTTTGACCCGAAATTGATCGAAATCGCACAGCACCTTGAAAAGGGAATGGAGTGGTGGGGTGTCTATGTGTACACAATACATAACACCGAAAAGCGTATAATTTCAGCCATCGTTGCAGCTGAAACGGATTAAAACCCACTTAACCGATCATAAATAGGCACCACCAGAGGACGTGCGAATTCCTAAGTGGCTTCTTTTACCACTGCGCAACAGTCACTTACTTTGCCCGCCATTTAAGCCCCACCAACATTACGTATCCCGCGATTAAACCCCAAAACGGGGCTGAAACACCTAACAAGCTGATCCCAGATGCAGTGATTAGAAACGTAAGCCCAGCCGCTTCGCGCTCGCCTGCGTCGCCAACAGCCCCTTTCAAAGCACCCACAAAGGCGCCTATCAGAGCAAGGCCTGCAACCGCTTTAATCAATGCCACAGGCGCAAGCGCCACAAATGCAATGGCCGCCCCTACCACTGTGGCCAACATCAAGTAGAATACACCAGACAAGACGGATGCCCAGTAGCGTTTTTTAGGATCAGGCCCCGCTTCATCGCTGGCGCACATTGCAGCGGTAATTGCAGCCAGATTAATACCGTGCCCACCGTAAGGTGCCGCCAAAAGCGAGGCAAAACCTGTAACCCAGAACAGCTCACCTGCTTTGGGTGCGTAGCCGTAAGCCCGCAACACGCCGTAACCAGTGATGTTTTGTGAGGCCATTGTCACCACGAATAAGGGCAACGCGATACCGATGGTGGCTTGCCATGTCCAAACGGGCATTACAAATTCGGGCATTACAAACGCCGCTTGCCCTACCGATTGCCATTGTTGTGATGTAACACCAATGCCAAGAAATAAGATTGCAGCAAACACCGCCAGTGCGGTTGGCACAGCCCAAAGCTTACTGATTTGTGACATGCCCAGCCACGCAAATAAAATAAGCAAACCATAAAGTGGAAAATCCGTTATCGCCGTAAAAGGTGCCAGACAAAGCGGTAACAACACACCTGCAAGCATGGCATTGGCCAGAGACAAAGGAATATTAGAAACCAAGCGTTCCAAGGGCTTCCAAAATCCAGCAAGCACGATCAGGCAAGCAGTCACCACAAAAGCCCCTACGGCCGCAGGAAACCCGCCTGCAAGCGCACCTGTTGAGACTAACAAGGCCGCACCTGGTGTTGACCAAGCTATGGTGATCGGCATTTTAAGTTTTAAAGAAAGGTATATCTCACACAGGCCTTTGAAAAAGCACAACATCATCAGGCCTGATATTACTTGCGCGTCGGTTGCACCCACCGCATAAAGCCCCTGCATCACTACTGCGAATGATGCTGCAAAGCCTACAAATGTGGTAAGAAAACCCGTAAAGGCGGCTTTTGTTGTTATGTCTTTAACCATAGGGAAATGTATTCCCTTAAAATATCGTTTTGTCACGAAAAAAGGCACTCATAATACAGAGTGCCTTTTTCTAAAAACTATAAAGATTATTAGGCGGCTTCTTTTGCCGCTGCTTGGCGTTCGCTTTCTTCGCGTGACAGAGCCACAGATGTACGTACACCGCGTGAAACAAATTCCATCATGCCTTTGACACAACGCTCGGTTGGCTCGATGCCTGCACACATCAGCACTTCACGGCCATCGCGTGAGCGGGCCCAACGTGCGATGCTTTCAACACCGTTGCCATATTTTTTATCATCAGCAATGGCGTCGTCTAGTGCGGCAAGCACAACGGCGGCAAACAACTTGGAAGAGCGTTTACCTTGGTCATTGATGAAGGCAGAATTATCTATTGTATCAAACATTATCGACTTGATCTTTTCTTCTTTTTCTCGGTTCGTGCCAATATGGCTATTTTGTGACGATTCGGTATTGCTGATATGGAATGGCAGCTATGCGTTTAGTGCATATCTACCTAGCAGCATCGAACCGATCCCACATCGGCTTGCGTATAGCAGGAAGGCACTCTATACACCCTTTGAATAATTTTTCCACCTTTTTAATTGCAAAGAGCGAAAACATGCCCAAAATTAATGGTAACGAAATCCGCCCAGGAAACATTCTAGATCATAATAATGGTCTGTGGATCGCTGTAAAAGTCGATCATGTGAAACCGGGCAAAGGTGGGGCATTTGCCCAAGTAGAGTTGAAAAATCTGCGCACTAATTCAAAACTGAACGAGCGTTTTCGCTCTGCTGATAAAGTTGAAAAAGTCCGCCTTGACCAAAAAGATCAACAGTTTTTGTATGAAAATGACGGCATGTTGGTGTTTATGGATATGGAAACATATGAACAGATTGAACTGCCATCTGACATTCTGGGTGAGCGCCGCCCGTTTTTGCAAGACGGCATGACCATCAAAATCGAATATCACGAATCTGAGGCATTAAGTGCCGAAGTGCCGCAAAAAGTTATATGCAAAGTGGTAGAGACCGAACCTGCGGTAAAAGGCCAAACCGCCGCCAACAGCTTTAAACCTGCGGTTTTAGACAATGGCGTGCGCGTAATGATCCCGCCATTTGTAGGCCAAGACGAAGATGTTGTTATCAATACAGACACGATGGAATATGCTGAACGGGCCTAAGCTAGGCTTTAGCCGCCAGCCAGTTCTTTCATACCATCCTCTATTGTCATAATTGGTCGGTAACCTAGGTGTTTGTGCGCCTTGGTTATATCAAGTGTCACCTCAACACCAAGTGTGGCGTATTCCTGCATGCTCATCGGGCCGTGTAGGCGCCCAGCTGTGAGCTTGGCCAGAACCTCACCCAGTTGCACAACCGGCTTAACCAACCAGCGTGGCACGGCCTTAGTCGGCGCGTTAGCACCCCCTGCGCGCAGCAAATCAGATATAAAGTTTCGAAAGCCAACATGCGCACCATCGGTGATATGATAAACCTCGCCATTATGGCCCTTTTCCAAAATCAGGGCGATCCCGTGCACCACATTGGCAATATGTGTGGTTGAGGTCAGATATGTCCCCCCATCAATCCATGCCAACTTGCCTGATTTTGCGGCTTCGATCAGTTGTGGCAAAGCGGTTGTATCATCGCGCCCCCAGATAAACCGTGGGCGCATCACTAAAATATCCAAATCGTCACCCGAAAAGCCCAGTGCGATCTGTTCCGCTTTAGCTTTGGTTTCAGAATAAGCACCACCGAATGTTTTAGGGTAAGGTGTTGTTTCATCGGCGTTTATCAAAGATGGCCCACCCAACAGAACCGCCTCTGTGCTTAGATGCAACGCACGTTTGGCCCCTGCCTTAAGGGCAGCCTGATAGACATTGCGCGCACCACCCAGATTGGTTTCTATTTGCTCTGCTGTGGGCTGCCCGTGATTGGTGTCGGCGGCGGCATGGATTACCCGATCTGCCCCGCGCATACCCTTGGCCAGCACATCAATGTCGGAAAGATCACCCATGCAAGCCTGCGCACCCAACCCTTTTACGATTTCAGCAGAACCCTTACTGCGTGCAAGGGCAATAACTTTATGCCCTTGTCCTGCAAAATGGCGTATAATATTACGGCCAACATATCCGCTGCCGCCCGTGATAAAAATCTGTGCTTTTTTTTCATGTGTGAAAAGTTATCATCGCGGGTTCGAAATAAAAAACCATATAATGTGTGAAATGTCAGCTTTGGTTTGTGTTATTTGCACACGTCACCACATCTTTACCCCAATAAAACCCGTGCCTCATAGCTACGCAGGCTTGGGTAACATTCTGGGCCGTATCCTTCGCCTGTTTCCGCGTCAAGATTTGGAAACAAATCCAACACTTCCGCCCTTGAAGTGGCATCCATAGATGTCAAAACCTGTGCGCCGGGCTGAAAGCTTTCACTCCATACACCGTCAGCTTTGATCACTTCATGCTGGTCAAACAGTAGATGAAAATATTGCACGGGCTTGCCGCTGTTATTTAACCGAATGCTTTTGCCATTTATCAGGTCCTTGGCACGCACCAGCACAGAGTTTTTACCGAACAGCATTTCTGCACGAAAATCAATTCGTAACACTCTGTGTTGTTGCGACAATTTAAAGGCATCGTGCTGCCCTAGGCTGTTGGCTTCAAAAACCACCGGCGCATGGTCACCGTGACACCGCGCAAAACGCGAGCCAACCCAACGCAAAACTTTATAGCCATTTTTGGTTTTAATACGATCACCCGCACAAAGATCTTCGATCAACTGCACACCCTTGTCGGTTTCAACACGCGCACCTGCAACAAAACATGGAACCGTTGTTTCAAGCGTCACGAAACCAACATCGGTGTTACCGTTGCTATCTTCAACAGCATAGGTAAATATATTTATGCCAACATCACTGTCTACCTGTGCAGTTAATGTTCCATCTGCATTAAGCGTAATAATCTCACCGGTAGGAAGCGTTACAGAATCGCCTACATTAACGGCCACATCATTGATATGGGTTACGGTTACTGTCAGGCCAGTTTGGACTGTATCATTGTCCAAAACATCAATGGTTTTTGCAGCATTTTGATGAATACTAGCCGTATCATCAACCGCAATCGCAACAGTTTGTATACTGTCACCAACAATCAGTAGGTTACTATCATATCTATCATCGCCTGCATCAGCGATACCAATTTTAATTGTGTTGGTTACGCCTACATTTAGAGGGGCCTTGATAGTCAGTGTAATTGTCAGGCCGTCCATTTCAGTATTGTACTGATCGCCCGCATTGTCCAAATATAGGTTCTCATTATCGACATTGTTGATGTCATCTACAGAAACTTCGCCAGTCCCTATAGAAATGTCAGCTTTCACACCGTTGACCCAGATACCAATCGCATCATTAAAACCTGCATTGACATATTCGATGTATTCTTCAGATGAGAATATGAACTGCATGGTCAGCGTTTCACCTACAGGTATGAAGCTTGCCTCTAATATAGCAGCATCATACGTGTCGGTACCTGCAACCGCATCCATATCCGCGTCGCCATCAACCCCATCGGTTTTGGTGAAAGTACTCTTAGATTGGTTAGAATCACCCGAACTATTCGTATAATCGGTTGCAGTACCCGTAGATAGGATAACGCCTGTATCAGATGGTGTTGCAGTGGGGGATATGGTATCGCCGTTTGTGTAAATACCTGATGATATATCATCACCGCTATAGGTAGCTGTCAGGATCGTAATACCATCGCCGAACATAGCATTCGCCATATCCATAGCGGATGCTGTTGTATCAACTGAAAGTTTAGCCGCAGCTACCATATTTACACTATGTTAATCGTTACGCGCATGCAAGGCATACACCTTCAAGAGTGTGCATATGAGGAAAATTCGTTATAACTAAGGCCTAAATAAGGTATAAATCGTCAGGTTTGCGTCGAAACTGCGCATCCAGCAAACGTTTATAATAGCAACCAGAACTATAGTAAGGCCAAGCCTTAAGCGACTTTATGCAACGCAGGGGCGATCAGTTTGCGCCCCAAGGCGCGGCAAACATCCTGTGTTAGTGTCGGATCATTCAGCGTGTAGAAATGCAAATCTTCGACACCTTCACATAACAGATCATCGCAGATTTCAGTACACAGCGCCGTTGATAACAAACGCGCTTCTTCCACATCTCGTGCATTGCGATACGCTTTATCCATCCACTCAGGGGTTTTTGTGCCACAACGGGCTGCAAACTTCTTGGTTTTTGCCCAGTTTTCAATCGGCAGAATACCAGGTGTGATTTTGTTGGTAATTCCTGCTTTATCGCACCGATCACGGAACCGCAGAAAATCTTCCGCTTCAAAGAAAAACTGGGTGATGGCACTATCAGCGCCCGCCTCAAACTTACGTTTCAGAAAATCAATATCAGCCAAGTCATCCACCGCTTCGGGGTGTTTATGTGGATAGGCACCAACACGAATTTTAAATTCATTCATTGCCGCCAGTGCTTCGATTAACTCGATACTGCTGGCAAACCCATCAGGATGTGCCGAAAAACTATCAGCCCCTTTGGGTGCATCCCCGCGAAGTGCCACAATTTGCTTGGCACCGCTTTCCACATAACCACGTGCCACTTCCAGCACCTCGTTGCGCGATGCATTCACACAGGTTAAATGCCCCGCAACTTCCAACCCATAATTTTGACGGATCACTGCGACCGCAGATTTTGTCAACTCTCGCGTTGATCCGCCTGCACCATAAGTCACAGAGATAAACTCTGGTGCAAACCCTGCCAATGTGTCGATCGCGTTCCACAACTTAAAACTGGCTTCCAAAGAGTTGGGTGGAAAAAATTCAAATGAAAGGCCGAAAGTTTCGCGAATGAGTGTCATGGCATTATTCCTTTTGTTGCCATGTGTTTCACACAGGCACACTATTGAATCAAATTCATATTTCTAATATAAAACATGAAAATTACTAATAATGAGCATTCCATGTATATAGAATTTCGTCATCTGCGCACGATCAAAGCCATCCACGATCACGGGGGGCTTGCGCGTGCAGCCGATGTGTTAAACATCACCCAATCCGCTTTATCGCACCAAGTTAAAGGGTTGGAAGATCAAGTTGGTATGGAACTGTTCTTGCGCCGATCAAAACCCTTAAAGCTGTCAAAAGCGGGCCATAAGCTATTGAGACTAGCAATAGAAATACTACCCCGCATCAAAGCCTTAGAGGTTGATTTTGCCGAAACCATTGCAGGTAAAGCAGGCCGTTTGCACATCGCCATTGAATGTCATGCCTGTTTTGACTGGTTGTTTCCTGTGTTGGAAAGCTTTCGAAAATCTTGGGGCAACGTAGATGTTGATATTCGCCCTAGCCTTGCTTTTGATGCCCTACCCGCTTTGCAACGCGAAGAGGTAGATGTGGCAATATCAGACGATCCAGAAGCAATAGACGGCATCACTTTCATCCCTTTATTCGATTATGAACCCACCTTTATATGCGCCACCGATCATCCTTTGGCACAAAAAGAGTATATTGTTGCAGAAGATTTGCGCGACCAGACCCTAATCACCTATCCAGAGGATAAATCCCGTCTGGATGTTTATACTGAACTGCTGACACCAGCCAAATTAGAGCCCAAAGCCCTAAGACAGGTAGAATTGACCGCCGTTATCATGTTGCTGGTCGCATCCAACCGTGGCGTGTCTGTGCTGCCTGACTGGGTTGTCGCCAATGAACAGTACGGGCATGACTTTGTAACCAAAAAAATCACCAAAGAAGGGGTTTCACGCCGCTTATATGCAGCGGTGCGCGACGCTGACTTGGAATTGGGTTATATAACCGACTTTGTGAAATTCACCAAAACACGGGCAAGACGTTGACCTTCGCAAAAAACTAGGCCAAAGGGTGCCAACCCGAACAAAAGGACGTAAAACCCCATGTATCAATGGTCTGCCAATATCAACGTGATGATTAAAGCCGCCCGCAAAGCTGGCCGCTCACTGATGCGCGATTTCAAAGAAGTTGAACATCTGCAAGTCTCTTCAAAGGGCCCAGGTGATTTTGTCAGTCGCGCCGATCTAAAGGCAGAAGAAATTCTAAAAGAAGAATTGCTTGAAGTACGTCCTAACTACGGCTTTTTTGGTGAAGAAAGCACAGAAATCAAAGGCGCTGATCCAACACGCCGCTGGATCGTTGACCCGCTGGATGGAACCACAAACTTTTTGCACGGCTTGCCGCATTGGGCCATATCCATTGCCTTGGAGCATAAAGGCGAAATCGTTGCCGCTGTAATCTTCAACCCTATTGGCGATGAAATGTATATCGCTGAAAAAGGGGGTGGCGCTTGGTTAAATGACAAACGCATTCGTGTATCAGGCCGCACACAAATGATCGAAATGATTTTTGCAACTGGGCTACCTTTTGCAGGCAGTTCAGATTTGCCTACCACACTGCAAGACCTTGCACGCATTCTACCCGCCTGCGCTGGTGTGCGCCGTTGGGGGGCCGCAGCCCTTGATTTGGCCTATGTTGCCGCAGGGCGTTACGATGGCTATTGGGAACGCAACTTGAACGCATGGGATATTGCCGCAGGTCTATTGCTGGTTCAAGAAGCGGGCGGCATGTCTTGCTCTGTTTACCCAGACGGTAAAAGTTTAACGGACGGCAGCGTCATTGCCGCAAACGGGTCAGTCTTCAATCAATTCGTTAAAGTAATACGCAACGATTAATCACCAATTATTCTTGTAATACGTCGGACAGCAGTTTGATTTTATAACAAGCCTCTGGGCATAGACACCTGACGTACACAAAGATACGCTGGGGCAAATGCTTGGGGGCTTACGCGCGTGGACAACAGTCTTTCTTTTATGGGTGTCAAAGGTGGGCCCGCAATCCGCCCCGGTTCTAACATGCCAACATCCATGTTATTGAAGTTAAATGGCAAAAATATCCTGATTGACGCAGGCCTTGGGGTGACACGTGGGATATGTGACCAAGGCGTTACTTTAACACAAGTCGATATGATTTTTGTGACGCACCTACATTCAGACCATTATTTGGAACTCGGCCCCCTATTGCATACCGCTTGGGTGGCTGGATTGAACCAACCAATCCCGATCATCGGCCCATCAGGTTTGATAGGATACTGGCAAGGCTTCCTGCAATCGATGCAGTTCGATGTTGACCTGCGTATTGCCGATGAAGGTCGTTGTGATTTACAAACTTTAGCGGATCTTAAAACCATTCATGATGGCGTGATATATGACCAAGACGGGATAAAGATCACGGCCATGCGGAACGATCACCCACCAATTAAAGATAGTTTCGCCTTACGGTTTGAAACCCCTGACACATGTGTTGTGTTATCAGGGGATACCGCATTTATGGATGAAATGATCCCATTCGCCAAAGGGGCGGATCTGTTGGTTCATGAAGCCATGCTTATAGAGGGGGTTTACGCTTTATGTGCAAAGATGACCAATGGGGATGATCGTCTTTTGACCCATATTCTAAGAAGCCATACAAGTGCCGAAGATGTGGGGCGTATTGCTCATGCGGCAGACGTAAAGCATTTGGCCCTTAATCATTTTGTTCCTGATGGCGATCCTGACTTTACCGATGCGCATTGGGAAAGCGATGTGCGCAAACAATGGTCTGGCCCCTTAACGTTAGGAAAAGATGGCATGACGCTGCCTATATAATGCAGCCTGCTACGATATAAGCCGCACTGTAGCGTCCCCCGCAGCCATATCGCCCTTAGCGCGGTCAAACCGTAAATATGCAATTGCCTTGCCCCCCGATTGGGTGAACAGGGTGCCAACAGGTTTGCCCCCCGACAATATTTGGGTGCCAACATTTGCGTGACCGTCAACAGCCACAGTTACCAAACCTTTGCGCAATTCGGTTTTATGCTTCATCCGCGCATTAATCTCTTGGCCAACATAACAGCCTTTCTTGAAATCAATGCCGTTCAGGCGCTCAAACCCTGCTTCCAGAATATAGGTATTGTCGGCAATCAGCTCTATTCCAGTTTCTGGTATGCAATGTTCAACACGAATTGCATCCCAATCAACTGTTGGTTCATCGCTTATACCCAAGGTGTATAATCGCCAACCTAAGGCAGGATGCCGGGGGTCGGTAACGGCCCCATCAGGTAAATCGCCCACGCCGCGTTGCACAGATAACCCGCTATCTTCGATCACAACATCCGCCCGCAAACGATACATCGTCAGTCTTTGCGCCAAAGCTGCTGCGCAGTCAGATTTTACGTCAATAAGCCAGGTATCATTTTGTTTTAATATGAAAAAATCGAATAGGTACTTTCCTTGCGGCGTTAATAGAGCCGCATAGATCAGCCCGCCTTGATCCAGATTATTAGTCACCAAATCCTGCAAAAACCTCTTTGCATCCGCACCAGATATTTTTAGAACCATCCGATCATTTGTCTGTACACCCATAATGCACTCCTTAGTCGCTTTCTTTTGCTTTATGCCTTAAAGCAAGACAAGACAATCTAGTTCGAGTTTCAGATGCCCGCACCTATCACAGTTGTGATCCCTACATTAAACACAGCCGACACTGTTGGGCCGACTTTAGCCTGTCTGTATCAGGCAATGGGAAAATCATTGATACATGAGGTGATCTTTGCAGATGGCGGGTCAACAGACCAAACTGCCCAAATCGCAGATGAGGCAGGTGCTAAGTTTGTGAAGGCCGCCAAAGGGCGTGGTAGTCAACTACGCACAGGGGCAAAAGCTGCCAAAGGGCAATGGTTGCTATTTGTTCATGCCGATACGGTATTTTCTGCGGACTGGGAAACGCATATGCGGGCACATATCAACAGCCAAACCAAAGCGGGGTATTGCAAGTTATCGTTTGATGCTGATGGATTTGCACCTGCCATTGTCGCTGGTTTAGCCAACATCAGGTCGCGGTTATTCGGGCTGCCTTATGGCGATCAAGCGTTATTAATCTCGCAAAAACTATACCAGCAAACTGGCGGATACCCTGACATCCCCCTGATGGAAGATGTAGCCCTTGCCCGAAAATTGCGTGGAAAAATAATGCCAATGCCGATCACGGCAACCACAGGTGCGCAGCGCTATATCAAAGATGGCTGGTTTGCACGATCCCGAAAAAACCTTATCACGCTTGCCATGTACTTTATCGGAGTCGCCCCACAAAAGTTGGCAAAACGCTATAACCGTTGAAACCCCAGCATCCTAAAGACACGCTCAACAGGGCCCACCGCAGGTTTGCGAATACTGTGCCCCACACGTTTATGCCCGTTCTCTTTTGCGGGGCTCATGTCAAACTGAAGGTTGAACAGGTCGGCATATAGCCCGCCCTGTTCCAACAGATCATCATGGGTACCTTGTGCCACGATCTGACCACCATCCATCACCACAATCTGATCTGAATCCAGTATTGTTGACAGCCTGTGTGCAATAATCAGTGTTGTACGGCCTTTTGACAATTTATCCAAAGCAGTACGAATAGACGCTTCTGATTCTGCGTCCAACGCTGAAGTAGGCTCGTCTAACAGCAAAATAGGGGCGTTGCGCACAATCGCCCGCGCAATAGACAAGCGTTGCCGCTCGCCACCCGAAAATGTGGATTTTGAGGGTTCAATATGGGTGTTATACCCATCAGAAAGCTTTTGAATAAACCCATGTGCCGCTGCTGACTTAGCGGCCTCTATACAGGCTTTTTCATCTGCTTTAGCACGGCCAAAGCCGATATTTTCTGTGACAGTTCCTGACAGCAGAATACTGTCTTGACTGACAAGCGATATTTGGTCGCGTAAAGATTTTAAAGTCAGAGACTTAATATCCTTACCATCCAATAATATAGTACCTGTCGATGTATCAAACAGGCGTGGTAAAAGGTTGAATATCGTTGTTTTACCTGCCCCAGAACGCCCGACAAAAGCGTATTTTTTACCTGCTTCTATGGTTAGGTTAATTGACTTTAAGGCTTGGTATCCGTCCGGATAAACAAAATCGACCTTATCGAATTTAATCTGGCCTTTGGCCCGCCCACCTTCAACAACATCGGGCCCATCCGTTACGGTATTCTTAGTGTCAAAAAAGCCGTAAACCCGCTCTAGCGCTGAAATACCCTGTGCACCAACAGCAAAAGCTTGGGTTAATTTGCGCCCAGGATTGGTTAAAACACCCAACGCAGTAATCAAGCCCATCATACCCGCAATATCAATAGCACCAGTTTGAATGCGCAATGCCACCAAAAACAAAGTAACACCAACTGCGACCCCTGCCAAAGTTTCTACTAATGGCGACAAGGCCGCTTGCCATTTCACAATCGCCACACGCAAGCTAAACAAGCGTTCAAAACTTTTGTTAGAGGTTTCTTTTAAAGTATCTTCCAGCTGATAGGTACGCACCATGCGTATACCTGATAAACCTTCATTTACCGATTTCGTCATCTGTGCAATTTCTTGCTGAATATCTTTGGAAGTCGACCGAATACGCGACCCCGCAATACCAACAGGGGCAAATACAAGTGCAAAAATACACATTAGTGCCAGTGTCATTGCCCAATCTATTGATAGCATCACAATAAATGTTGCGACCAAAGTCATCACATCACGTAACGAACCAAAAACTGCCACAGTGGCATTGCGAACCAGTTCTATATCCGCAGAAAATCGTGCTGCAATCGCCGCTGGGGCCTCTGCCAGCAACTCGGCTAAGTCCATATCAACCAATGTATCATACATTTGGCGCTGCATATCTGCCTGCACGCGGCACAAAACCCGATTTTGCAAAATAACATTCAGATAGTGGCAGATACCACGCGTCATTGTCAGTGCAATAATGCTAATAGGCGCCCAGTAGACAACACTTGCATCGCGTGCCTCTAGCCCTGCAATCGCATATTCCATGAACTTCGCATAACCCGCTGTGGCCAATGCAATAACAACCATTAACCCCACAGATACTATCAATAATGGCCAATGTTGCTTTACCCAGCCATGCCATAACCGCCCATAGGCGGCGCGTGCTGTCAGCCGTGTCGTTTTAGTATTTGTCATTCGGGTACGGCATCCTTAAAGTGCTTTGTCTTTTACTTTAATCAGATAGGAGACAAAGCATTGCTCTCCCTACCAGGTGTTGCTGCGCATTGCATTTATCCGATTGCGTCAGATAAAATGCAAAACGCTTTAGCCCATTGCACCCCTCTGTTTATCATTGATTAGCAAACTGTCCAACGAAGATTGGTTGACGGGAATTTTCTGATGACATACCAATTTCATAACACAAACAGGATTTATAAAATGACACTTAATTTTGGCCGCCATCTTATGGCTATTCCTGGCCCATCCGTTATCCCCGACCGAGTGCTAAACGCGATGCACCAGCCCTCGCCCAATATATACGAAGGTGCGCTGATTGATCTGGCTTTGTCGCTTTATCCTGATCTGAAAACTGTGGCCCGAACTAAGGGTGAGGCAGTTATATACATCGCCAACGGCCACGGCGCATGGGAAGCCGCCATTACCAATACACTTAGCCGTGGGGACAAGGTTTTAGTGCTGGGAACAGGGCGATTTGCCATTGGATGGGGCGAATGGGGCCGTAAAACAGGCATTGTTCCAACAGTGATAAATTTCGGGATGTCTGACGCGGCCGACCCTGCCAAACTAGAACAGGCATTGCGTGCCGACAAAGCACATGAATATAAAGCGGTTTTATTAACGCAAACCGATACTGCATCATCGGTTAAAAACGATATTGCCGCTTTGCGCAAAGCCATAGATGCCGCAGACCACCCTGCCCTTTTTATGGTCGACTGCATTGCCAGCTTGGGATGCGAACGGTTTGAAATGGATGCATGGGGCGTAGATTTGATGGTATCAGGGTGCCAAAAAGGCCTAATGACACCGCCTGGCCTGTCCTTTCTTTTTGCCAATGAGCGGGCATTGGAAGCCCGCAAAACCGCTGATCTTGCAACAAGTTATTGGGATTGGATGCCTAGGTTGAACCCTGAAGGCATATATCAAAACTTTGCGGGTACCTCACCCACACATCACCTGTTTGGCTTACGCGAAGCACTGGATATGCTGGTGCATGAAGAAGGTGTTGAAGCCGCTTGGGATCGTCAAGAACTGTTCGCACACGCGATCTGGGCCGCTGTTAATGCATGGGGGGAAGATGGCGGTGATCTACGGCTAAACGTACAAAACCCTGCAAGTAGGTCGCGCGCAGTAACCTGCATCTTGACCAGCAACGGAAATGGCACACGCATTCGTGAGTGGTGTGAAAAGACCGCAGGACTAACACTTGGCATTGGCATTGGTGCCGCTGTACAAGGCTCGCCTGAATGGCACAATAATTTCAGGATCGGCCACATGGGACATTTAAACGTACCCATGGTGATGGGCATATTAGGAACCATTGATAGTGCGTTGAAAACACTTGATATCCCACACGGAAGTAATGCACTTAATGCAGCCAGTCAGGTAATTGCAAAAGGTTAACCACAGGCTTTCAACGCCTGCGGTAAAGCTGCTTCAAACAGATCCAAATCCTGCGCACGCCCTGCGGATACCCGAATACATCGGGTGTAAGGTGCCACAAACGGTCGGCGAATAAAAATACCTCGGGCGGATAATTCATCGACCACTGCTTTGGCAAAATCAGCGTCACGACCGCAATCAATAGTGACAAAGTTTGTTGCCGATTGAATGGGTTGCAATCCGTTATCTGTGGCAATCCTTGCAATCCGGTCACGGGCTGTGGCAACACTGGCCACAGTTTGTGCCAGATATTCCTGATCTTGAAACGCCGCCAAGGCCCCGATTTGACCTGAACGGCTTAGACCGAAATGATTGCGGATCTTATCGAAGCTTTTAATCAGATCCTGATGCCCGATTGCATAACCCACTCGTACACCCGCCAGCCCGTAAGCCTTGGAAAACGTACGCATACGAATGACGCGCGGGTCATGTATGTCAAAAGGGATGGCAATACCTTTGGGGGCAAATTCAACATAAGCCTCATCCAATATCAGCACAGCACCATCTGGCACCGCTTCAATCGCTGCCTGAATGACGCCCGCATCATGTATAGTTCCCATCGGGTTGTCGGGATTGGCCAGATAAATCAATTTCGCATCAACCTCTGCGGCCTTTGTTACCAAAGCCACTGGGTCTTCATAATTGCCGTTAAACGGCACGGTCACAATATCACCGCCGTAGCCCGCCACATGGTAGTTAAACGTCGGATAAGCCCCATGTGAGGTCACAACTTTGTCGCCCGGACCGACCAAAAGCCGCACAAGGTAGCCTAATAACCCGTCAATACCTTCGCCAACCACGATGTTATCCTTACCTATCTGGTAAAATGCAGCCAGTGCATTTCGCAGGTCATAACTGTTTGCCGTGCCATACATCCATGTCTCGCCATCCGCAGCCTGCATTGCAGCTACTGCTTTGGGGGATGGGCCAAAAACGTTTTCATTGGCCCCCAATCGGGCAGTAAACAAATGCCCCTGATCGCGTTCTTGGGTTTCAGGATCAATAAAAGGGGCGTCGTCCGACAGGCTTGCAACCAGATCAGTATAACGCGGGCCCTGTGGGGGAAGTTTACTCATGTCTATCAAACCTACATCTTGTATCTGCGAAATATATACATAGGTAATCCATAATAAAGCAAAGGATCAATCTAAATGAGCCGACATAAAATATCCCGCCGCACCCTACTTGCCTCGGCAACGGCTGCAGGGGCCACACGTTTTTTACCTAAAATAGCCGCGTCCCCTAGTGGAAAACGCATTCTAACAGTCTATTTTGACAAAGCTGTGGGTGCAATGCGGGCCATAGATAAATACATTCCCCACTAAGAAAAACAGATCAGACTAAAGCCGCAACACGGTCATAAGCCGCTTGCAAGGTTTTCAATTCTTCGCCACCCACTTCCACACGGGTGCGGTTTTCTGCAACCACTGCAGCGGGTGCGTTAGCCACGAATTTATCATTGACCAGCTTGCCTTTAATCATGTTCAGCTCTTTTTCCAGCTTTTCAATGGTTTTGGTCAGGCGGGCTTTTTCCGCTTCCACATCAATGACATCGGCCAAAGGCAGACAGAACGTACCACCTTCTACGGCCAACGTGACCGAGCCTTTGGGGGCCTCAGACGCTTCAGATATTTCGGTTACCCGTGCAAGGCGCATAATCATTGGTAGATTGCGTTGCAGTGCGCCCTTGCCCGATGCGTCCAACTCCAACTGGAGCATCGGAATTTTGGCACCTGCGTTCACGTGCATTTCCACGCGCACCGAGCGGATTTGTTCGATCAAGCCCACCACCCAGTTCATTTCACGCGCGGCATCTGCATCAACCAGATCTGCGGCGGTATATGTAGGCCAATCGGCGTGCACCAGCATCTTTTGGCGATCCGCAATATCGCCCCAAAGCTGTTCAGTAATATAGGGCATAATCGGGTGCAACAGCACCAGACATTGATCCAGAACCCACGCCAATGTGGCCTGTGTTTCGGCCTTCACAGCAGCATCATCGCCTTGGAACAACGGTTTGGAAAGTTCCACATACCAATCACAAACCTTGCCCCAAACGAAACTATAAAGCGCGTTGGCAGCATCGTTGAAACGGTATTGCGTCAGGGCCGTATCGACGGCTTCACGCACAAGGGCAGTTTCGCCGATGATCCATTTGTTCAGGGTTTGGTCGACTGATTTGGGGTCAAAGCCTGTTTGCGGAAAAGCTTCATTAAACTCGGCAAAACGTGCGGCATTCCACAGCTTAGTGCCGAAATTGCGATACCCGACGATGCGATCTTCGGAAAGTTTCAAGTCACGCCCCATCGCAGCCATAGCCGTCAGCGTAAAGCGCACAGCGTCAGTGCCGTATTTATCCATCAAATCCAATGGGTCGATGACGTTACCCGTTGATTTGGACATTTTCTTGCCCTTCTCATCACGCACCAGTGGGTGCACGTAAACCGTTTCAAACGGCACTTTATCCATCACCTCAATGCCCATCATCATCATACGGGCAACCCAGAAGAATATAATGTCAAAACCGGTGATCAGCACACGGTCAACATTGTCGGATTTATAGAAACGTTCCAGTTCAGAGGCCTCTTCGGGCCAGCCAAGTGTGCCGAATGGCCATAGGCCAGATGAAAACCATGTGTCTAGGACGTCTGGGTCGCGAAATAATGGCAATATTCCCGTTTGCTCACTTCCAATCAATATTTCCTGCGCTTCTCGTTCATTAGCTACAATTTTAAATTCCCAATCGCGATCAGTTGCCTTCTGGTACTCTTTTTTCGCTGCTGCTATAGCTTCCGATTCTTCGGCCGCACAAAAGCGCCAATTAAAAAAACCTGGAAAATGCTTTTCTTGATCTGAATCATCACCATACCAATGATCAGGCCCATACCAAACCGGCACCTGATGCCCCCACCACAGTTGCCGTGAAATACACCAAGGTTCGATGTTTTCCAACCAATGGAAATACACCTTCTTGTCGCCTTCAGGCAAGATCTTAACCGTGCCGTCTTTAACCGCATCAATCGCCGGTTGCACGATTTGTTTTGTGTCGACAAACCATTGGTCTGTTAGCATCGGCTCAATCACCACTTTGGAACGATCGCCAAAGGGCTGCATGATTTTTTTGTTTTCGACGTAAGGGATTGTTTCAGACCCCAGCTCGGGGGCTGGGGTGACAGATGTATCGGTGTCATCCTCGACTTGATCGGGGACCTTTATCATCACCGCCAAACCCTCAGCAGTAATATCCGCAATCACGGCTTTACGCGCCTCAAAACGATCCATGCCACGGTATTCGTCGGGAACAAGGTTCATCGCGGCAATCATCGCCTCGTCAAATTCTTGCGTGCCATTGGCAATCGCTTGGGCCACGGCAGCCTCTTGCACATACGGCTTACCATCGGCACGCATCGCACCCTTGGTGTCCATCAGATTATACATCGGGATGTTGGCGCGTTTGGCGACCTCATAGTCGTTGAAATCATGCGCACCAGTGATTTTAACCGCACCAGAACCAAAGTCGGGATCAGGATATTCATCAGTAATGATCGGGATCAAACGGCGGAATTCTTTTGGCCCTACCGGGATTTCGCACAGCTTGCCAACCAACGGCGCATAGCGTTCATCCGTGGTAAACACGGCCACAGCCCCGTCACCCAACATGGTTTCGGGGCGTGTAGTGGCGATAGAAATGTAATCGCGCGTTTCCGTAAGGATCACATTACCGTCTTCGTCTTTTTCAACATATTCATATGTCGCACCACCCGCCAGCGGGTATTTGAAATGCCACATGTGGCCGTCGACCTCGATATTTTCAACCTCTAGGTCTGAAATGGCAGTTTCAAAATGCGGGTCCCAGTTTACCAGACGTTTACCTTTATAGATCATACCCTTGTTATAGAGATCGACAAAAACTTTCAGCACCGCATCATGGAAACCCTCGTCCATCGTAAAGCGGTTACGATCCCAGTCGCATGACGCACCCAAGCGTTTTAGCTGGTTGATGATGGTGTTGCCGGATTTTTCTTTTTGCTGCCAAACGCGCTTGACGAACTGTTCGCGCGTCATATCGGTGCGTTTGCCTTCACCGTTGGCTGCCATATCGCGTTCCACAACCATTTGGGTGGCGATGCCTGCATGGTCTTGGCCCGGTTGCCATAGCGTGTCAAAGCCACGCATACGGTGCCAGCGCACCATGATGTCTTGCAATGTGTTGTTGAACGCATGGCCCATGTGCAAGGAACCCGTCACATTTGGTGGTGGGATCATGATGCAAAAACTGTCTGCACCTTCCTTTGCATTCGCACCCGCTTTAAACGCGCCCGAAGTTTCCCATTTTTCAAACAATGCCGCTTCATTTGCCGCTGCATCAAAGTTCTTTTCCATCGCCATTAGTCTTGCCTTAAATCTGTGTGTAGGGGCTTTCTACAGGGGCTTTTGCCCAAGGGAAAGTATCAAATTTCACGGTCAATTTTTGTGGTCAATCGGATCAGGCTTTCAGATGATTTTACACCGTCCAAGGCCCCTATTTGATCCAGTATGGTATCCAGTTCTGCGGTTGTTCCAGCCACGATTTGCAGCACCAGATCAAAACGACCTGACGCGGTAAATGTTTCTTTTACATAATGATTTGCTTTCAGGCGACCAATGATACTGGTTTGTTTTTGCGGGTCAATTTGCAAAAGCACTGTGGCGCGAATGCGGCCCGTTGTGGTGATCTCTGACAATCGCACCGTATAGCCCGCAATGGTACCATTTCGTTCCAGCCGATCAATACGGGCTTGCACCGTGGTGCGCGCAAGACCTAGGTCAGCTGCAAGGGTTGAAATGGGGATACGCGCATTGGCGGCTAATGCCACGATTAGTTTTTTATCCAGCTCATCCATGTCATTTTGCCCTATTGTCCGTCATATTGATAGGTTATAAGCACGGTTTGCCCACATTGCCGAGTGCTTTTTAAGCCGTTCTACGCCAAAGTAAGCAAAAAGAGGGCAGCCCATGACAATTCAACAAGCCATTTGGCAAACCCGCAGGGAATATTTAGGCACATGCAGGCCTGAATTACCTGTATCTTTTTTCAATCCTGCAACCTTAACAGATACAGCCCAAGAATTTCGCACGGGCTTTCCTGGGCTTGTCAGCTATGCGGTAAAGGCCAATCCTGATGCAAATGTGTTGCGATGTCTGGTTGCCGCAGGTGTAAACGCTTTTGATGTAGCGTCGCCCGTTGAAATTGATCTGGTGCGTAGCGTGGCCCCGCTTGCGACATTGCATTATCACAATCCCGTTCGATCCGTGAATGAAGTAAAACATGCGGTGCGTAATGGCGTGCGTTCTTATTCGGTTGATCGCCCTGCCGAGTTGGAAAAGTTGCTGGCCCATATCCCTGAAGGTAGTGAAATATCTGTGCGTTTAAAATTAGACTTGGCTGGGGCGGCATATGATTTTGGGGCGAAATTCGGGGCAGAACCAGATATGTGCGTTTCATTGCTACGCCGTGTTCAAGAATGTGGGCATCAAACATCCATGACATTTCACCCCGGCACACAATGCACAGATCCGCAAACATGGGCTGTGTATATTGCGCAATGCGCTTTGATAGAAAAGCAATCTGGCTGCAAGCTATACCGCTTGAATGTCGGTGGTGGTTTTCCCAGTCATCGTGGGCATGAAAAACCAACCCTGACACCGATATTTTACACAATCAAACAGGCGGTTTTGCAATATTTTCCGAATAACGCACCTGATCTGGTATGTGAACCTGGTCGCGCGATGGTAGCCGATGCTTTTAGTTTAGCTATATGCGTTAAGGCATTGTCTGATAACATTATATTTGCAAATGATGGTCTATATGGCGGATTATCAGAGTTCCGCGATACCATTGGCCAAGTTGAACGGTATCAAGCAATTCAACATCAGAAATCATCTAATTCGAAAGAGCTTCAAAACTACACAGTCTTTGGGCCAACCTGTGATTCATTAGATCAACTGCCCGCACCTTTGTGTCTGCCAATAGATATTGCCGAAGGTGACTATATTTTATTTGAAAATATGGGGGCTTACACCCACGCTATTGCAACGCAATTTAACGGCTATGGAAATACAAAATACGTTACAATTACAAACTATTAGTGATCAAAGCGCATGTTGAAATACGTAGTCATTTCGGCATATGCTTCCTGATTGAAATCGGATGTTAGCAACGAGTGCTTTGAGCCTTCAAAATGCACTGTTTTAATATGTGGATCGAGTGCTTTTTCTAATGCGTCCATAATGTCGCGCCGTGCCATGAAATCATCCGCATAACGCATCGCAAGGGTACCCCCTTTGGCCTTCATTGCGGCCTTGCATTCAACAATGTCACCCTCACTCATATCTAATGCTGACTTTCCCATGATTGGCAAAGAAGGTTGGCTGGAAACTGCCCCCAGAACCGCATCATGCGCCATCAATGCCAATGCAAAACTACCTGACAGGCACATGCCAATTACGCCAATTTTGCCCAGATCCGTACGGGTCTCAATCTCACTGCAAAGGGCGCGCAACCATGCCGAAATCGGGCTTTGCTTGCCTTTGGCAAACATATTTATTTCACGGCGTACACAAAACAATCGTGCGGTGTTGCGCCACATGGTTTTGTGACCAAACTTACCGATCAAATGCAGTAGATACACCGAATAGCCCTGCCCGATCAGTTTTTCCGCCAGATTAAACGTATCTTGGTCAATACCTGGTAATTCTTGGATCAGAAGTATCGCAGGCCCTGTGCCTGCGAAATACACATCATGTGAAACGATTTGGCCTGTTGTCAGTGGTGCGTCAAAAGTGAACTTTTGAAAATCATCGCCGTTCATCAGTCACTCCGTGTTTTTGCCACCTCTGGATTAACCAATGCTTGATCCGCAGCGTTTATAACCGCAGGGTCATTAGGCGCGCGGGCAAACACCTCATGCACCATTTCCGTAAAGAATGAAATATCCAACGTATCATAATCTGGGTCAAAGCTGGTTTGATCCCAACGTTCGCAAAAAGTAGCGCAATCAGAAAAGTTTTTATGCCCTTGATATGCATTACGTTTATTTGGGTCGGCACCCACATGTTCGCCAAAATAAGCCAGTTGAAAATCACCGTGCTTTTCAACCACCCAACGGCATTGCTCTCGCACGAAGGGCCGCAAAATAGTCGCGGCATATTCATCATGATTATAAGGCGCATAGATGTCGCCAATATCGTGCAAAAGGGCTGAAACCACCCAATCCGTATCTGCCCCGTCACGCCAAGCACGTGTTGCCGACTGTAATGAATGGCCAAGACGGGTGATTTGATAGCCCGACAGGCCTACATCTAGCTCCACCAAAGCGGTCAGCAAACGATCTGCTGTGCCTTTGGTGTGTTCAATCTCATGCTTGGTCAGAAAATCGTAATCTTCTTTGTCGCCGTCTTTCATCTGGGTGAATTTTACTTGTTCCATCATTTTTCCTTTGCATAGATACCGATACCGTCTTTGCCATTAGCCCCTGCCATCATAACAGCAGCTTGCACGTTTCGTATCTTATCATAGATTTCCAATGATTCAGGCGAAAAGTCATCGCTTGGGGGTGCATAGTTGATAAGTGCACCAGAAGTGCAATCGCCACGCGCAGGCATTGCAAAATCTTTTTCACCCTGCGCTTTCGTCATTTTTGGCGACATATAACGGATAGCAACGCCGACGCGCCTGTCGTCGCTCACATTCGGGCCTGAACCATGAATGGTTAGACCGTGGTGTAAGCTTATCTGACCCGCCATCAATTCAACTGCGACTTTGTCTTCTTGGGCAATATCTACGGCTATCTCTTGACCACGGGACAACAGGTTGTGGGCGTCAAAACTGTCTTCGTGAGGTAAAATTGGGTTTTTGTGGCTACCTTGTACAAAATCCATGCACCCAGATTGAGTAGTGGCATCAGATACAGCCAACCATGCGGTTAGAATGTTATCCATGTCGCCCATGCCCCAATAGGTCAAATCTTGATGCATTGTCACAACATGCTTTGTATGGGGTTCTTTTATTAGGAACTCTACAGAATAAAGCATGATGTCAGGGCCCAAAACGCCCTCGACCACATCTAGGATGGCAGGATGCAGGCCGATGTCACATGCCAAAGGCATAACACATTGGGCATTAACCCGTTTGTATGTGTTTAAAGGTAACGGTAGGCCATTATCCAACCATTTGGTCTCTAACGCTTCTAGTTGCTTGCGCCATTCTAGTGCTTGCATTGGCGAAACCACCTGTATTGGAAACAGATACCCGTCATTCCAATATTGATCCGTGTGTTCTTTGTTCAAAATTCCATTCACCAAATTCATCATGCGCACCTCATTTCCCACATATGTAAATCCTGAAATCGAATTTAAGTTCTGGCTATTCTGCTTGCGACACAACGGACTAACAGCGACATAGCATTTACGTGAACGGGGTTGTTTTTAACGGTGCGACTTGCAAAACTTGTTTTATGAGCAGTACTCCTCGAAATCATATCGTTGTCATCGATGGCACCCAAAGCCGCATGGAAAAAGGCCATGAAACCAATGCAGGGCTTTTGTACAAGTTGTTGCATGAGGTCAAAGACCCTCAGGAACAAACACTTTGGTATCATCCCGGCATTCAGGGTCACGGGCTGTGGAACTGGGTCACGATTGCCAGTGGATGGGGCATCAACCAAACCATTCGTGACGCCTATGACCATTTAAGTCGTCATTATAATCCAGGTGACAAAATATACCTTTTTGGCTTTTCACGCGGGGCTTATGCAGTGCGGTCTTTGGCTGGTATGATTAATGTGCTGGGTCTTTTACGCAGCGATGAAGCAACTGAGGATCATGTGAAATCAGCCTTTAAGATGTACGAATACGAAGATGATATGGTGGCAATGAAAGCGTTTTGTGATGCCTATTGCCATCTGAAGGTCCGCATAGAGGTGATCGGCGTATGGGACACGGTCAAAGCTTTGGGAATAGAATATCCCGTTCTAAGCCGCCTTGCCCCAATGGCCACAGAGTTTCACAATGACCGCATCGGAAACCCTGTGCACTTTGCATTTCAGGCATTGGCATTGGATGAAACCCGCACGGCCTATAGTCCTGTACTTTGGCATGTAGACACAGATTGGAATGGCCATTTAGAACAGGTTTGGTTTCGTGGGGCGCATTCCGATATCGGCGGACATGTCTGGACTTTCCCCAAAGCGCGGCCTTTATCCAATATCTCTTTGATATGGATGTTAGAGCGCGTTATTAAATGCGGCCTGACCCTGCCTAATGATTGGCAATCACGGTTTCCGTGCGATCCACATGCAACAGCACAAGGTGACAAACGTGGTATTGCAAAGTTTTTCCTGTTCCGAGCACGCAGGGAAATTGGCCAACATCCATCTGAATACCTGCATTCCAGTGTTTTAGAACACAATCCAAATATAGAGTTGCCTGTTCCTGAACAGAAAAGTGAATTATAGTAATTTCTTCTACCCTGCTTGGTTGCCCAGCGGTATGAACTGTGGCAAAAGAGATCGAACGGCACAACACACTAGTATAAAGGTAAATTGATGACCGATTATAAAACGGCACGCATTGCAATGGTTGACTGTCAGGTCAGACCATCAGATGTTACCAAATATCCAATTATCGACGCACTTTTATCAACGCCACGCGAAGCGTATGTTCCTGACGCAATCCGTCCTGTGGCATATGCAGGTGAACATATATCACTTGGCAATGGCCGTACCTTATTGGATCCGCGCACTTTTGCTAAAATGCTGGATGCGCTGAATGTGCAACCCAATGAAATGGTTTTAGATCTTGGCTGTGGCTTGGGGTATTCATCTGCTATTCTGGCAAAAATGGCCGAGGCAGTTGTGTCTGTTGAAAGTGATCCAGATATGGCTAAAGCGGCTTCTGAAACATTATCAGAACAATCCGTAGATAATGCCTATGTAGCATTGGGCGACTTGGCATCAGGAAATGCCAAAAACGGCCCTTATGATGCGATTATATTACAAGGCAGCGTTCAAACCATCCCAGCGGCATTAGTTGAACAACTTAAAGACGGCGGTCGTATTTGTGCACTTTTCCAAGATAACAATCATGGGGAATGCCGCATTGGCTATAAATCGCAAGAAAAAATATCTTGGCGCACTGTTTTTAACGCAACTGCACCACTTATTAACGGTTTCGAAACCATAAAAGAATTTAAATTCGCGTAAATACTTTAGGATGGGTTAGAGATAGAAAAGTAATGAAACTTTCTTCAACATTGCAGATTACGGCACTTGGTGTAGCCCTTTTGATTTCACCCGCAGCCTATGCCACTACTTTAACTGATGCGTTAATTCAGGCTTATCAAACCAATCCTGCTTTACGGGTTCGCCAATCTGGCTTGCGTGCAACAGATGAAACCGTTCGCCAAGCCAAGGGGCGGATACAACCCACCGTTTCCACTAGTGTCACAACGAACCACGCGAATAACGCGACGGCAAACACCCAGACGTTTACAAATTCGGCTTCCCTGACAACAGCAATACCAATCTATGCGGGCGGCACAGGACTACGACGTATAGAGCAATCTCGGTATAATGTTTTAGCTGGGCGGCAATCATTAAAGCTATCTGAACAAGAAGTGCTTTTATCCGCTGTTACTGCATATATGGATGTGCGACGCGATATTAGAAATGTAGAATTGGCACTGAACAGTGTAAAGGTTCTAACCGAAGAAGTGCGCGCCGCTTCAGAACGATTTGAAGTGGGTGAGGTTACCAGAACCGATGTTAGCCAAGCAGAATCGCGGCTTGCTGCCTCTGAAAGTTCGCTGCAAACCTCTCGTGCTGATCTGCAACGGTCAATAAACTCTTATATCGCGGCAGTTGGCTCTACCCCCAAAAATTTACGCACACCACCTGCAACCCCTTCATTGCCAAAATCAGGCGACGCTGCCGAAGCCATTGCGATTGCCAAGCACCCAACCATTTTGCAGCAGCAATTTATTGTTAAAGCAGCCGAAAAAGATGTGGCCATTGCGCGCGGGAACAAATCACCAACGGCAAGTGCCTCTGTAAGCCTTTCTAATTCATCTGGATCAGCGACAAGTACTGGCGGATCAAACTCATCCATTGGCCTGACGTTCGGACAGGTCATATACCAAGGCGGGCAATTAAACAGTGCTGAACGCCAAGCATTGGCATCTTTGGATCAAGCGAAAGCTGAATTGCAACTGGCTGGCGTTCAAATTCGCCAGAACGTGCAAAGCGCATATGCCACGTGGTTTGCATCCAAAGCGACCATTCAGTCACGTAAAAAACAAGTAAGTGCTGCACAGATTGCCTTTGAAGGGGCCAGCGAAGAAGCAAAACTAGGGGCACGTACAACTTTGGATGTGCTAAACTCTGAACAGGATTTACTACAAGCACGGTCAAATCTGGTTGCCGCAATTCGCAATGAATACGTGAACGCCTACACGGTTTTATCCACGATGGGGCTGCTGACGGTCGATCACTTAAAGCTAGGTATAAGCAGTTACAATCCCGACAAAAACTATAAAAAAGTAAACGGTGCAAAGAAATTTGGCTCTAAGAGATTGAAAATATTTGATAAAATAAAAAAGAAAACCGGTAATTGATAACATTACATGATGCCAATTTGCATCGTATCATTACCGTATTCCCAATATCAATCTTTCACTAACCAGATTGCAATAACACAGTTGTTTGAAACTGGAATTGTGGGTATATTTACGAAAAAAAATACGATCGAGGGGCCCTCATGTCGAAAGCAGAAAAATCACTCGAAGTAGAAGATGTACTATCGTCTATCAGGCGTCTGGTTGCAGAACGCCCAAAACCTGTAGAGGTGGCAGATCAAACAGCCCCTGTAGATGAACCAGTTGAAATAGACACACCCGACCTACCGCACAACGAAGCCAATAATTTTGTTGATACAATAAACGCATCAATCGCCAAGATTACTGAAGAACATAACGTCGTAACACCTGAAACAGATACGCAAGAACCAGAAATGCATGCACAAGAAAATGTGCTTAGTGCAGATGTAGATGCATTCGTCGCAAGTGAAACCGCGCAAGCACACGAGGAAATGCAGGTTGTAACAGAAAAAACTGAACCTTTTGTGTTACGAGCAGACATGGCTGCGATGATGCCAGAGGTGGAAACCGAAGAGGTTATACCCGATTTTTCACAAAGTGATGCGGATTACAGTGAACCAGAAACCGCCTTTCAAGACATCCCTGAAGAAGTTGAAGAACTTCCATGTTCAGATGATGATGAAGCCGAAGAAGCCATTACTTATGAACAAACGCCCCCCGATCAAGATGCGCTATTTGTCGACGAAGAAACATTACGCGAAATTGTAAGCGAATTGGTGCGCTCTGAACTACAAGGGGATTTGGGCGATCGTATTACCCGCAATGTACGCAAATTAGTACGCCGCGAAATACACCATGCTTTAGCATCACGGGATTTCACCTAAACATCTACTTTGCCAATGACAACATCAGATCAAGGTCGAAATGGGCTTCGATATGGTCTGCAAGATCATCTAAGACCTGATCTATTTGGGCATCATAATCGAAACAACTGGCGGCGGCACCTAGCTCTTGTAAAAAAGCGGCCCGAAACGCATCTGCCGTAAACAACCCATGAATATAACAGCCCCTGATACGGCCACCTTGTGACGCAGCCCCTACATTTGCGCCATTAATCTCCAGCCATGCACGCGCACAATCTGGGCCTTTAGTGGTACCAATATGAATTTCATAGCCCTTAACCTTATCTCCAGTTTTCAGATATGTTCCGTGCACCTCTGCCAAATGCTTTTCGGCATACATCGTTGTTTCCACATCCAACAGGCCCAACCCATCACAACTGCCCGCTGGCCCTTCTATACCCTCTGGGTCGTGTATTTTTGCCCCCAGCATTTGATAGCCGCCGCATATGCCCAGCACATGGCCCTTTTTTCGCACATGTGCCGCCAAATCAATATCCCAGCCCTGTTCCCGGAAAAAAGCCATGTCACCCGTGGTTGATTTTGATCCCGGAATTAGTACAAGGTCTGCATCAAGCGGTAATGGCTTGCCCGCAGGAACCATTTCAACAGAAACATTTGGGTCTAAGCCCAAAGGATCCAAGTCGTCAAAATTCGCAATTCGTGACAGTTGCGGCACCACAATTTTAAACCCAGTACCCAAAGTTTTACTGGAAATATCCAAAGCATCCTCTGCGGGTAATTTTGACGCCCCATCAAACCACGGAATGACACCAAGATGTTTCCAAGAAGTGCGGCTAACTATTTCTGATACGCCGCCATCAAACAATTCAGGATCACCCCGAAACTTATTGATTGCAAAGCCTTTAATCATATCTCTGTCATCGTCTGGTAATATCACATGCGTGCCAACAATCTGTGCAATCACCCCGCCCCGATCAATATCACCGATTAGTATTACGGGTACGTTTGCCGCCTGTGCAAACCCCATGTTTGCTATGTCGCCCGTGCGCAAATTAGTTTCCGCAGGGCTGCCTGCCCCTTCAACCACGATCAAATCAACGCCATCACCCAGACGTTCAAAACTTTCCAGAACAGATTGTATCAAAGTAGGTTTTAGCTGGGCATAATCACGGGCTTTAACAGACGTTAAACGCTGCCCCTGCACAATAACCTGCGCCCCTGTTTCCGTTTCAGGCTTTAGTAAAACCGGGTTCATATCGGTGACTGGTGCCACCCCGCACGCCAGTGCTTGTAGGGCCTGCGCGCGGCCTATCTCACCGCCATCAGCGGTTACGGCGGCATTGTTTGACATATTTTGTGGCTTAAACGGACGCACAGTCATGCCGCGCCTCACAGCAGCGCGGCAAATACCTGCCACCACCAGTGATTTACCTACATTTGATCCAGCCCCCTGGATCATTATGGACTTTGCCATATCACACCCTATGTTTATCTTATTACCTTGACCTGAAAGACCCCGATGAACACACCTGCCCACCTGTTACTTGCCGCTGGTGTCTTTGCAAAACCAGATAGCCCGAAAATTACCACCGCTGCAATCATTGGTGGGCTATTGCCTGACATTTCATTGTATTTAATGGCAGCCTATAGCCTGTTCATTAATGGTAACGGGCCAGAATATGTTTTTGACGTTCAATATTTCTCGGATAGCTGGCAACAAATATTCGCGATAGATAATTCTTTTATCTTATGGGGTATTTTTATGGGCTTCGCTTTATGGCAAAGCAACGGATGGTTGATGGCCTTAACAGGTGGTGCGATTTTGCATTTATGCCTAGATTTCCCCCTACACCATGACGATGCGCGTCAACATTTCTGGCCAATTACCAACTGGGTTTTCCACAGCCCTTTTAGTTATTGGGACAGCAATCATTACGGCACTGTTATTTCCGCCCTAGAACAGGCGTTGGTAATCGTGATTTGGGTGGTTTTATGGCGACGCTTCACATCAACCAGAATGCGTATATTTTTCACCAGCCTAGCAGTGATAGAACTTGCCCCAATACTTATTTTCGGCATGATGTTTTAACATACAGGAAGTAGCACTTACCTTTGCCCAAAGGTAAATAAGGTAAAGATTTCAAAAAGGTTTAGTATTTGCGCTAAAAATACAACTTCGTGTTACTATTGTATTTTGGTGGTTACAATCTACTAAAGGTTAAGTAAACAAAACCTGCGATATGGTTTGTCGCAGTATCAAAACTTAGGAAAACATTATGAATAAGCTACTTATTGCAGCAATTTCTGCTGCACTCTTTACATCTCCCATATTAGCTGACGAAACCTGGACTGGGTTCCACCTTGGTGTGCACGTTGGGACATCAGAACTATCAGCTGGCCCATTAGACGATTCCGGTACAATGTACGGTATTCAAGCAGGCTACAATCATGATTTTGGCCAATTCGTACTTGGTGGTGAAATTGACTTTAGCACTGCGGAATATACTATTCTCGGCGCCACAGGCGATATTGATTCAATACGCGTAAAACTACGTGGCGGTTACGATCTTGGTCGTGCAATGGTTTACGGCATTATCGGTGCTGGCAGCTTTGATGATGGTACAACTAGCGAAACAGGTTCTACTTTGGGCTTAGGTGTAAGCTACAAAGCAACCGGCAACATCATTGTTAGCGGCGAATACTTACGTGATTCTATTGATGTTACAGGCGTCGACGTGGACATCGATTCACTTTCCCTTCGTGCGGCATATAAATTTTAGACCTATCGGGATATAGTATATAAACACGGGCACTCCTTTACTGGGGTGCCTTTTATAATTTAGAACAGGCAAGTTAACTAGACAGAATGTAAACAGTAACTTTTACCGCCCACATAAACATCATATTATGCGGGTTGTTTTATGCCTGTACGCTTTCACCCTTGCACGGGCCATATCCTGTTGTTATAGCCAGCAAACACCATAAAGGCGAGTTGGCGGAGTGGTGACGCAGCGGATTGCAAATCCGTGTACACGAGTTCGATTCTCGTACTCGCCTCCATATTTTTCAATGAGTTACACCACCTTGCGTCACTCGGGGTGTTTCAGTTTACAGACTGGTTTACACGACAGTCTCCAAATGCCAGCTTGATAATGATGAAAATACGCCAGTCTGGCACTCATTTTCAGTTCGGTATTGGAGGCATTGTGACAAACTTTCCTTGTGAAGATCTGCTTGAGATTGGCTTCGTTGAAATCGCAGAATGGATCTCTAATGGGGATGATCTATCTTACAAATTACCACCAGAGACCGAGCGAGTTGCACGAGCTTTGATAAGTGAGCCCAATGCCCTTTACGCATTCCAGCTTGATGAAACCATCCTCTACATCGGCAAGACCACCCGAAGCCTACAGAAACGGTTTCAGGGCTACCGACGCCCTGGGAAAAGCCAGCGCACCAACATCAGGTGCAACCAAAAAATTAAGGAGCTGCTTGCAAATGGGCGGTCAGTTCGCATTCTCGGCTTCGTTCCAGTAACCCATTTTCGGTACGGCGATTTCGAAATCAATCTCGCAGCAGGCTTGGAAGATTCTTTGATCAGAACGATCAATCCCCCGTGGAATGGCGGAGATCGCGGAAGTGCTATTTCTGAGACTGAAGAGCGTGAAGCAGCTGAGGAAAGCGCTCCGGTAAAGCCCTCGCTCCAAGAGGGCAGCCTAAGCAACTACCGAAGATTTCCTTTCAAATTGGCAAACACTTACTTCAGGAAAGGGATCGTCAACACAGGAGCTGTCTCTTATACACATCTGACGCTGCCGACGATCTACTCTGTGTAGA
>OJDV01000130.1_pt1 | contig 34486 bp, 30 predicted proteins | sample 1592911 | NCBI WGS metagenome assembly OJDV01 (sample SAMN05416860, study PRJEB24817) | seawater metagenome | isolation source: Sea water | place: Canada:Atlantic | collected 2013-11 | reverse complement strand
ACCTTTTTTAGGATCACCATTTTTAACAGACCACACTTTCTCTCCTGTTTTAGCATTAATTGCCACTAGATTAGTGTCAGCCTGCTGCAGGAATATTTTGCCATCACCATAAGCTAGACCACGGTTAACTGTGTCACAGCACATAACTGGGACGGTTTCGTTATAATCTTGGATAGGCACGTATTCCCAAATAATCTCTAATGTATCGAGATCAATTGCAAAAACATTATTTGGAAAAGCCGCATGAATATACAGAGTATCTCCATCTAGCCCCGTGGATCTTGGAGGTAAGACTAAAGGCCCACCTTCATGACCACGCAGGACACCGGTTGAAAATGTCCATGCAGCCTGTATTTGATGAGCATTCTGATTGTTGATTTGCTTCAACTCAGAATAACGCCACCCAGCATAGTTACCACTGGGCATAACCCAGTAGTTTGGATCTTCTTGTAACTTAAGTAACTCTTCGTTAGCCATTGCTGATGCTGACATGGTTAGTGCGGCACCTGCTAGAAGCCATCGATTTAACGATGATTTTCTCATGACTACCTCCTTATATTTTATTTACTATTTTAGTCTCTATATTTTATATATCAAAGTAAACCCGAGACCTAAAAGGTTCATTGAACTAAAATTATTTTTTGTTTAGTGAGATCATAGCTAAGGTTAGGCAGAGGCTTTTGATTGTTGAAGTATTAAATAGCTCATAGTTTTAACCTCATGCTTATTTTTATTATTTATGAAACTTATGAGATTAAAACTTATGCTTTTAGAAGCGTTAAATCTAATTGATTATCCTGCATCTTAATTGATAAGAAAAACTTATGAAAAATCAGCCTGTCAGATGAAATTAACTTGATTTTAAAGAGTTGTGTGAAAATATTTTTCTAGGCATTTTATTTTATCAGAATCATTATCACTTTCACCCCAGCATAAATAGTTTTCTCTAAAAAAATTATCACTAAGCGGAGTTGAAGAAACATCATTACTGAAATCATTCACGATCCTTCCATTTGGGGAAAAAGAAATAAAATTAGAATTTTTTATTACTTCCACAAGTTCAGAAATCGAACTAACCTCAATCATCACTTTGAACTTTATGTGATTGCTTTCTAAATAGTTATTGAAATACGTTCTTGAACTTAAACTTTCGTGAAGCATAACTAACGGTTCATTTAAAAGCGATTTAATACACACAGAGTCCACTCTAGATAACTCATTTGACTTAGATGTTATAAGTGTTATTTTTTCTAGAATAGTCGGTATCGAAATAGCGTCCTTTAACTTAGGAACCTTTGTCGTAATAGCAGCATTTATCATTCCACGACGCAATTCATAATCAATTTGATCGTCAGTCATTTTGATCATCTTTATTTTAAATCGTTTATTTTTAACGACAGGCTTAGAGTCAATAACATCTTGGCCGAGTTTTAATAGTTCGGGAACGACACCAATTTTAATGTAATGGATATTATTTTTATCCAATTGACTAAATTCATTTTTAATCTCATCTACTTTTCTAGTTAGTTGTCTTGCGTGCTTAGTCAACCTTTCCCCTGCAGACGTTAAAGCAATTCCACGCCCTCGCCTTACCAGTAAGGAAATATTCAGCTCTTCTTCAAGTTTATGTATTTGTTGGGTCAATGCTGGTTGAGAAACGAAGCAAAGTTTTGCAGCCCTACTTACATTTTGCTCCTTTGCTATAGCCACCAAGTAACGCAACTGTCGGAGTTCCATACCCTAACTATCCTCGTATTTACTGATTAGATAACAATATTTTTCCAATATTTTGTTGGGAGGGTAAATACATTTCATTAGCCAGTAAAAGGCTTTAAAACCAAGAGCAAAACTAAAGGTTAATTCATCTCTGTTATTGAATCCTTCAAACGGAAACCAACCAACGTCATTCACTTGATGTTGAATAATATTTAATCCCATTGAGCCAGCGATAAACTGAACGCCTAAACAAATACCGAATACAGACTTATCTAAACTTACTACATAAAAGATAAGCTAATTTGCACTCATCCGCCCAGCTAACACTGTTAATAAATCAATAACGTGTTGAGATAAGGCAGTTTCTAGTTTGATAAAACTGGATGGACGTAACACACACGTAGCCTACTGCGATTAGAAGTGGTTCCATATTTTCAAGATCTTCAAATGGAACATGTTGTAGGTAGTGAGCATGCATGTATCAATCTCAACTTTAGTTTCGTTCAGAATGATATTAAATGTTCACTGGACTAACAGAAGGGCCAACTCTATAGTTTCTATTGATACCAATGGTGCCATCATGGGGGAATTCGTTAGGTCCAGCAGGTTTTCATCTTGTTAAAGATAGTTCCCATAAAATCAAATAAATATAGAGACAGGATCGGCATGGGGTTTTAACGACCCATGCCGATATCATTACAAACGATACAATAATACTTCAAGTTATAGCTCTATATTCAAGAGCAACTTAGGAGGAGGTCATGAATACTAATGCTAATATTTTAAGTACTATGTAGAAATACGTTAATAATTTTTTCTAGAAGTTAACTATGTTCCTAGAATTTCATTCTATCTTTTTAGGGTGATATTATTCCAATAGGAATAGATTCAACGAGACTAATAAGTATTACTTATTAGTTGTTCATATAATATTTTCTAAAGATTTTGCAATCCTTGATATTCCTTCTTCAATAAGCTTCTCTGGTGTTGATGAGTAACCAATCATTAGCGTTCTTTCGCTATATTCACTTATCTCAAAGTTATGTGCAGCACCCGTTTTCAATGTGTAAACACCAACGCCAACACTTTCAGATATTCGTTTCATTTCAACTGAGCTGGGTAAGTGTTTTGGAAGCTTCCAAATAAGATGCATCCCTCCATCTAACCCCAAGAGCTGCACTTTCCCAAAATATTTCTCTAATGATTCCACTAAACAATCACGACGACTTAAATAAATTTTCCTGATCCGACGTAAATGTTTTGTATATGCTCCACTACTAATAAATTCAGCCAAGACCGCTTGTTGTAACCAAGCAGAACCATTATCAATTCTTGCTTTGGCCATTCTGACAGGTTCAATTAATTCTTTAGGTACGACAAGATAACCGAGCCGTAAACCTGCACCAAGGGACTTTGAAAACGTTCCCATATAAATAACACAGCCATGTGGATCTTGCCCAGCAAGCGCGGTTAAAGGTGAGCCTTTATGTCGAAAGTCACTATCGTAGTCGTCCTCAAGAATATAAGCCCCTGTGCTCTTAGCCCAGTCGAGTAAACCAATACGTCGCTTTAACGACAAAGTGGCTCCCATTGGGTACTGATGTGATGGCGTCACATAAGCCAAGCTAATCGGCTCGTCAGGGAGTAAACCGACATCCAAACCTTTTTCATCAACATTAACAGGATGAATTTTTGCTCCGTAGCTTTCAAAAACATAAGCAGCTCCTTGATAACAAGGACACTCAGCCACGACTGGAGAGTTTTGTTTGATCAACAAACGCGAAATGATATTTAATCCTTCCTGGCTACCATTCACAACGATAACCTGATCAGGTTCGGCATCAATACCTCTTGAAGGACGAAGGTGATTCGCTATCGATTTTCGTAGTTCATATATACCGGCAGGATCATGATACTTCGTCATTTCAGATCCAGAAAACGGGAGTATTTGATTTATGATTTTTCTCCAGCTCTTAGTTGGAAAAGAATCAGGATCAGGCCGACCGACCCAAAAATCAATATCTAATTTCTCTCTATTCGGATTGTTAAGATCTTGGACGCGTCCAGTAAAGACCACCGGATTACGTTCAAAATGCCTCTCGGCTCTTTCATTGATCTTTTTATTACTGAGACTAGCCCTATTCGATAAGGTTAAAGAATTCTCAGGCAAACTATCATTAACAAATGTACCAATTGTCTTGCGTGAATAAATGTAGTCTTCGGCAATCAGTCGATCATACGCAAGAACCGTCGTATTTCGAGAAACACCTAGCTGCTCACTCAAAACTCGCGTAGAAGGCAATAACAATGCAGGAGCTAACTGACCGCTTAGTATCTGTAAACGGATCGCCTCAAATATCTGATTTTGTAACGATTCATCACTTTGGAAATCTAACTTAATTGAAATTTGCATTGCTCATACCCATCGAAAAACTGTTCTAGAGATTAGGAGAACATATGACCGATTATTCCGTGAACTCACTGAATTCATCAGAACTCTCTAGCTTAAGAAAGTCTAATTAAATACTAATCTCGCATGAAAGACACCTACTTGAAATGAATCGTTGCATGACTTTGAAAGATATTTAACGGTACACTAGGTATATTCAGCACTAAACAATTTAAGACAACAATGCACAACAAGAAAAAATGCAAACACTGCCAACGTGCTCGATGGGCATTGACCGCCATGATTATCGTGATCGTTTTAGCGATCTCTTTTTTAGGTTCTAAGACGAATTCTTTTTTTTCTACGTTTTAAGCAAATATGTTCGTTTTTAAAATAAAAATTAATCTCATTTAAGACCGATGATTTCAAAACGGCCTTCTACCATCAAAGATACGATAACATCCGTGTTGCCTTTGTTTTCCCAGTACCATCCATGTGATCCTTCAAAGGGGGTGATGAACAAACCTTTTATCGTATCAACCGTGCTCTCTGCATAACTTTCAAAGTAGCCCGTGGTGTCACCTTCGGGTTCGCCATGTAAATCAAAATATAACTCTCCACCGGTGGTTTGCCATGAATATTTTACCTTTTCGCCTTTTACAATATGAAGCTTGTATTCCAACCCCATGCCTGCAGGGACGATAATGTCGATCATGTGTTTTTGAGTTTCATCCGTTTGTTCGGTAGTGGCTGGTTGAGTAGGTTCTGCATGTGTTGGGTTTGCTAGTTTTGTGAGGCCTAGAGATAAACCAATGCCGGTTGGATCGATTCCATATTCCGCAGGTAGGATGGTTGTTATTAATATCAGTAAAGCAAAAATACCGGCCAAAACACTGGACTTTATTAGGTTGCCGGTTGATAGCAATGGATGTTGATCGTTGTCTTTCTGAGGCATGTTTATATCCTAAATTGTGTTCAATATGTCGTTATGAAGCCGGCCATTTGATAACCAACCAACATCATGCCGCAGCTCATCAACAAGGCATTGGTAACGGTTGAGAATCGCAGGTAGCTTTGATATTTACGCCAATAGCTAAGAGCGATAAATACGATGATCAATGCTGAAAATTGCCCTAGTTCTACGCCAATATTAAATGCCACTAAATTTTCGAACAGGCCATTTTTTGAGATCTGAAATTCTTGTATTTTGCTGGCTAATCCAAAACCATGGAATAAGCCGAAGATCAGCACGGCTATTTTAGTATTCGGTTGAAAACCAAACAGTCGTTGAAAACCACCAAGATTATCAAAGCCTTTGTAGATGATTGAAAAGCCTATAATGGCGTCGATCAAGTATGCATTAATCGCAATGTCGTTTAGACCACCAAGCATTAAGGTTAAGCTATGTCCGATAGTAAATAATGTTACATAGATAATGATATCTTTTGGTCGATAAAGAAAAAATATAACGCCCACTAAAAATAATAAATGATCGTAACCGGTGACCATGTGCTTAGCGCCGATATACATAAATGGGATGATCGAGACGCCTTCGTTGTTCAGTAAAAATAGTTTTGTATTATCATCCACGCCATGAGCTAAAAGTACGCATGAAAAACTACAAACAACAAGAAAGAGAATTAGTTTTATCAGTGGTTTGGCTTGGATCGTCATTCAGGTTATTCCCTTGAAACTCTAGTTTACTTTCTCGACTTTGTGCTTTTGAGACAAATATTTTACATTTAAGTTGTGTGCTTAAATACAGCTCGGTGGTTTCGGCAAGCCCGCAATCCTTGCAGCCTGCTTGATCGGCACTTCAGGGAAAAGGCTATACAGGTAGCGACTTTTACCTTTATTTTCATCAAGTTTCTTACTAATCGCTTTGCCTAAAATTCGCATAATCGGCGTGAGGCTATATTCTGCGTAATATTCTTGAATAAAAAAAATAATTTCCCAGTGTTGCTCTGTGAGAATTATGCCTTCTTCCGTCGCAATTTTTTCTGCGATTTCTTTTGTCCAGTCTTCTTTATTGATCAGAAAACCATCTTTTGTAATCTCTAGCTCCATGTTTGTGTTCTATAAAATTCTATTGTTAATTTTACAAAACCATTGTAATCAACCAATTTTATTCCTTGAGTCATGCTCTCCTCTTTTATACCACGAGCCTCTAGATCAGGTTTAAGAAAAAAACATTTTCCTGTTAATATTTTTTCTTTTATTAATTCAGCGATTGGTGTGTCTTTTTTGACCGAAATTACAGCATCTTCAATGAAAATAATACCGTCATCCTCATGCATTACTCGCAAACAACTTTGCAAAGCTGTACGCATATTGGGTGATGTGTTTATGATGTGTAGTGTTGGCATGATCAATTCATCACTCAGTTATTAAAAATAAATTGATGGCTTTGTATAACCTTTGCAAGCTGTTGTGAATCGATAATTTCGACGTCCAGTAACAAATCTGAAGCCTGCATACCTCTGGTTTCTAAAGATGCTTGTTCTACATAAAGATGTTGGATCTCATAGTCTTCCCAGGCTTTAAAGCTAGGTGACATGTTTTTCATGCCGATAGTTTCCGTTTGTTGATCACGCATTAGTTGTAAAACGCCATCGTCCATAAAAATAAGGCTAACCCTATGCTCAAATGCGGAAAGTGCGAAAGCCATATCTAAAGCTTCTGATGCATGAGTGCTGCCATAGGGTGAGCGGCGATTAATAAAGAGACACGTTTTCTGTTCCATATTATGTTCCAAAGCTGATCACCCTATCTGACAGGGTGACAGCTTTGCTGAATCGGCCAAGCGAATCACTTTTAAAGCCCACGGCGAGTTTATCTGATACGCCACGTCGCAGCGCAGCGCTTGAACAAATAATAAGATCCAGTTCATTTTCTTCAGCCAGTTTTGACCAATTTTCGATCACATCCCGATCATCTTGTGGGGGTTCTGAATTGTCGAGGGCATTGAGTACGCCATCAAAATAAAAGAAAACTTGTACCAGCTCATGTCCTTGCTCTAGCAATGCTTGCGCAAACTTACAAGCCGTATCTGAAGACTGTGACAGATAAGGTGCATTATTGACGATAATGGTGAATTTCATGGGTATACTATGCTCAAATGACCGACTCTATAAAAACCCTGTTCACATTGTTTATGCAGATTTGTTTGTTCCGCTTAGGACCGCAAGATTTACCTGCTTCTAATTTTTTCCTTGGCTTTATTGTTGCCATGTCCGCTATTGTTGCCTTGTTGCTCAACCTAATCAATCTTCCTTTAAAAGATGCAGCCCTTATCGTGGTATTGAATTTGGCTGTAGTGGCTATTATTACTCAATTTATTCTTCGGCTCTATAATAAACCAATGCGCTTTGTACAAACACTTGGAGCACAGGTTGGAACAGGTATTGTGATCTCGCTTTTCGCCGCGCCTGTCGTGGTAATGCTGCAGTATGCTAACACTCATAATGTTGATATGGCTTCAGGACTTTTTTTATGGATGCTATTGCTTACTTGGGAAATTGCCATCACAGCGCATATTTTACGCAACGCATTGGCCTGCTCGTTTGTACAAGGTTTTCTAATAGCCATTTTATACCCGGTAATATTCTTCCAATTAACAGCCTACTTTTTGCCTTCTTCTTAAACTCATAATCTACCACTAATAATCTATGAAAAAAATTCACATCCTTGGAATATGCGGCACTTTTATGGGCGGACTAGCGATAATCGCTAGAGAGCTGGGCTATGAAGTCAGTGGCACCGACGCCAATGTTTACCCACCAATGAGTAATCAGCTCGAAGCAAGCGGAATCACATTATTTGAGGGCTACAAAGCCGAGCATCTTGATCCTGCTCCTGACTTAGTCATTATCGGAAATGCAATGTCGCGTGGTAACCCGATGGTGGAATATATTCTTGATCGCGGTATTCCCTATACCTCTGGTCCACAATGGCTAGCTGATCATGCTTTGCAAGATAGATGGGTTTTAGCCGTAGCAGGAACACATGGCAAGACCACCACAACCAGTATGTTGGCTTGGATTTTGGAAGATGCAAACTTAAACCCCGGTTTTTTGATCGGTGGCGTGGCGGAAAATTTCGGCATCTCCGCGCGTTTGGGCGAGCATCCATTTTTTGTCATCGAGGCTGATGAGTATGACACGGCTTTTTTTGATAAACGTTCCAAGTTTGTTCATTACCGCCCGCGTACGGCGATTCTGAATAATTTGGAGTTTGACCATGCCGATATCTTTGATGATCTCGATGCGATCAAACGACAGTTTCATCATCTGGTAAGAACCGTTCCGCAAACCGGTCAAATCATCTATCCATCCGTTGAAACGAATATTAAGGATGTGCTTGAGCAAGGTTGTTGGTCAGAAACCCAAACGATTGGTGATGATGCTGAAAAAAATGACTGGTCACTTAAAGCAATTAAATCAGACTATGGTCATTTTTCGGTGACTCTAAATGATGAAACCCATGAAGTACGTTGGGCTTTGATCGGCGAATACAATGCTAAAAATGCGCTTGCTGCGGTTGCTGCTGCACGCCATGCAGGCGTTACTCCTAAGGTTGCCTGCGAATCATTAAACCGCTTTAAAAGTGTCAAACGTCGAATGGAATTGTTGGATACGATCAATGATGTTACCGTTTACGACGACTTTGCTCACCACCCAACCGCCATCGAAAAAACACTGGAAGCATTACGCCGTCATGTCGGTGAAGCTCGCATTATTAGTATTCTCGAACCACGTTCAAACACGATGAAAATGGGAGTCCACAAAACATCATTAGCCTATTCATTGTCGAATGCTGATCTGAGTTATATTTTCCAGCCAGATGATCTGGATTGGAATTTAAACGACTCTTTTGAAACCTTCGATAAAGATAAACATCAAATCTTTTCAAGTATTGGAGACATTATCCAAACCGTTGTTGCAGTCGCAGAACCTGATGATCACATTCTGATCATGAGTAACGGTAGTTTCGGTGGCATTCACAAACAATTGATTCATGCCTTAAAATCAAAATAGGTCTAAACTAGACTCAACATATTTATAACTTATGAGGGAGCAGTATTATGGCAAAACCCAAGATAGCCGAAGGCCCGTTGTTTACATTATTACGGACAGGTCAAATCGAACAGTTTAACGCTTTGAAAGCTTCTGGTTCGATCTGCGATCTAGTCGGTTGTGATTTAAGCCGTACTGATCTACGTGGGCTAAACGCCGATGGTTTAGATTTCAGTGACTGCACATTTAGAATGGCTGATCTACGTGGTATTGATTTTCGAAAGGCGAATCTCGAAGGCGCCAGTTTCGCAGAAACAAACCTTTCTGGCGTTTATTTTCCAAAAGAAGTCTCTGCCGAAGAGATCAGCTTAGCCTTACAGCATGGAACTCGGATTAGATATCGGTAGTATTGATATTAAAATGAGAATACCTCTTTTTAATATTCATAACCTTCTCATGAATAGGTTTCTGCTCAATGGCAGCTGATGTTGATCCTCAAGTACAAATGTCCTAGAGAACTTACAATACAGCCCCAGTAAGTGAGGGCGAGATAGATCTTATGAAAATAAAGTAGACACTCGTGTAAAACTTTAATAGAACCTTTTGTAAAATTATTATATTGAACAGAAGCTTGTTGAGTTATAACCGCGAACTAATACAATACCGTGCTATCAGGCTCATTGATCACCGTGTTCTCAAGCACTCCAATATTTTCGATCTCTATCCGACACACCTGCCCTGCTCTCATATAACCACGTGGTTTCATTTTCACACCGACACCCGCACCTGTTCCCGTAGAAATAATATCACCCGGCATCAGGGTAAAGGCTGTCGATAAGGTTTCGACCATGTCATAACAATTAAAAATCATCTCGCTAGTATTCATGGACTGGCGACTTTCATCATCAATCCAAACATTAATATTCAAATTATGCGGATCTTCAATTTCATCCGACGTGACAATCCAAGGTCCGATAGGGCCATGTGTATCAAATGATTTTCCAAGCGTCATTGTCTGCGACCTAAACTGCCAATCACGTACTGAGACATCATTTGCAATGGTGAATCCAGCGATCACTTCATGGGCTTTTTCTTTAGGAACATGCCGACACTGCTTGCTGATCACAAAGGCCAACTCACCTTCATAATCTAGTTTTTCTGACACTTTGGGAAGATGGATCTCACCAAAAGGACGATTGATACAGCTAGTCTGTTTATTAAAAAAAGTTGGAAACTCCGGCTTGTCCATGCCTGTTTCAACAATATGCTTGCCGTAGTTTAAACCTATCGCTAAATATTTTTGCGGATTTAGAATGGGGGCTTCTAACTGCACATCTTTTAATAAGAGTCGATGTGCACCCGTGTCGATCAATGTTTGTAATTTTTCTTTTGCCGACACGCCCTCACTAAAGAAAGAAATCATATCGCTTGGCAAACTGGCTATGTCAGAAGTATCAATTATCTCATCATCAACCACTGCACCTATTCGTGTATGTCCTTCATGGGTAAATGTTGCCAGTTTCATAATTACTTCCTGCTTTAAGCTTGTCGTTATAGTTTGGAAAGTATTGCTTGTAACATTCTGTCGGGTAAAATTCTTTTCAAAAATGCAAAAAAGTGCGTTGGTGCTGTTAAGAAATAATGATTTTTGGGTCGAGGGCTTTCCAACGCATGAACCAACTTACTCATAATTGATTCAGATGGTAATGTAAAAGGCACAACGGGACCGACCGACTCTAAACGTGCGAGCGTTTTTTGATAAAGCTCTCTATGCACACTGCTTTCAAGATCAATGTTCCGCTTAAATGCAGCGAGTGCATTCTGTCGAAACTGACTTTCTACAGGCCCGGGTTCAATCATCGAAACAAACAAACCACTATCTTTTAACTCCAATCTGAGCGTATCACTTAGACCTTCCAAAGCAAACTTACTGGCGTTATAAGCGCCACGATGAGCAATCGCAACCAAGCCCAACATAGAACCATTTTGAATTATTCGTCCTTGTTTCTGTTTGCGCATGATAGGAATAATTAGGTTGGTTAATTCGTGCGTTCCAAATAGATTAGTTTCGAACTGTTGCCGTAAAACATCACGGGAGAGATCTTCCACCGCTCCTGGCTGCCCATACGCAGCGTTATTAAACAACGCATATATCTGATCATTTGTTTTCAGTAAAGTTTGTCGAACACATTCGGCAATAGAAGCTGAACTTGCAAGATCGAGCATAACAACATCAAGACCTTCGGTTTCTAATCTTTCTCGATCAGCTTCTTTGCGCACAGTCGCTATAACGTGATACCCCCTCTCTTTTAGTCCATGTGCTGCGCTATAGCCCATTCCGGATGAAGCCCCAGTGACTAAAATGGCTTTTTGACCATTATTAAAACTATTATTTTGTTTATTTTTTTTGAACGACATACTATTATCTCGAGCAAGTTATGAATCCCGCCCCTTATACAAAATTACTGATTTTATTCTTGCTAACGTTTTCTTTCACGTGTCAGGCAGAACTATTTAGCTTTGAACAAAGGATACCATCACATCCGTCTTTAGGGCCAAATGAGTTAGCGGTGATCATTAATAAAGCCGATCCGCTCAGTGCGACGCTTGGAGAATATTATGTCGCAAAACGTCGGATCCCTAAAGAAAATGTCATCTATGTTAGCTTTCCGCCAGGCGACAAGATCATGTCCCGACAGCAGTTTGCCAGCATCAAAAGCCACGTCGATGAAGTCACTCCTTATAACGTGCAGGCCTATGCTCTGACGTGGATAGCACCTTTCCGAGTTGATTGTATGTCGATCACGACAGCCTTTGCGATGGGGTTTGATCCAGAGTTTTGTGCCAAGGGTTGCGAGCCAACCAAGAAAAACCCTTACTTTAATTCTCTTAGCCATCGTCCATGGGCTGACTATCGCATGCGCCCAACGATGTCGATTGCTGCAACCTCTTTGAAGAATGGTATTGACTTGATCAAAAGAGGCGTCGCCGCTGATTTTTCTTATCCTTCTGGCACCGCTTATTTGGTAAGTACAACGGATAAAAATAGAAATGTACGTTCCAACTTTTACCCTTTACTGAGAAAAAGACTAGATCCAGTATTCGCAATTGAGCAAATTAGAACGAATGCTTTAAAAAACAAAAAAGATGTACTTTTTTACATAACAGGACTAAAAAAAGTAAAGAAACTAGAGACACTGCACTTTCATCCCGGAGCCATTGCTGATCACTTAACGTCAGCTGGAGGCATCTTAACAGGGAGTGCTCAAATGAGCTCGCTTCGGTGGTTAGAGGCTGGAGCCACAGGTAGCTATGGTGCTGTTGTAGAGCCTTGTAATTTCGTGCAAAAATTTCCTCATCCAATCGTCGTCATGCAACACTATCTCAATGGTGACACATTGATCGAGGCTTATTGGAAAAGTGTCGCTTGGCCCGGTCAGGGCATCTTTATAGGTGAGCCTTTAGCCAAACCTTTCAGCCTCTTTTAGATCTATTTCTACCTTAATTTTCAATGGCATAGATTCTGCTTATCTAGTTCTACCTATTTCATAAAGAAGATACGCTATTATGGCCATTAAGACTCAGATCGACTGGTTAAACCATCGCCGAACAAAAATTATTGCCACGTTAGGTCCATCATCAAATGATGAAAAAACCATTCATGAATTACTCGAAGCCGGTGTTGATATTATTCGACTGAATATGTCACATGGAACTCATACCGATCATGAGTCTACCTACAATATTGTCAGGAAAGTCTCTTCTCAATTAAAACGACCCGTTGCAATTTTTGCGGATCTTTGTGGCCCAAAAATTCGGACTGGAAAATTCAAAAATGATCAGATTGAACTGAACGATAACGAACTAGTAACAGTAACAACGCGCGATATTCTAGGTGAGCCTGGTTTAATCCCTTCCCAATACAAAGCATTATCTCAAGACGTTAAAATTAATGATCCTATTTTAATGGATGATGGCAAACTTAAATTGCAAGTTGAAGCCATCGATGGAGAAGAAATTACCTGCCGTATTATTCATGGTGGTACGTTAAAAAATCATAAGGGTATTAATTTACCGGGAGTTGAAGTTTCCGCTCCATCTCTGACTGAGAAAGATAAAAAAGATGCTATTTTCGCCTTGAATATGGGAGTCGATTTTCTCGCCCTGTCTTTTGTACGCAAAGCAGAGGACATTCAGGATTTACGCCAATTGATGAAAGAGAATGATCTCGATGCAGGTATTATTGCGAAGTTTGAAAAACCTGAAGCTCTTAAAAATGCATCAAAAATCATCAAATTGATCAATGCTGTGATGGTTGCACGTGGTGACCTCGGTGTAGAGCTAAGCGCTGAAGAAGTGCCCGTTGCTCAGCGAAAACTAATCACTATGGCACGTGATCATAACTGCCCCGTCATTGTTGCTACACAGATGTTGGAATCAATGATGGAAACGCCGCAACCAACACGAGCCGAAGTTTCAGACATATCTCAAGCAGTGATCACAGGCGCTGATGCCGTCATGCTCTCGGGAGAGACAGCCGCCGGAAAGTATCCTGTTAAAACCGTGGAAATGATGTCACGTATCATCCATCAAACTGAAGCTTATATGTCTGAAGATAATAATTTTTCGGCCTTGGAACGTGACTTAAGTGATTATGATATTTCACCTTTTGGCCATGCCGTAGCGCATATCACCGCAGAACTTGCACAACAAATTAAGGTTCAAGCCATTCTGACGCTTTCTCAGACAGGCGTGACTGCAGTGACGATTAGTTCTGCTAGACCCGCAGCACATATGATCGCCATTTCATCTGATGAACGCATCTATCGCCGCATGAATTTATTATGGGGCACCTTACCTATCCTTACCAAAGAAGCAGGAACACAACATCCAAACCAGTTAGCACGTCAAATAGCCAAAGAGACCGGCTGCGCAAAAGAAGGCGATTATATCGTCTTGATACGTGGTTTCCATGCTGACACAGAGCTAAATACACCCTCGGTGACACTCATCACGGTTTAGCCCACAGATATAAGTAAATTTCGGTTTACCTGCTGTTCACCTTCATATTAGTAAAATATCCTCTTATAATTCATCAGAATAATTAAGAGAGGGTATTTACTATGATGCGAATGGCATTATTTCTAGGGACTAACATGGCGATCATGTTGGTCTTATCTGTGGTTATGCGACTGCTGGGCGTTGATCGAATGATGGCAGGCAACGGCATTCCATACCAAGGTTTATTAGTGATGTCAGCTGTTATCGGCATCACAGGTTCATTTATTTCACTCGCCATGTCTAAAATGATGGCGAAGCGATCAGTCGGTGCGCAGGTGATCGAACAACCATCTAGTGAGACTGAAATATGGCTGGTTGAGACCGTGACTCGTCAAGCGCGAGATGCCGGCATAGGCATGCCTGAAGTGGCTATTTTTAACTCACCAACACCCAATGCTTTTGCAACAGGTATGAATAAGAATAATGCCTTGGTTGCGGTCAGCACCGGATTGTTAGACGGCATGACACGCGATGAAGCCGAAGCCGTTATGGGACATGAGATTTCTCACGTTGCGAATGGCGATATGGTCACGATGGCCTTGATACAGGGTATTGTAAATACCTTCGTGATCTTTCTCGCCCGTGTTGCGGGCTATGTCGTCGATGGCGTGTTGTCTAAAGGTGAGCAACGTGGACGCCCCGGTTTTGGCTATTACATTTCTAGCTTTGTCTTTGAGATGATCTTCGGTTTTCTCGCCAGCATGATCGTTATGTGGTTTAGCCGTCGACGTGAGTTCCGTGCTGATATTGGTGGTGCTGATCTGGCAGGTCGACAAAAAATGATTGCAGCATTACAGCGTTTGCAGTCTTTACAAAACCCCGAACCTTTGCCGGAAGAATTGACCGCATTTGGTTTTATCGGCGGCAAATTTGGAAAGTTATTTTCCAGCCACCCCCCACTTGATGTGCGCATTGCAGCGTTGCAAACTCATCGTTAATACAAGGTTATCTGTCATCGAACTTAACCACACCACACTCAGCTATGCAGCGGATCAAACGCCGGTTTTGATTCTGCATGGCTTGTTTGGCTCACAAAAAAACTGGGGCTCACTTGCCCGTAAACTGGCTGATCAACATTCGATTACGACGGTTGATCTAAGAAACCATGGTCAGTCTCCACATGCAAATAGCATGGCCTATCCCGACATGGCGGCAGATATCATTCAATTATTAGATAAATTGAATTACGAATCAGTCATTTTGATCGGCCACAGCATGGGCGGTAAAGTCGCGATGAATTGTGCGCTAGCGTACCCTCAACGAATAAAAAACCTGATCGTAGCCGATATTGCCCCTGTGAATTATCAACATGGGTTTGATCAAATCATCGCCGCACAAAAGGCACTTCCTCTTGAACACATCACTAACCGCGCAGAAGCGGATCAGTTTTTAAGCCAATATATTGATCAGCCTACGTTGAGACAATTTCTGTTACAAAACCTCGTCAAAAACGCTGTCCAATTTAGCTGGCGAGTCAATCTCACCGCGATTGACGATCAAATGCCTATTATCACCAACTTTCCGGTCATTTCGGCCAATAAAAACTTCGAGAAAAAAACCTTATTTTTACGTGGTGAAAACTCAGATTACCTGCTCGAAGAACATCATGCAGCAATCAAAAACTACTTCCCAAATTCAAGCATTCAAACTTTACCTGACTGCGGCCATTGGTTACATGCCGAACAACCACAACTTTTTTACCAATCTGTACTGGAATATCTGGACGAAAACGCCAACTAAAGGCAGAATGGCTGGATTTACTGCATAGAAATCTCAGGAAACACCAACATGTCGCAAAACTCAGTTAAAAAAGTCGTGCTCGCCTACTCCGGCGGCTTAGACACTTCGATCATTCTTAAGTGGTTGGAAGATGAATATCATTGTGAAGTCGTCACCTTTACTGCTGATTTAGGTCAAGGTGAAGAAGTTGAGCCCGCGCGTGCGAAGGCTCAAAAAATGGGTATCAAGGAAATTTATATCGATGACCTGCGCGAAGAATTTGTCAGAGATTTTGTTTTCCCAATGTTCCGCGCCAATACAATCTATGAAGGTGAATATCTACTAGGTACTTCCATCGCTCGACCACTTATCTCAAAACGGCTCGTTGAAATTGCCAATGACACCGGTGCTGACGCGGTTTCTCATGGAGCAACGGGGAAAGGTAATGATCAAGTCCGTTTCGAGCTTGGTGCTTATGCGCTGAACCCTGAAATTAAAATTATCGCACCTTGGCGTGAATGGGATCTACTCTCCCGTGAAAAACTGATGGCCTATGCCGAAACTCATGGTATTCCAGTTGAAATGAAACAAGGTAAAAAATCACCTTATTCCATGGATGCTAACCTGCTGCATATTTCATACGAAGGCGGCATCCTTGAAGATCCTTGGAATGAACCAGAAGAATCCATGTGGCGTTGGTCGGTTTCTCCTGAGAATGCACCTGATCAAGCTCAATATATCGAACTGAACTATCAAAATGGTGACATCACAGCAATTGATGGTAAAACGATGACACCTGCAACGGTATTAACTGAATTAAACCGTATCGGTGGTGAACATGGGATTGGCCGCTTAGATATTGTTGAAAATCGATTCGTCGGCATGAAGTCTCGCGGGTGCTACGAAACACCAGGCGGCACGATCATGTTGCGTGCCCACCGAGCCATTGAATCAATCACGCTTGATCGTGAAGTTGCTCATCTAAAAGATGAGCTAATGCCGCGCTACGCGAAGATGATCTATAACGGCTACTGGTGGAGCCCTGAGCGCGAAATAATGCAGCAAATGATCAATGCATCACAAACTGTCGTAAACGGCACAGTGCGCCTGAAACTTTATAAAGGTAATGTGGAAGTGGTTGGACGTAAATCTGATGACAGCTTGTTTGATGAAAATATCGCGACCTTTGAAGATGATGCTGGTGCTTATGATCAAAAAGATGCAGAAGGGTTTATTAAATTAAATGCTTTACGCTTACGCATTGCGGGTAAAAAAGGTCGGAAACTACTCTAAGCGAGAAGTTGTGACTCACAGAAATTAGACAACCGGCCATTTCGATAATGACAGAAGAATTTAAAAATGGAACCTTACATGATTTCGATGGCAAGCCCTGTATCTATTACGATGGGTACTGGATTCGTTATTATGAGGTTCCTGAAAATACGCTCGCCACAAAACATCTTCTGATCAAGGCGTTAACCCGTCGTGCTTTTCATCTAACTGAAAAAGGCATCAATACTCCCGGTGAAAAACTCGAAGATGCTCGACGAGCGTTTGAAGAAGAAACTGATCCTTATAAAAAGCGCATCAATGGTGCCATGCTTGCGGGAGCATTGTTCAACCGAGCGAGTGATATTTTTACGGTGAGTGTCGAGCTAGCCGAAAAAGGAATTGAAATTGGCCCGGATAACACGCTACGAAAGCTATCTGCACAATACTTTACTGAGTCTTTAGAGTTTGGAAAATACGTTAAGCATAGTAGCGGTGCCGAAGGGCTTGATGAAATCTGGGGGGAACCACTCAAGGCCTTTGTACAGCCTGTATCTGAATTTTATAAAAGTCGTTATATCAAAATTGCGAGTGCGATGAATGAAATTGACAGTATCGCGGTTAGGTTAAAAAAACTACTAGCAGATTGCCCTAATAAACCAGAATTTATGACTATGCTAGACGACTATACAGAAGTCGCCAAACTCGTTTCTGAAACAATGAAAAGAGATAATTCAATCTTTAAGATTTGGCCGCGCTTTATTGCCAGTAAAGAAAAACTTATAAATTTTGAGCCCCACTTTCCTAGTTCGAAAAAAGATTACGATCGTTTCTCCAGTCTCGCCATGCGTGGCTTAATTGAAAAGGGCATAAACCTTATTAATTTCATAGCCGATGCCCGTGTTCCTATGATCAAAAGTCGAGCTGAATTCTTTGCAGATTGTGACGAATTACAAAAACTTAACCCCTAAGTATCATTGCTAAGTCTTACGAAAGAACCACCCGGTTACGTCCCAACTCCTTCGCCTGATAAACAGCGACATCTGCTCTTTTTAGCATTCCAGTAAATCCACCATCACTATCATCGTCGTTTAATTGAGCAACACCAATACTCACCGTAACATTAATTCCATCAGGCTTCAGTGCTTCTACCTTTTCACGAATGCTATTCGCTTTAATTTCAGCGTTCGCAGCATTGCAATGATCTAACACGACGACAAACTCTTCACCACCAATCCTTGCCGTAATGTCTCCTTCGCGATTAAGCTCGATCAATAAGCTTGAAACTTTTTTTAAAACAGCATCTCCTGTTGGATGACCATGTTGGTCATTGATATCTTTAAAGTGATCAATGTCTATCATTAACAAAGTTAATTCATATTCATGACGCCTTGAAAGAGCAACTTTATGATTGGCTTCTTCTAGTAAATAATAACGATTATAAAGTCCGGTTAACTGATCATGAAGTGCCATTTTTTCTAACAGATCACGTTGATGCTTTATCAGCATGTGCGTATTAATTCTTGCATCAACGATGGCAGGACTAACAGGCTTGGTTATGTAATCTACTGCACCTATATTTAAACCACGCTCCTCATCATCAATAGCATCTCTTGCTGTAACAAAAATGACTGGTATCGACTCATGTGGGCCTTTTTTCAGCTTCTCACACACCTCATAGCCATTCATTCCTGGCATCTCAATATCCAATAGGATCAGGTCTGGCTTCTCCTGCTCTGCCAACACTTCAAAACATTTCTGGCCTGATGTGGCCACTTTAATTCTATATCGATGTTTTAAACATGCTGCAAGCACTTGAATATTCGCAGGCTCATCATCGACGATCAGTATCATTGAATTATTTATCATTATTATTCTCTATAATTCTATTTGAAGCTCAACCCCCTCAGTGGCTTCTATTGCTCGGAGAGTCTCCATTGCACTCTTATTATCAAATTGGTTAATTTGGCTAATCAATTGTCCTATGAGATTTTCTGTCTGCAAGCTCAAGCTAAATTGCTTTAATGACTCCAGCTCTTTAGGCTCAACATACTCACTATTATTTAATTTTAGTTCTAAATTTCGAAGTAGGTGGATTAACTCTTCTACATTCCATTTTGAAGCAAGATCTAGCTCTATGTCATCAGTTATTGATTTCGCTTGGTGCTGTTTAAAACAGCTTAAGAGTTCTTCATGAGCGTGCTGTAACTCAGGCATTAGTCTCTGAAGTTTTTCAATATCTGCCTCTTTAGCAAATGCTTCCATCTGCATAGCCTTGTGTTCCAAGCAGACACCAGCAAGATTACCGGCAACACCTTTCAGACTATGTGCAAGCTGGCGTACTAGCTCACAATCATTACTCTCTAACGCTGCCAATAAACATCTAATCCGTTCTGGGCTTTCTTTAATGAAAACATCGAGCACAGTGCTTATTAGAACACTATCTCCCATGACTCGCTTCAATGCGGTTTTTTCATCCCATACCGCCAGCTTATTGTCTTCAGTCACATTATTATTTGTAGCTTCTTGAACATGACTCGGCCTTTTCAAAATCCACTCTTTCAATTTATCCAATAAAAGCTCTGGATTTATGGGTTTTGCCAGATAATCATTCATCCCAGCATCCATGCATTTTTCACGATTACCCTGCATAACATTCGCCGTCATAGCAACGATCGGGATCGCTTCATATAGAATGCCACTACCGGCAGCTCTGATTCTTTGAGATGCCTCATAACCATCCATTTGTGGCATTTCACAATCCATCAACACAAGACAATAGTGACGATTGTCATCACGCAGTATCTCTAATGCTTCAACTCCATTATTAGCAACTGTGACTTCAAGCCCAAAGGCTTTTAAAAGTCCTGTCGCGACCATTTGATTAATCTGATTATCTTCAACAAGTAAGATGAGACTATTCTTTGGCCACTCGGTGCGACCAATCGTTGATTCAAATCGATGCTCATCAATAAAATCATCTCTTCCCAATGATTTTAAATAATCCCCGGTCACTAACGGTTGAGCATTTTCTAACGCTTCCCCACCTTCAACGATTACAGCTAGCGCATCGAATAAATCAGACGTCGTTGCTGGCTTAGGAAAGTAAGCACTAAACCCAATATCAGCATAACGCTGCGCATCACCTTGACAACCAATAGAGGTCATCATGACTAACTTCATACCACTGTAACGCTGATCACTTTTAAGTGCCTGTCCTAATTCAGCACCGTTCATAACGGGCATCTTCATATCGAGTAATGCAATATCAAAAAAATCAATATCCGATTGCTGTGCCCGCTCATCACAGATTTCTAATGCTTGTTGGCCACTTTCAGCTTCAATAACACTCGCTCCCCACGATTCAAACTGTCCCCGAAGTACATCACGGTTCGTCTTGTTATCATCAACGACTAGCAAATTCAGGGATTTCATATCGACATTAGGAACCACTTGATGTGAGCCCACACTTTTCTTAAACACTACACTCAATTCAAAACAGCTACCAACACCTTCTTGGCTAATAACGGTGATACCACCACCCATCAGTGCGCTTAATTTTTTAACTATAGAGAGCCCTAATCCTGTGCCACCATACTCACGCGTCGTCGAGGCATCGACTTGGCTAAATGATTCAAATAAAAGCTCTAATTTATCTTCTGGGATCCCGATACCCGTGTCCGTCACCGACACAATCAACCGCCAATCCGAATCACTGGCTTCCCGCAGTTCAGCACGAATAACAATCTCACCATCATCTGTAAACTTAATAGCATTGCCTACTAGGTTCGTCAGGATTTGACGTAGTCGACTAGGGTCTCCTTTTACCATTGTTTGATCAACAGCTGTCAAATCTAACACGAGCTCAACATCTTTGTTCTGTGCTTGCAAAGCCATCGCCTCGGCAAAACCACCCAACATGTCATGGAGCTTGAAGTCGATCATCTCCAGCTCTAATTTACCAGCTTCAACTTTTGATAAATCCAAAATATCATTAATCAATGTCAACAACGATTCCGCGCTAGATTGCGCAATTTTTGCTCGGTGTTTTTGTTCATTATTAAGATTAGTATTAAGCAACAGCCCCAGCATTCCTAAAACACCATTCATCGGTGTTCTAATCTCATGGCTCATGCTAGCAAGGAACTCGCCTTTAGCGATGACTGCCATTTCTGCTTCAATTCTAGCTTCAATCAAATCATCTTCAGTTTTTCTTCGCTCTGTAACATCTGTTCTAATCGCAATGTAACTTTCAGGACCATCATTTCCCATAAACGGAACAATGGTTGTATCGACCCAATAGAGATCACCTTCTTTAGTCTTATTACAAATTTCAGCCTGCCATACCTTTCCAGATGAAATAGCGACATACATATCTGTAAAAAATTCTGAGCTATGAAAACCAGAGTTTAAAATTCTATGATTCTGGCCGATTAATTCCTCTTTGGAATAGCCACTAAGCTCCGAAAATTTCTCATTAATAAAGGTAATCGTTCCTCCTCTATCTGTAATTGCAACGATCGCATGTTGATCTAAAGCATACTTCTGATCCGCTAACGCAGACAAAGCTTTTTGTGACTCTTGACTGCGTTGGCCAAGAGATTTCTCATGCATTTCTCGCATCTTTAACATATGATTAAATGAAACCGATAATCGACCTATTTCATCATTTTCTCGAACCTCTACATGCTGATTAATATCACCAGCAGCAACTTTCATACTAATTTCTTCTAATTCTTTAATCGGCTGAGTGATTCGCTTTGCTAAATAAATGGCTAAACAAATTAGAAGCAATGATAACGTCAGAGATAAAAATATCATCGTCCTTTTCATAGAATCAGGAAGAGACATGATTGCATCACGATCGATTTCTGTGATTAAGTTCCACTCAACCCCTTTCAATCTTACAGCTTCACTAATACCAAAAACCCGTTTACCACTTGGGCCATCATATTCAACAATCGTTCGTTCGTTGTTATTTTTTTTGCCTTGTATTTCGGGATTAAACTGTTCAGTATCGACGATCCTTCTCAGCACCTCATCCTCTCCCTTTTGACTCAATGGTGAAAGTAAAAGCCCATTTTTATCTACAAGGTAATGCCTCAATGAAGCATCTAACGAAGTTTTAGACATTAATAAACTGAAAATTCTATCTAAACGTAATTGGCTCGCAAATACGCCAATTTTTTCTCCACTCTCATTCAAAATAGGTGCTGTGGTAAACCCTGCAATAATATTGTTTGAGGGAGAGTACCGTTCTAAACCTGAAAACAATATCTTTTCAGTATTATTACTTTTGTTGAAAGCCTCAGAAAATTTAGTTTGGGAGTAAAGGCCATTATTGAGGTTAGTTCCAAGCTCGGATTCTTTAGCCAGCGTGTAGAGAATATTTCCTTCATTATCAATAAGCAATAGATCATAAATATAGTCATATGCCCGAACCATGGTGGCAAGATTAATTTCAGAGTCATCAACGCGTGTTGCCCAATCGTGACTTTTAACATATTCCGATAAAGGTTGATTACTCTGTTTGAACCCTTTTGTTAACTGATCAAGTAAATGCGCGTTTACTAATGACTCCGATTGTATCCTGAGATCCATTAAGCGGTATTCAAACCAGCTCTCAATAAAACGAGAGCTTAACTCTGAAGACTCTTGAAGCTCTTCTTCAGCAACCTGTACTAAACTTCGACTCACCTGATGATAACTGAACAATGACACTAAAATTAGAGGAGATAATCCTAAAATTAAAAACCACTTTATGAGAGTATTACTTATAGATTTTGGTTTAGAGTAAGTACCAAAGTCATCCATCATTTCAAACTTTCTCATTATAAATTACTCGTTTCACTTTCCTTATTCGTTTGAAGTTAGACTCTGGAGGATATAGATACATTACGAATGGATTTATCATATAAACCTACAAATTTCACCTGACCGGAAATGAGCTCTATATAAATATTGTCGATTCATTTCTCAAACTTGAATCAGCATACTTCGCCTACTAACCACACTCTATTGCTAAGCAATAAGGACAGTATAGTGATTCGTTATAGCAGCATTGAGCAGTTAATTTCCTCTCTCAGCAGTATATTTATTTCGGTATGACAGTCTATTCAGTTACAGGTAAGCACACTCAACCTAACAACAGAATATTTACCTATATAGGTTATTTTTCGAGTAAATTAAAGATACATAACACGTAACTACCCAAAAGTTCTTTGTATTGATCTTCTCTCACTAGAGATCAATCACAATAAAGAAGACTTATTGTTTGATATGCACAATAGATGCCATAAAGTGTTGAGGAGTAAAGGTTTATATCTGAAAGAAGGGTAAAATGACATGTTGAATCAGAGCCCTTAATTTAAGGGCTCTGATCAGTTAAGCTGCGATCAAGATCAGAATGATCTTTCAAGTGAAGCGAGAGCTTTTTTCACCCTTTATGATATCCAAAACGAGACATCAGTAAGTGATCAAGACTGAACTTACCTGCTCCTCTAAACAACAAAGGTAGAAACATTACAAGATACAAGAGTGGCAGTTTATAATTACCGAAACCTTTATTTGAAATTGAGTAACCTTGAAGTAATTCTGAAAAAGTTGTCCACTCACTCGACCAATGGACACTCGCGATAGCAACTATCGTAACGACAATCAGTGAAATAGTGGCGAAGCGAGTAAACAATCCAAATAGAATACAAACGGCACCAATAAGCTCTGCCCACATAGCCATATTCCAATTCATATCTGCCGACAATAGACTAAATGGGAAAGGAAACATATCTGCAGAGAACCAGTTTTCTCCTTTGTATTTCATCACACCCGCTTCCCAAAACTCCCAAGCTAGAATGATTCTTAGTGCTAACTGCGGCAGCCATTCTCCAAACCAGTTTAGTAATCGTATAACGTAACAACCCAGTGACATGATCGCATTCATTATTATTCTCCTTTTTTGAACACGCTTATAGACAGCCTAAAAACGCATGTGCATTTATAGACTACAGGTAGCTCAATTGGTTTCAGTGTTTTGATAAATAGTGTTGAAACACCCAGTTCTAGTGCCGCTAATTTACTCAACAACCATTAAAAATACAATGAAAACCTAATAAGAAAAGAGACTTCCTTCATCGTCGAATATATGGAGAGTACTTATTTATCGAGGAGATCTAAGCATTACTAGCCAAGTATTAAGATCCGCTAAGCTTTAGTTCTAATGAGTAACGTCCGGGCAATTAAGACTACAATCTATAGACAAAACGCCCTATACCACGGGAAAATTATTGAAAGTCTCAGCGACAAAACATTAACAAGAACCACTCAATAATTTTATTAAAAACTTGCTTGGTCGAACAACCAGCATCCTATTTTTTAGTCTCTGATAACGATATTCGAACTTTTATAAAACCACATCCGAAATATAAAAAAAACACGGGCAATTCTGATTAAGCTCGATACACATGAGAACCAAACATGTGATGCTTATCGCCCTGGATCCTGGTAGATTAATTACTCATAGCAGAGGAGGACAGTTAGCTCCCCAACTAATCTAACTGAAGAAAACTTAGACAGGTCTTTTAAGTGGAACTACTTCTGGGTTCAGCTCATTTAATGGTTTTGAAAATCCATCAGGCATAACAACCCGAGCATGATGTCTTTTCAGCTGTCGAGGCGTTTTCACCCCACAGGCATGAGCGATGACCCCAACCTCATGTACCATATTATTAACATAATTAGTGACTCGAACAGCCTTATCTTCTGGAACTAATCCGCGTTGTAACTTTTTATTATGTGTAGTGATACCGGTTGGGCAGGTGTTTTTATTACATTGTAGCGCCTGGATACAACCTAATGAAAACATAAATCCACGTGCAGAGGTTATAAAATCAGCACCGCTACAAAGAGCCCAAGCAACATCTCCAGGGGTGATCAACTTTCCTGATGCAACCACCTTTATATGTCCTCTTAGGCCATAGGTATTTAGCTTATCTACCAACATAGGTAATGACTCCCCAAGCGGAATTCCCATATCATCAATCAATGGTAATGGTGCAGCTCCTGTGCCACCTTCAGCACCATCGACCGTAATAAAATCCGGAGCAGATTCAATCCCTCGATGTCTAATTTTTGTAAAAAGTGAATCTAACCATGCAGCGCCACCAATGACCGCTTTAAAGCCGACAGGTTTTCCTGTTACTTCCTTGATCCGAGCAATCATATCGAGCAATTCATCATCGTTACGTATATCAGGATGACGGTTTGGACTAATGGCATCTTGCCCCACTTTAATTCCTCTAACCTTAGCAATTTCTTCAGTGATTTTTGCAGCTGGAACAATACCTCCTTTCCCTGGCTTTGCACCTTGGCTGAGCTTAATCTCGAACATTCTCACATGCTCATGTGCTGCAACCTCACGCAATTTTTCATCGCATAACTTTCCTTCTGAATTACGCACTCCATTTTTTGCTGTTCCGATCTGAAAAACGAGATCGGCATTTCCAGAAAGATGATAGTCGTACAAACCACCTTCACCAGTATTCATCCAACATCCCGCCATAGCTGCACCTTTAGAAAGAGCCAAAACAGCAGGCTTAGATAGAGCGCCATAACTCATTCCAGATATATTAAAAAGTGATGCCGTTCTAAATGGGATCTTGCAACTTTCCCCAATGGTAACCACATCAGGTTCTACAGCATCCTCTTTTAAGGTTGGATAAGGACAGTTAGAAAAAATGACCGTGCCTGGAACTTTTAAATTTTTAGAAGAACCGAAGGCAACCGTGGTATCCATATTTTTAGCTGCCTGATAGCACCATGATCGCTGTGCTCTATTAAAAGGCATCTCTTCGCGATCCATAGTAAAAAAATACTGGCGAAAAAATTGCCCCATGTGTTCGAAAAAATATCGAAATCGACCAACAACGGGATAGTTGCGTCTAATCGTTTGCTTTGTCTGTGTCACATCGACTATGTACATAACCAAAACGGTTACGATAGCAAATAAAATAAAAAACAAAATCGATCCAACTGCAATTTGAACCACAGTATTCACTAGTTCCATAACATTTTCTCTCTCTAGATTTGTGGTGAACGGATAACCATCATTTTTTGAATTTGCATGTCGTGCATCGTATGAGGAATACCGCCGATACCAAGTCCTGACGTTTTCAAACCTGCGAATGGCATCCAATCGACTCGAAAAGCAGTATGATCATTAACCATCACAGCAGAAGCATTTAACCCTGCATAGGCTTCAAGTGCTTTATCTATATTCTTTGTAAACACTGCCGCTTGGAAAGATACGGGTAAAGCATTCGCGCGTGCAATGGCTTCTTCTGTGTCTGAATAAGAATAAACACAAACCACTGGGCCAAATACTTCTCCCGTAGAAACAAGCACATCATCTGGTGGGTTAACCAGCACCGTTGGTGCATAACAAGTATCTGACAACTTCTTACCACCACAGAGTAGTTTTGCACCCGCTTCAACCGCTTCGGTTACCCACTCATGAATACGCTCGACTTCACCCGGATTAATCAGTGGCCCAATATCTGTTTCGGCCAAAGTAGGATCGCCGACAGACATTTTTCCTGCTTCAGTAACAATACGCTCTGCAACCGTTTCTGCAATTGATTCATGTGCGTAGATCCGTTGGACGGATACACAGACCTGGCCTGCATGATAAAACCCACCTTTGGCTAGCAGTGGAATACAGTCTTCAAGATCAGCATCTTGCTCAACGATAACAGGTGCAACTCCCCCATGCTCAAGCGCAGCACGTGCACCTGGCGCTAGTTTTGAGTGCAACATCCAGCCGACTTGTGCAGAGCCTATAAAGGAGAAAAAACCAACACGGCTATCAGTGACAAGACTGGTTGAGACATTACGGTCCTTGATCGTTGCTGCCTGACACCACTCTTCAGGCAAACCAGCTTCACGCATGATTTCTACGAACCTAAAACATGACAATGGCGTTTCACCAGAAGGTTTTACGATGACAGGACAGCCTGTTGCGATTGCTGGTGCAACTTGATGGACAATCAAGTTCAAAGGATGATTAAAAGCACTCACTGCGACGACAACTCCAATGGGTTCAGCGCGCGTAAACGCAATGCGTCCCATCGACGCGGCATTGATACCCATAGGAATAACATCACCAGTTTCGGTGCGTAAAGATTCAATACAAAGCTTCATGCCATCAATAGCACGAGCTACTTCGACTTTAGAATCATTGAGTGGTTTACCACCTTCACGAGCGGCTTCAATCGCAAGCTCATCAAATCGTTGCTGCATAATCTCAGCAGCTCGCTCAAGGATCTCGATACGCTCTGGAACAGAAAGCCATGCTTGCTTATTTCGATATAGCGAGTCTGCTGTAGACAAGGCCGTCTCGATGGCAGCTGCATCAGCGGTGTCTGCCGTAGCGATAAGGGAACGATCAAATGGAGCAAAAACATCTAGCTTTCCGTCAGTGCTCTTCGCCCTAGGAATCATCAAAGGATAATGGTTTGTCATCTGCAGTCTCTCTCTTTAGTTTTAAATGTAAAGCAATGACCATGCCTTTCCCCTTGTCCTTTAGGAGTTATTTTGTTTAAAAATGTGTCATAGCGGCAAAGTAACCTCCCCTTTATCCTATTTTTTAAACACAGACATAGCCCCCACTTACTCGAAAAAATAATCAAGTGCGTTTATTTTTCACCTAGTTTTTAAACAATGACCAAGGTCAATTTCTCACATTTAACCTTCAGTTAAAAAAACATGTCTATGATAGATCTATTCACTAATACAGTCTATTGACATCGGTAGAAAACAATGTTCTAAAGCAATAAAAAGCTATTGATTTTATTAGAAAAAAAACTCGCACTGAAATAACGCATGATGTAAGCTTACAGTTCAATAATAATTAATCCTTATTGGAAAACTTATTCATGAAAAGTGGTCTCGTTTCAAACGTACAAGCTTGGATAATCAACCTAGCTTCTCTTCTTGTTTTTCTCTTCTTTATCACACCAGTTACGCTTATCCATAGCATGAACTGGCTCAATCCACCGCTTACATCATTTATGCTGAGTCAGAAAGCCTCTAACCCGCAAAGCTCTGTTCAATATGAGTGGAAAAGTTGGGACGAAATGTCCGTCAGTACACCTCTAGCCATCATCGCCGCCAAAGATCAGCACTTCTCAACTCGCCCTGGCTTTGATGTGAATCAATTAAAGCATGTACTAAGAACTCAACCTCTAGATTCGAGTATCCACGAGACCAGTGCCATCAGCCAACAAACTGCAAAAAACCTCTTTTTATGGAGCGACCAAATTGCGTGGGGGGGATTAGAATCTTGGTTAACTTTTCTACTTGAAAGCAGTCTTGATAAACAAAGAATTTTAGAAATTTATTTGAACATTGCAGAGTTTTCACCTGGTGTGTATGGCATTGAAGCGGCAAGCCAAAAGTTCTTTTACAAGCCTGCGAGTAAACTCAGCGAGAATGAGTCCGCATTGTTAGCGACCATTTTGTTAGCCCCAAGGCCTTACAATTCAACGACGCCTTCTGCTCTTTTTGAACAACGACAACGTTGGGTAATGAACGAAATGAAAGCACTCGATCAAGTCGCTTTCATCCACGAGTTTGCTGAAGACGGAAAAAATTCGACTTACGTCAACCTTTTCTAAAATATCCTCATGAGAGCAGTAAGTACTAAATACTGAGCTATAAAGTTTTAGCTAGCTTCACGCGATCTTCTATACTTTCAGGAATATCATCTAACGCTTCAATTTTTTCTAAACGTTTCAATAAACCACATTGATTCGCAATCTGAATACTCAAGCCTGGCCGGGCATTCATCTCTAGCATCAACGGTCCATGATCTCGATCGAGAACGATATCAACGCCAGTATAACCAAGCCCTGCTAAATCATAGCAATGTGCCGTCAGTTCAAGAATTTTATCCCATTGAGGGATCTGCAGATCAACAATCGAAGCACCTGTATCTGGGTGCTGTTCTACAATTTTTTCGTGCCATACACCTGAAAAAGTTTTACCTGTTTTTAGATCAATTCCAACACCGATTGCACCTTGATGAAGATTGGCTTTTCCATCTGACATTCTGGTTGGAAGGCGGATCATCGCCATGACTGGAACTCCACGGAAGACAATCGTACGAACATCAGGTACTCCTTGATAGCTAACAGCAGAGAAGATCGGATCAAACTCTACTCGCTGTTCAATCAAAGCGGTATCCGGCAAGCCGCCAAGACTATACATTCCGCTCAAGACATTTGAAATATGATGATCAAGCTCTGACTCCGTCATCATCTCACCGTTGCCTTTACGATATCCGCCTAGCGCACGACCAATGATCACGAGAATACCTTCTCCACCACTACCATGTGAAGGTTTCACCACAAAGTCATCATAGGGCTCGAGTTTTTTCGCAATCCCACGGATCTGTTTCTCTATCTCAACGACAGCATAGAGCTTAGGCACCGCGACACCTGCAGCTTCTGCCAGATGTTTTGTTTTCACCTTGTCATCGACTAATGGGTATTGAGAGCGTTTGTTGTACGCTGCAATATAATCACCATTACGCTTATTCATTCCCATTATTCCCTTAGCTTTTAAAACGCGCCAAGGCAGGAGACGATTCATTAATGACATTTCTAGTCACCAAATGTAGCGCGGAAACGCCACAATTCCGTCAGACGATAACCCGTATATCGACCTAAAAGTAAGGTCAATGCAAGAATTAATAGGAGTACTTCAGGAAATACAAAAATCAAATGGTTCAAAATATCATTACTCATGACTAGATAGCCAAGTGCCGCAACAGCTAAGCTCCCAACACCTTGTTGTAAGGCTTCGCCCGCCCCATGTTCTTCCCAGACCAAAGACATCCGCTCAACGGTCATCGCCAAGATCACCATTGGAAACAAGGCCACTGACAAGCCGTGCTCAAAGCCTAATTTATAACTCAATATCGTTACAACCGTCATTAAGATGATAACGATGATCAACACTGAGGCGAGCCTAGGTACAAGTAAAAGCTGTAAATATTCAAGATAAAAACGTATGGCTAAACCAAGCGCAACGATCAAGGTAAATAGTGTAATCCCCCAGACTAAATCAGTCTCACGAAAAGCCAAGGCGATTAAGATCGGCATAAACGTACCGAATGTTTTAATACCTATGATGTTCCTCAATAGAACGATCAAAAATGCCCCCAACGGTACCATTAAAAGTATTCGATAAACATTCTGTGTTTCAACTGGCAAACTAAATAAAGAGAACTCCATGGCTCGAGAGCCCATTTTTCGGGCTCGCTGTTCAGCTAAGCGCAGCGGCTCTTGAGTATGACGGCTGATCGAAAAATCGAGCTTTACATTCTTACCACCATCAACATTAAAAATAGGGTTATCACCCATCTGCCAGATCACGGAATTTTTAGGCATAACACGTTCACTATTTCCAGGGTTAAATGACAACCATTCTTGCTCGTTATGCACCTGTATCCAAGGTGTTAAGCTCCCATGACGCATCCCCTCACGTAATAATAATACGTGTATAGTTCGCGAAGGAATTCGAGCACCCGCCAACACTTCACGTATAAGATTTACTCGCTCTTTATCTGTCTTAACCTCACTCAGCAATAATTGAACATTCTCATCCGGGGTTTTAGAATTAAAGCGAAGCAATAATTCGCGGGTAAATGTCTTTATATCAGCTGATTTTTGACGCACTTCTTCTAACAGGGCATTAACGGCTGTGGCCTTACCCTCTGAGTATTCAGGTATTTTAGGAAAAACAATCTTCTCTTTACTTTTCTTAGAGTTGTCTATCATTTCCTCAATAACATCTTCGTTATTATCGCGTGCTAACTGCAAATGATAGTAGAGAACCTGCTCACCTTTTGCTCTACGCACCGCCCACTCTGCAATACGATTTTTTTCTTTATCCTCAACGGCTAAACCATACTTGCCTGAGACGTAATTTTCGTCCGCAATAACGTAACCTTCAGGCGAACGTGGTAACGTTAGCTGAGCCTTAATCGGTACATCTTTGGGATCAAATCCTAAACGTGCTTCAACACTCCAAACCTCGATTTCTTCACTAGGAAGTAGAGGTAACCCAAGCTTTGTTACCTTATAAAAGATTAAGCCTGAGGCAAATAAAATCAATGCAAGTGACAGAAGTCTTACATGAAGGTTTCTCAATAGTGTTTCCTCGTTTGCCTACTTTTCAGCAGACTGTTCTTCTGATTGTTTGTTCAGAGCGTTTAATAATTTTTTACACCCTTTGTGGGTCGTCTTTAAGCTGTACGTTGAGGCTGGATCGACAATGATGCCTTGTTGCAACATCCTCCGACCAAGCAATACTTGATAATTAAACTGGCTACGATCAATCAAACTAAACTCACTTTGATAAACCTGACCATCTAGACAAAAGGTCATCTCAACAACCGGCCTCAATTGCGCTTTCTCTTTATGTCTTTTAATTTTGACATCACGAACGAGAGGAGTCTCTATCGCTGGAAGTGGTTTTTTTTCATCAGGATCAACCGTCTGAAAACGAACCCATCTTTTACCATTTCTTTTAAAGCGTTCGATATTAATTGCGTGAAGTGATGAGGTCTTAGCACCCGTATCGAGTTTAGCCCGTAACTTGAGCCCCCAAGGTTCCAATACTACGTTCTCTAGCCAACCGGCGATTTGTAACTGGTGCTCGTTTACTTTTTCCTTTGACTTCGCATAAACTAAGTTTGACGTCAAACTAACCGTCAATACTAACAAAAACCAACTAAACATCCCCCTTCTCACACTTCCAAACATATTTCTTCGTGCTTCCTTTTCTACAAATAATTCAAGCATACAAACTTTGTTCCTTCTATCATACAGCGTTTTAGAAGCAAGCTTGAATAATTAAGTTCCTTTTTTACACAAGTTTTTTATACGATCTGAGGACTAGATCACATGATTTGTATCACTTTAGAGGGAATTCTGGAAAATATTTACTTCTGGATCAATGCCGAATGCCAAGAACTACATCGCGCTGCAGCATTTGTTGCAAGATCTCTAACCCACCATTGATCACAACTTCAGGCTGAGGATGTTGTAATTCTTCAGCTATCGCCTGCAGGATCGCTTTGCCCGTTAAGCCCTTTTCATTATTAATTAGACATTCCAATAGTCTAGCAGTCACTGGGTTCAGTTCCATAAACCCAACATCATCTTGCCGATCTCGATAGACTACCAAATAAGTTTGAGAGCTCGGTTTTTCTTTCGGCAAGAAATCCGGACTGATCTGATGGACAGGATACTCATAGGCCAAATGCCAGATTAACTCACTAACCACAGGAATTCCGGTAAGTAGATCTCCCTCCTGCGACAGTCCTGAAAGGTTAATATCACGAATATCTGTCGCTAAAGCAGACTCCACCCACTCATAGTGAGCAAGTTCTGCCAGGAAAGGGAACTCACCATCGAGCGGGTACTCTTTTTCTAAAAACTGCACCAATTCCGAAGGTAATTTTGGAAATAAAGGTGTGCTGGCTTTGTGTTTAGAAAAATATTCCCTGATCAACTGGTGCCATTGTTCATCCGACATGATCGCCCGAATAACAGGGAAATTATTCGACATAAAACTTTCGATATTGTTGTAAAGCAGATCACGGTAAACCCCCATTCGCCGATCTTCGATATTATCCGGCGCTGGATTATTCTCCGGATCACGACAATGGCGAGTGAATTCGTATTGCTTTTGGATAAACTCAGGCGTGTTGACTGGCATTTTTTTGACCTAAATACTTTTGCTGTAGATTAAGAATCATATCAACCTCGCCAACGAGTTCACTCATCGGAGGAATATTAAAGTCACGCTCTAATAAGGTTGGGAATACACCAAACTCTTGATAAGCAACTTCTAATAACTTCCAAACAGGATCAATCACATCGGCCCCATGGGTATCAATAATCAGATCAATATCTTCATTATAATGTCCGGCAATATGTGCATAAGCAATTCTTTCACTCGGTAATGCTTTCAAAAATTCTTCTGAATCATATTGATGATTGATACTATTGACATAAATATTATTGATATCAAGCAAAAGCTGGCAGTCTGCTTCTTGTAAAACAGCGTTGATAAACTCAATTTCTGATAGTTCATTTGAAGGTGCTGCGTAGTAAGATGCATTTTCAATAACAAAAGGTCGCTCAATGATCTCTTCAACTTGATGAATTCGTTTTACGACATGTTGAACAGCCTCTTCTGTAAAAGGAATAGGCATTAAATCATAAAGATGACCATCATCCGCGCAATAGGTTAAATGATCGCTATAGACACGGATATCATATTGATCGAGAAAGTTTTTTATCCTATATAAAAAACGTTCATCTAAAGGGGCTGGCCCACCAATATTCAAAGACAAGCCATGGGCCGTCATCGGAACTTGTTCAGCAACAGCCGAAAACTTTCGTCCTATTGCCCCACCCACATCAATCCAGTTCTCTGGAGCAACTTCTAAAAAACCAACTTGTTCAGGAATATGAGCCTTCAGCGAATCCAATAACGCTCGCCTAAGGCCTAGACCCGCTCCTTGTACTTGAAATAGACTATTTTCCATAAAAGAACCGTTCATCATTAGATTTATGCTTTGCTATGCCCAACTTTCCATCTGCATATTTAGTCATGTCGTCGTCACCGTAACTGAAGTTACCTAATTCTTAAAGACGTTATCTGTTACCTTTCAACATCGACTTTTTATAATACTCTCACCACATTTGCCTTCGTCTCCATCAACGCCTATATAGCTTCTGCAAAATTATTTAGCGAAAAAGCTGCTCCAAACATTCTTGCAACTACTTGCAGGGAACCTTTGTTAGGCATTGTTATACCAATCTTTCAGTATTTTTTATTAAACTTAGAGCCATAAGCAACCACCTTGAAGATCAGAAAACCCACCTCAAAACTCAACTTAACCACTCATGTTCAATGAAGCAACCATGCGATAGAGCATCTATATTTTTCCGACAAGAACTCTCCTTCATAATTACATAAAATATTTAAGAGAGGTAAAAAAACGGGCATCCCTTTTGAGGATACCCCTTATTCTTCTTTCATATGTTGGAACAAGCTTCAGCTAAAGTCCCATTCTCTCTGTCTGCTTATTTATTTTCGCCACACTTGCCTTCGCCACACTTGCCTTCACCACATTTACCTTCAGCTTTCTTCATGTTTTCGCCGCACTTGCCTTCACCACATTTACCTTCGGCTTTCTTCATGTTTTCGCCGCACTTGCCTTCACCACATTTACCTTCGGCTTTCT
>OJDV01000129.1_pt1 | contig 35037 bp, 32 predicted proteins | sample 1592911 | NCBI WGS metagenome assembly OJDV01 (sample SAMN05416860, study PRJEB24817) | seawater metagenome | isolation source: Sea water | place: Canada:Atlantic | collected 2013-11 | reverse complement strand
AGATTTCTGCCTGTCTCGTGGGCTCGGAGATGTGTATAAGAGACAGATATGATATTGTATATCGTGATAATACACATAATATGAAACAAAATAAAGAATTAATAATTAAAAGATTAAAAGAAAATAAAGAAAAATATGATTTAGAAAATGAACAAAATAAAGAAAAAATAAATCAATTAAAAGAAATAGAAAAAGAAAAATATAAAAAAGAAATGGAAGAATATAAAAAAATAATAAAAAATAATAAAAAATCAACTATTATTAATAAAATTTCTAAACCAAGAATGAAAAAAATTAAAATAGAAAAAGTTAAAAATCCTCCAAAAGAAAGAAGAAACAATATTAAAAAACCGGCTCCAGATGAAGTATTAAAAGGTGAAATAAAAACTTTTTGTTCTAATCTTAAAAGTGCAAGAACTAATTCATATAATAATAACAATAATCCTTTTGAATTAACTTATAAAAATATAAGTAAAAAACAAACAATTATAGTAAGTAATAGAAATATAAGTTCTAAAGGAATATTCTCTAATACTTTAAAAGAATTAAAATGTAAAAATTTTAAAAATATAATTAAAAAATATTCAATAAATCAAGAATGTAAATTATTATATGATAAAACACTCAATAGTTATTATTTATATATTTTAGTAGAAAAAAATAAAATAGAAATTAAAAATAGAAAAGAAGTAGTAGCAATAGATGAAGGAGAAAAAATATTTGCGTCGTTTTATTCAGTTAATGAGATAGGAAATTTAGGAAAAGATATGAGAATAAAAATATTAGGAATACAAAATTTAATAAAACAATACCAAAAAAAATTAAAAAATAAAAAATATAAAAAGAAAAAAAAGTCGTTAAAAAGAAAAATAGCAAGATGTTTTAATAAAATAAAAGGTTATGTAAATGAAGTGCATAAAAAAGGTTCAAAATATTTATGTGAAAATTATGAAAATATTTTACTTCCAGTTTTTGAAACAAAACCAATGATAAGTAAAAATAAAATAAAAATAGAAACAGAAAAAATAAAAAAGTTATCAAAAGAAGAAGGAAAAGAAAAAATAAAAAAATTAAATAAACAAATAAGAATGAGTAAAAAAGTAAAATTTGTTTTATCGATGCAAAAACATTATAAGTTTAAGGAGTATCTAAAATCATTAGGAGAGAGATACAAAACTATAATATATGATGTAAATGAAGCATATACATCACAAGTGTGTACCAAGTGTGGTGTAAAAAGTAAAGAATATACAGTGGAAAGAATAAAAAAATGTTCTTGTGGATATAAAATAGATAGGGATATGAATGGTTCAAGAAATATATTATTAAAATGTATTAATGAACTAAATTAGGTATGAAAGCCTAATTGCAGAACCTCAAACTGCATTATACAAAACTATATATAGTAATATATTTTTATATATAATTATGTGTGGTTATATGTTTAAATATGAGGGTAATTTATTATCATATCCAATTCCATTTTTATTATCTAAAGCTACAATTGCTCCAATAAACATTAAATTATATAATATTATTATTACCATTTATTTAAATTAATAACTTTATGATTTTCAATTACTTCATCAATATCTATAATACTCTCATCATTTAATTTATATTTATTATTAAGTAAATAAGAACTATCTTGAATATTATTATTTATAACAAAATTTAGATTTGGATACATATATAATTGAATATTATAAGGTATTAAATTTTTTTCAGTTAAATGAATACCATTACAACAATATTTATTAATAACTTTATTTTTACATTTACCTGTAATTAAATCATCCCTACATATTAATAAACTATCACAACAAACACCATTTTTACAATTATAACCACCATTACAATTATTTTCATAACATTTATTACATCTAATTGTAAAAACTAATAATTCTTTATAAAAATCATCATCTAAACATATATTAAAATAAGATAAATTATTATCATTTAAAATCATATTCATAATTTTTTTTTTATTTTCATTTATAATTTGTTCTTTTAAATTATGAGCGAATAAACATTTATCACCATAAGAGCATATTTTTTTATTTAAAATATTATAACATAATATTTTTTTATAATTTTCAGTCATAATATATTTTATAATTATTATATAATTATTATTATAAGTAATTAACATTATGGAAAACATTAATTTTACATTTTTTAAAAATATTCAAGAAGGTGGTTATTTTAATACTGAACCTAAAAAAAGTAAAACAAAAAAATATAAAATTATAAATAATAAAAAAAGATAATTATATTAAGTATAGATTTATTTTTGATTAAATAAAAATTATATACATAATAATATATAATATGGCTAATTATCAAGAAACTATTATTTGTATTATTTTAATTATAATCATTGTTTGGCTTTTAAGAAAAAGAATTTGTGATTATGTATCTCCAAGAGAAGGATTTCAAAATACAAGTAATTTTGTAATGACTAATAAAAATGGTATTGCTAATGCTATGGAATTTGGTGAAGTATCTCCAGGACAACTTTTAACAGCACCATTACCTAACACTTCTCCTTCTTCTAATAATGATGGTTATTCTATGAATTCCAATACCGATACTTATACTAAAGATGGTTATAAATGGACTAAAGAAGATACTAATGATTTTGATATTAATACAGAACAAAATAAACTTTCTAACGAACAATTAAGAAACGAATTCCAAAATATGTATATGCTTGACCCCAGTGGTGATTTAGCAAAATATGATATTTCTAATATGCCCGTATCAAAATATTGCTGTCCTGCTGTTTATAGAAACCCAAGTGGTGGTGAAGATGATATGGATCCTGAAAAGGCTTGTGAATATGCTAATAAATATGTTGCTAATAGTTATAGTGGTATGAATTTTAAGGATGGATTAGGTTGTGTTTGTATGACACCTCAAGATGCTTCATTCTTTTCAGCAAGAGGTGGTAATACTACAATTGCTTAAATAATATATTTTTAATGTTTATATTTTTATTTATAATATTTTTATTATTAAAATTTAAAATATTATATCATCTTGAATAATATATTTTAAATTATATTTTTATAGTATGTAATATAATATGAATAAAAAATACATAAATGAAATTTTATTGATAAATAATAATGAAAAAATTGAGGGTGAAACATTTTATTTTAAATTAAAGTTTTTAAAATATAATTTTACATATTTAATAAAAAGAACTGAAGAATTTTTTGATAATAATAGAAATAAAAAATTAAAGATTAGTAATGATCCGTGTGATTATATAGAAAAAAAATTAGAAATGAATAATTTTATTAATACATATATTGATATAATGAAATTTATTAAAAATAGTTATAAAAATAATAATAGTTTTTTAGAATTTGATAATTGGTCATATAATCATTTTTATTTTTCATCAAAATATTATTATTTATTTAGATTATATGAATTAAATGATTTAAAAATGAATAATTATGAATTAAAGAATAAAAAATTTACAAATATTGAATATAATAAATCTTTTTTACTAAAAAAGTATAAAAAAAAAATAAATAAATTATTAACATTTGGTAATTACAATGTTATAAATTATATACAATTATTAAAATCATTTAATTTATTAGATAAAACAAAAATTAATAATAATATCTTAAATGAATTATTAAAAAATATTGACTACAATAATAATTTATTTAATAATATAAATATACGAAATGTATATTTTATATTAAAATTTTTAGTAAAAAATAAAATGATATGTTTTAATAAAGTTAAAAATAAATTATCTGATAAAATATATACAAAATATTCATTAATAAATAATTATTATTTAAAAAAATTATTTAAATATTTTAATGTTGATTTTATAAATATGTTTAAGTTAAAAAGCTAATATTTTTATAAATATTATTTTTATGTATTGTAAATTAGAACATAATAATTTACATAAATATTTTAATGAAATTAGTTTATTAAATTTTAATGAAAATATAAATAATAATCAAAATATAATATTGAATAATAAAAATTTTATTGATTTATATATTGAATATATCAAATTACTTAATTATCCATTAATTAGACTATTTAAAATAAATAAAGCTATAAATATTATTATTAAAAATGAAGATATACATTTTATAAATATATTAAATAATTATTTATCAAATATTAATATTTTTAATATTATTAAATCTAATTTATTACAATCTAAAAGTGATTTAAACTATTATACAATATTAAAAAAAATATTAATTAGTAATAAAAATATAAAATTTAATTTAAAATGTTACACAGAATTTTTAAATAATATTTTTGAACTAACATATTATAAAAAATTTTGTAAAAATATATATTTTATATTACTTTTTTTTTTAAATTTTAAAAAATTAAATAATCTTATAAAAAATAAACTAAATTTAGATATAATAAATAAAAGCTATAGAAATTACTATTCATTACAAATTTATAAAATGGCGGAAAAATATTTAAAATAATTTAACTATTTATTAATATTAAATAGTAATGAATTTTTTATATTTAAATGAAACAAAAAATGATTTAATTAATTATTTTATATCAATTATATCTCCTCAATTATGTAATAGTGTTTTAGAAGTTCATACACATTCAATCAATATGTTTAATAATTTGAAAATGAATTTTATTTCAAATAAAAAAGATAAAAAAATTATTAAAATGTTTAAATTACAAAATATTAATATTAATAACTTAACAGATGATGAAAAAGATAGATTATTTAATAAATTAAAATTAGATATTTTTAGAATGTATATTGAAAAAATATATAGATGGAATAATCAACAAATTTCTGAAGAATATAATAGAATTAAACTTGAAACTAAAACAAGTGATTATTTTGATAATTTAATTAGAGCTTGTTTTAAAAGTTATTTATTGTTTATTTCATATGACCCCAATACAGATGAAAGCTTTTTAGATGAGAAATATTTAAATAATGACTTTTATAAAAAAATGGATATTATATCATTTATTCATACTTGCTTTTTAGAAACATTTTATTTTTGTGAGAATAATTATGATTATTTCTTAAAAAAATTAAAGAGAAATGAAATAAATGATATAATTAAAATTTGTATTATGAATTCTATTAAAAAATCAATACCTGATTATAATGATATAATTAAAGATTATCTAAAATTAAATGTTAAAATATCTAAACAAGATGAAGTTAATAAAATCAAAAAATTAGTTAAGGAAGTTATTGAAGAAAATAATATTAACCTAAAAACACAAAATACTATTGGTGGTAATAATTCATCTTTTATTAATAATTTTAATAAACATCAAAATGTTAATATACTTAATAATCAAGAAACCAGTAATGAAAGTAATAAAGATGAATTGAATGAAGTAGTTAATGAAGAAGTAGTTAATGAAGAAGTAGTTAATGAAGATAATAATGAAGTATCTAATAAAGAGCATAATGAAGAAAAAGAGAATATATTAGTAGAAGAAAGTAAGGATGAAAATATTGATGAATATGATGATGATAATAAAGTTATTGTAAATAATAATATAGATGATATTAAAACGGTTTCAAATTTAGAATCAAATTATATAAAATCAATAAGAGCATCAGAAGATAAGGATATGGCTGAGTATTTTGAAAAAATGGTAAAATAAAAATATTTATAGTATAATTATATATAAATGAATAGTATGTCAGAATGGGTAAAAGAAAATTTATTAGTTTCAGCATTAATTATTTTTGTAGTTATGTATGTGGTATTTCATTTTAATAAATTAATGAGTAATGATTGTTTTTACGGTGATTATAGTAGAACATTATTATGGACTGCTATAGTTTTATTAATTATGTTATGTTATTTTTCAATGAGTAATGATGGATTAATGATGAATAATAAAAGATATAGAGTTGTAAATAATAATAGTTTAGATGATATTTTTATGAGGTAATATTTTTGTAATTTTTTTGATATATAAATTTATAAGATAATTATAAATTTAATGGGTGAGCTTAAATATGTTATTGTTAATGGTAAAAAATTAGCTATATATAAATTTGAATTAGAAATGATGGCATCACATCCAGCTATAATTTTAATAGCAAAAAGAAGAAGTGGAAAATCTTGGGTTTGTAGAGATATATTAAGACATTATAAAAGTAAAATTCCAGTAGGAATTGTTATATCAAAGTCAGAAAAATTACAAGAACCTTTTTATTCAGAATTTTTTCCTGATTCTTTTATATATTATAAATTTGAGAGTAGAATATTAGAAAAATTATTTTCAAGACAAGAAAAAATGATAGAAAAATATAATAATAAAAAAAAACAAGGTGTAATAATTAATCCAAGTGCATTTTTATTGATGGATGATTGTTTATCTGATAAGGGTGAATGGTCTAAAGATCCATTAATGTATGAATTAATGTATAATGGTCGTCATTATAAAATATTATTTATGTTGACAATGCAAACACCATTAGGTATTCAACCTGATTTAAGAAGTAATTTTGATTATTTCTTTTTATTAGCAACCGATATTGAAAATCATATGAAAAAACTATATGATAATTACGCTGGTATGTTTAAAAATGTAAAAGAATTTAGAACCGTTTTTAAACAATTGACAGTAGATCATCAATCAATGGTTATTGCTAATGTAGCTGCGGATAAACCATTCAAAGAAAAAGTTTTTTGGTTTAAAGCTTCAGATACAAAAGTTGGTATGATTGGGTGTGAACAATTAAAAAATTATCATTCTAGTAATTATGATAAAGAATGGAGAAAAAAATCTTCTATATTTACAATGAATTAAATATTATTATAACAAATATTATTACATTTGAGATATAAAATATTTATTCATATTTTCTTTTCGTCTTATAGCATCTGCATCAGTTGAATCAATCCAAGTAGATGGTTGTGAAAACATTGTTTTAAAAATTTCTGATATATATACTGGAGATTCCATTTCTTCCTCTAATGTTCTTGGTATATATCTATATACAACTTTTTGTTCTACATTTGATACAGCTTTCATTGTTATAAAATATACAACTAATAATACTATACCTATTATTAAAAATATTAATGAAAACCCTTTTAATAAATACATAATTATATAATTATTAACAATAAAAAAAAATTAATTATTTAATTTCTTAAACAACTCTTTCATTCTATCAAATTTACTTTCCATTTCTTCCATACTAATATTTTGATTATTATTTACTCTATGTTCTAATTGTTCTCTCCTTTCCTTAATTTCATCCAACTTTTTATTAATATCCATTTCAGTATTAAAATTATTACTATCTAATGTAATTTCATCTTCATTATTAGTTTCCTCAACAGTTCTTTCATCATCCACTTTAATCTCATTATTCTTCAAATGCTTATATTCATTAGTTACTACATTAGCCTCCTTCAAATACTTATCCTTTCTCTCTTTTTCTTCTAATGCAGTTTGCTCTAAAGAATCCAAATATAATTTCATAAAATCATTCAATTTTTGAGTTCTAATAATTGGTAATTGAGGGTCAGGATTAGAATTATTAACTAAATTAACATCAAAAGCACACCAATTACCTGTTTGCATAATAAAAATCATTGGATATTTTTTTCTTTGACTATAAGCATATGTTTGAGCATCTTTCACCTTATCAAAAAAACCATGGACTATATGCCCCGCAATTTTCTTATTCTTAAATTTATCAGGAATATTAGGAACCATTTCAGGAGTATAAAAACTTACACAAGCAAATCTTGCTTCATTAATACTCCACACAAATGTTTGCTCCTTCTGTGAAAAATAATTCTCATCAATATCTAAATTATTTTCAATTGGATTTTGATTTAAAATCTCAGAAAAATCTAATTCATCCTTATTATCCTTATATGTTTTACAAATTTCCTGCTTATATTGTCTATTATTAATTTCATTTTGCTCCTCCTCCTTATACACAATTTTACTATTTCTTTCAGTATCAGCAATATCAACATCAAATTCAATTAACTCACCAATTTTATCCCCAAAAACTTCATAATTTTTAACAATATTTCTAACCTTGTCAGAATGTTCTTCCTGCTCTTTTTCATCTTCATAAACTCCGTGTAATTTAAAACCATAAATATCTTGATCTCTAACACTATCTCTTTTAGACATAGGAAAACAATTAGGAGCTAACATAGAACAAGTATAAAATCTTTGATATTTAACATTTTTAACAAATGGCTTATTAATATCAAGGTGTTCTGCTTTTAATTCTTCATTCATTTTAATAATAATTATTAAATATTTTATCTTTAAGTATATTTATAAATTTTTAATAAAAAATACAATTTGGATAATATGAATCTAATATATAGTATAGTATTGATACAAAAGCACAGATAGATAATATTAATGAATTTTCATCTATTTTTTTATCATTATAGTAAGGTATAATAATCATTAAAAATATATAAAGTGTTATAATAAATAAAATAAATTTTAATGAGTTGTTTATATTGATATATGTATCGTTAAATTTCATAATATAATTTTATAAAAAAAATTATATATTTAAAAAATTATAAACTTGGATAATAATCCCATCCAATTTCTTCACATATTTTTTTCCAAGTAATATCTTGTTCTCTTAAATTTTTTCTTTTTAATAATATTAATTGTTTTGTATATTTTGAATATCTTTTATATTTATCTAAATCTTTATTTTTAGCATCATATTTTATTTTTTCACAAAATTTATATAAAATATACGAATACGACAAAAAATTCTTTCTCTTTTTTGGCTTATGTTTATAAAAAGGTTCTTCAATGATTTTAAACATATCTTTTAGTATTTCTTCTTCATTTTTACTAAAAGATGGTGGATATACACCAGTTATTTTTGTTCTTATAAAAGATAAATTTTTATAATAAATATTATATTTTAATTTTTTTAATATTTTTTTAATTTTAACATCACTAATTGTTTTAATTTCTTCCTCAGTATAATTATATTTATTTATTTCTTTTTGTATATTTTCAATAACATCAATTGGTATATTTGTAGTTTCTCTTGCTTGAAAATGTGTTAACCAATCTGAAAAATGATTTTTTTTTTCATAGGGTAATTTAGGTTTTTTGATTCTACTTTCATCATAATTACTATCATCAACCTCAGGTTTAAATTTATCTATTTCATTACAATTATTACATACAAAAATTCCAGAATTTGTAATACTTAAATCATTTGAACCACAATTAATACAAATATCACCAATTTTTTTACTTTTATTATTTAATATAAATTTATAATCTTCAAATAAAGATGATTTACTAACTTTTTTTTCATTAGATTTATTACTGGAATTTTCTGAACTATTTTCTATAAAACTAAAAATATTTTTCGAATAAGAAATATTTTTAGTTTTATTTTTTACTTTTTTATTTTTTTTATTTTTTTTTGAAATATTATTTAATATATCTAATTTATCAATACATTTTTTTGAAACTATTTTTTCAATACTACTATCTTCATCTAAAATATCTGGAATATTTACATTAAATTTATCATCTAAACTATAATAATCAGTTAAAATATCATTTGTTTTAAAATAATAATCTAATTCATTGTAATTATTATTTTCATTATTAAATTCAATAATTTCTATTTCATCAAGAATTTTAATTCTTTCTTCTAAATAATTTTCATTTTGAATATTATTTTTATCGTGATTTTCTAATTTTTTTTTTAATTTATTTATATTATTTAATTTTTTTTCATATGTATTTCTTTTTTTAGATATATTATTAATAAAATTTGTATGAGAATCATCTAGTGATGTTATTTCTTCTTTATATTTATTTTTTGTATCTTTTGTTTTAAAATTCGACATAAATTAAATATATAAATATTTTATTAAGTTTTTTACTCTTTATAATAATACTTATAACAAAATTTATTTTAAGTTATATACAAAATAATTATTTCAAATATTATATTTTTATATGTAATAACAAATATTATTAATCGAAAAAATTTGTAAATTTTTTTTAAATTAAATCAAAATATTTATAAATGAATTTAAAAATACTTTAAAAATTCTTATCAAAATTTTAAGATAAATATAAAAAATCTATAATATATTTATTTTTACAAAAATTATTTTCTCATTCTAATTTATATAACTAATGTCTGGTGGTTTAATGCAATTAGTAGCTTATGGTGCTCAAGATACTTATTTGACTGGAAATCCTGAAATTACCTTTTTCAAGGTCGTATATAGAAGACATACTAACTTTGCCATTGAAACTGTCAATTTGACTTTCAACGGTAATGCTGATTTTGGTAAGGAAGCTAATGTCCTTATTACCAGAAATGGTGATTTGGTCACTAGAATGTACTTAAGAGTTCAATTAAACAGACTTCTTATGAACCAACTTACTGGCGTTTCTGCCTTAGATAGAGAAGCTTACTTGTTTGCCTATGTCAGAGAAGTTGGTAATTTCTTGATTGATTCAATTAGATTTGAAATTGGTGGTACTCAAATTGACAAGCAATGGGGTCATTGGATGAGTACTTGGCATGACCTTACTAAGGATGTTAATAACAACAGAGCTTACCGTGCTTTAGTTGGTGATGTTGATGAATTAACTGCTTTGAGATCTCCTGATTCTACTGGATACTTGACTCAAGACTACATCCTTTTCGTCCCTCTTATGTTCTGGTGCAACACCAACACTGGTCTTGCCCTTCCCCTTATCGCTCTTCAATACCATGAAGTTAGACTTTGGTTCCAATTCAATGTCTTTGAAAGACTTATTGTCCACAGTAACAATGTTAATCTTGCTAGACTTAACAATGGTGTTGGTGTATTCAACAATGGTTCTCTCTTGGTTGACTATGTTTACATTGATACTGAAGAAAGAAGAAGATTCGCTCAAATTGGTCATGAATACCTTATCACCCAACTTCAATTCACTGGTTCCCAAGCTGTTACCCAAAATCCTCTTAGAGTTACTCTTCAATTCAACCATCCTTCAAAGGAATTCATCTGGAGAATTGTTTCTGGTGCTTACTGGAGCAAAAACTCCCCCTTCCTTTGCTACTCCAACCGTGATGCTTCTTTAGAATCCAACGGATGGGAAAAGGCTCTTAGATATGCTGCTAACAATGTTCTTGCTGGTGAAGTTGCTGTTGGTGATGTTGATGATGCTAATGATGACACTATTGTTGATATTACTTCTGGAAACTATGATGCTTGGAATCAACCTCATGTTGTCACTTCTAATACCAGAAATGCTTCTAAATATGTTGTATTTACATATGTTCCTGGAGCTGGTGTTGATGATCAAGCTGTTACACCATTAGATATGGCTAAATTATTACACGGTGATGCTACAGGAACTTTCCTTTTCAGAAGAAATGTTCTTACTAACCCTGATAGACCTGAATACAATCTTGGTGATTATGTTACCAGATTTAATATTGTTGTATTCTACACTCAAGTTGATGATCAAGGAGTTGGTATTCCTGCTTCCCTTACTTACCAACTTAGACCTGTTGATAGTGATATTACTGTGAGAGATGTTTCTGTTCCTGTTGCTGACTGGGTTGATAACAGATTTACCACTGTTGCTGGTAATGGTCTTGGTTCTCCTATGGATATTTGGGCCTGTCTCCAAACTGTTTCTGGTCTTTTGATTAACAACCAATACAACCCTGTTGTTGAAGCTGTTATTCAACTTAACGGTCAAGACAGATTCCAACCCAGAGAAGGTGCTTACTTCAATCTTATCCAAACTTACAACTACCACACCTCTACTCCTTCTAATGGTGTCAATGTCTTCTCCTTTGCTCTTCACCCCGAACAACATCAACCTTCTGGAACTGCCAATCTTTCAAGAATTGACAACACTGTCCTCAGTATGGGTCTCTACAGAGAAATTCCCTATGCTGATCCTTCCAGAACTCCCCCTCCTTTGAGTATTGTTGGAAATACTTCTCAAGCTTTCATCTACTGTACCAATTACAATGTCCTAAGAATTATGAGTGGTATGGGAGGACTTGCTTATTCAAATTAAGTTAATGTATAATACATTAAAGTTTTTTATAAAAATTGATTTTTAATTTATTTAATTAAAAATATATTAATTTTTGTTAATTATGGAAGAAAATAAATGTGGATGGATTAATAAAAAAAGGGACGCTTGTCCTTGGAAAAAGATAGGTAATTATTACTGTAAAAGACATTCATGTTATGAAAATATTTATAAACCAGAAGATATTCCAAATATAACTTTTTGTTCTGATTGTAGAAATCCAATCGGAATGAATATTATTGATAAAAAAATTTGTAATAAATGTAAAGAAAGATCTAAAATTAATAGAGAAAAAAATAAAGAAAAAAATATCAAATGTAAAGGTTTAACACAAAATAAAACAGAATGTAATTTTAAAGTTCTTGATAATGATGAATATTGTAAAAAACATCAAAGTTATAAAAAATGGAAAAATTTAACAGATCAAGGTCATAAAGTTTGTGAAGGTTGGAAAAGAAGAAAATGCTTTGAAATCATCAATGAAAATATGGCTAATTGTTTTAAATGTAGAGAATTAAATACTCTAAATGAAAAAAATAAAAAAATAAAAAACAATAATAATTTAGAAAATAATAATTTAAAAAATAATGATAATTTAGAAAATGATAATTTAGAAAATGATAATTTAGAAAATGATAATTTAGAAAATAATAATAATTATGTAAATAATTATAACAAATATAAAAATATTTTGAAATCTAATTATTATATAATAAATAGTAATGAAGGTCATTATTCTTCTCAGGGTAGATTTTCTGGAAAATTATTTAATCCATATTATTTAGTTTATGATATTAATGATAATAATAAAAATGAATTTTATATTATGTTTTGTTCTGATAATTCTTATTTTTATTTTTCAAAAAAAAATATTGATTTAATAAAAAATTATACTTGGTATAAAATGAAAAATGGATATATTTCAACATCAAAACCTGTATTTCAATACTTGCATCAATTAATATGTAAAACTGAAAATGGTGATGAAAGCAATACAAAATCAGTAGATCATATAAACAGAAATAAAAATGATAATAGAATTGAAAATTTAAGATGGGCTACTCAAAGTGAGCAAAATAGTAATATAAATAAAAGAACAAGAAAATATAATGCAAAACCATTACCAGAAGAATTAAAAGTTAAAGAATTACCAAAATTTGTTTGTTATTATAATGAAATTTATAATAAAAAAACAGGACAACATAGAGAATTTTTTAAAATTGAAAAACATCCAAAAATTACTAAACCAATATCATCAACAAAATCAATGAAAGTTGATATAAATGAAAAATATAATGAAATTTTAGATAAATTAAAAGAATTAGATAATTAATATCTTAATTTACAATATTTTATATTTTAATACATAATTCTAAAAACATCGTAATACATAATTCTAAAAACATCATATTATATTTTAATACATAATTCTAAAAACATCATAATACATAATTCTAAAACATCATATTATAAATTATCAACATCAAAAGAAATATTTAATTGGTGGTTAGAAAGATGGTGTATTAAAAGATTTACAAATAAACAAAAATAATTTTTATATATTATAATTTTATTATGTATTTAATAAAATTAATTATTATTTTTATAATGTTAATATTTTTAATATGTTTAATTAAAAAAAATAAAGTTGAAAATTATAATAAAGAAAAAGATAAATTATGTAAAAGATTATATAAATATAAAGATAATAAGAATTATAAAATAATTAAAAATCTTTTTTCAAAAAATTATTGTAATTATATAATTAAAGAATCTGAAATTTATGCTTCAAAATATAAATGGAAAAAGAAAAGACATACTGATTATCCAACAGTAGATAATCAAATTACTAAAAAATGGTCTATATATAATGATATATATAAAATAGTAAGTTCAACTATTTTTACTGAAATAGCAAAATTATATAATATAAATAAAAATGATTTAGGAATAAATGAAATATTTATTGTTAAATATAATACAGGAGGACAAACAGAATTAGCATATCATGAGGATGGTAGTGAATTTAGTTTTATAATAGCATTAAATGATAAATTTACTGGTGGAGGAACAACATTTAAATTTAATAAAAAAAATATTCAATTATCAATTGGAGATTGTTTAATATTTTCAGGCCAAAATACTCATAAAGGAAATGAAATTATTACTGGAACTAGATATATATTAACTGGATTTTTAAATTATAAAAAAGGATGTAATGATGACTAATTTATTTTATGTATCATTAATTTATTATTATTTCTTATAACTTTTAAAAATGTATTGTAATGTGTTTTAATAAAAATATCAAGTTTATTAAATTCTTTTCCAAATAATTCTTTTTTATTTTTTTCTTTTATTTGTTTTTTTAATTCACTTATAACAATTCCATTTTTTGGTATTATTTCATTAAATAAATTTAATATTTCATCTGTATTTTCTTCATCATTACTATCATATTCAAATGAATTATTTTCAATTATATCAATTACTTGATTATCTAAATTTTTAATATTATTATATATATCTTTATTTGTAGAGATATATTCATTTATATCATAATATTTAGAACAGGAATTTATAATACTTAATGATGTTTGATTTTTTAATCCAAAAACTTCAAATATTTTGCTATGTTCTAATGATTTTCTTATAACTGGAATATAATCTTTATCACATCCTAATAATATATATTTATCTATAAAAGGTAATTTAAACATTATTTCCATTATATCAACAATTATTTTATTATCAGTGCTATTTTTACCAGCTAATCTTGATATTTGTATTTCTTCTAATCCATGTTCTATAATTTGTTTATTCCAAAATACATTCATTTGAACTATTTTCCAATCTCCATAAACTCTTTTAATTATTAAATCATTATTATTTTTTATTTTATCAAATAATAATGAAAATTTAATATTACTTAAATTGATATTATCACCATCAATAAATAATGCGGTTGTCATTATAAATAAAGTATTTAAAAATAAAATATAATATTTACATATAATGGAAAATTTATATTATCAATTATATGTAAGTTTTATAATATTTGGAATAATATCTTTTATTTTTATATTTAGTTGTTATATGACAAGAAGTTATTCAAGAAATAATTTATTAGAAAGATTAATTTAATTTTATATTTTAATTTATAATAAAGAAATTATTATATGTATTTGTAATGTATTCACTTTATGACTTAAAAAGCAATAAAAGATTTAACGAACATTTATTAATTAATTATGATTATAATTATAAATTTACAAATAATAAACAAGATTATTATATTATAAATAATTTAATAAATAAAGATGTGATAGATTTACCAAATACAATATGTTCTTTTTTAAATGATTTATTATATATCAAAAATAGAAATAAAAATTATATTGATATTTCATCTGTTTATTCAGAAAGAATAATATCATATAGTTTTGAAAATTGTAAATATTTATTCTTAAAATATTTATTTAAAATTATAAATTTTAGTATTTATGAAAAAATGATATATAAATTTGCATCTTATATAGAATTATATAATACAAATCTTTATAAAAAAAATGATTATTATAATCTATATAAAATATTTAAATTTATAAAAAAAAATGTAAAAAATTTTAAAATATTGTATAATGATTATTCAATAAATAAAATTATAAAAAATAAATATTATAATAAAAAAATTAAAAAAATATTTAATATTGAAAAGTTTAATCCAAAATATTTTTTAGATGAAACAGTTAAATTAAAAAATGTTAAAATAATATTAAAAACACAAAATATTTTAGAAATAATGATTTCATATTTATTTAATTTTTATACACCAGAATTTATTAAAATATTGCATTATATACATAAAAATAATTATAAACTTAAAATTAAAAGTTGGATTCCTCTAAATTATACATATTTAGAAAATAAACATAAACAATTATTTATTAAAAGTTATTTAAAAATAAATATAAGTAAAAAATTTTATGATATGAGATTAATAAATAATAATATTTATAATAAAAATATTAAATTTATAACTTAAATTCTATTATATTCTATTTTATCAATTAATACTCTATCTAAAATATCATAGATAGAATTTATCATTTCAACTGTAAAATTTTTATTAAATAATTTTGGATATTTCTCTTTAATAATATCCAAATCTTCCTTATTTTCTTCAGGACATAATATATGTGATATTCCTTGCTGTTTAGCTCCAAATATTTTTTCTTTTAATCCACCAATTTTTGTAATTTGTCCTTGTAAATTAATTTCACCTGTCATTGCATATGTATTATCTGTTTTAATTTCAGTTAATAAACTAATAATTGATAAACAAATTGTTCCACCAGCACTTGGACCATCCTTTGGTGTTCCACCCTCTGGTAAATGGACGTTAATTTTAACTGGATTTTTTTCCCATTCTTTTAATAACTTATCTTTAATAATATCTGGTAAAATTCTCCAAGCAACAGTTTTAGCTACAATAATACTTTCTTTAATAACATCTTTTAATGAACCAGTGCATTCAATATCTAAAATATTCTTTGATGGCATAAAACAACTTTCAATTTGTAATGTTCCACCAATCATAACTGAATCAGAAGCCCATAATCCATTAGTATTTCCAATAGCAGGTTTAGTATTAACAAGTTTATATGTCATTTTTGGCTTTAATTTAAAAATCTTATTATCAATAAAATCTTTTGTAATTTCAAATGATTTAATATTTTCTGTATATCTCATTAAATTAATTTCTGAAATAATATCCTTAAGTTTTTCTTTAAATTTTCTAACACCACCCTCATTTGTATATGAATATATAATATGCTCTAAAACATCATTATTAAAAATAATACTAATATCTTTCATATTATACTCTTTTAATAATTTTGGAATTAAATGATTATGTGCTATATTTAATTTATCAGTAATATCATAATTATCAACCTTAATAACCTCTAAGCGATCATATAATGGTCTTGGAATATTCTCTCTATAATTATATGTAAAAATGAATAATACTTGTGATAAATCAAAATCAATTCCCGAAAAATATTTATCATTAAAATGGTTATTCTGTGTTTTATCAGTTAAATGCATTAAAATATTAAAAATTTCTTCTCCCTTATTAGTATTAGAAACTTTATCCAATTCATCAAAAAATATAATTGGATTCATACATTTTGAATGAATAATAGTTTCAATAATCTTTCCAGGACAAGAACCAACATAAGTAAAACCATGACCATCTAAATATGCTCCATCCTGAATTCCTCCAAGACTAATAAATTCAAATGGTCTATCTAATGATTTAGCAATAACATTCATTAATTCTGTTTTACCAACACCTGGACTTCCTTCCAATGCTAAAATATTACCACTCTCTTTTGGATTAGAAATATTCTTTGCTATTGTTTTTAATAATTTATGTTTAGATTCTTTATGCCCGTAAATTTCTGAATTTAATTTTTTTTCAATATTATTTAAATGACTTTTAATTTTTCTTTTACCAGAATTATTACTAACTGATGATTCTATATAATTATCAAATGGAACTTTTAAAATTTTATTAATCCACCTTTTATATTTACTCTTATCACTATCATATTTATTCATTGATTCATAATCACTAATCATTGGTAAAATAACTGATTTATTTTTATTCGTAATTTTTCTATCTAATACATTCAATAAATCAGGCTTCTCACTACCTCTTGAAATATACTTTTCAACATCTTCCAATAATGATGAATATTTATTAATATCTTTTTCATTCATATCTTTAATATACTTTTCTAATACTTTATTATTACTTCCAAATGATAATAATCTATCATATAAACTATTATTACTCTTACTATTTTTATTATCACCACCAAGTTCCTTCTCAAAAAAACCATTAATTGTTGAAATTATAATTTCATCATCCATTTTTATCTTAATTAATTTTTTCTCATCTCTAATAAATTTATTAAAATCAAAATTATTGTTATTCTTATGACTTTCTTTTAATTTTTTTATTAAATCATTTCCACAAGTAATTTGAATATTAATACAATCCTTTGTAAAATCTGAATAATTCTCATTTAATGTATTTTCAATATCTTTTAATTCATTCTTAAATGTTGTAATCACCTTATTAAAATTATAATCCGGATTATTTGTTATTATTGAACTTAATATATTTAATACCTTTTTATCACCACTCATTCTTTCCATAGTGTATTCTTTATAATCACTATAAATTATTTCATGAACCTCATCATTTTCTTCTTCTTCATTATCATCACTTTCTTCTTCTTCATCACTTTCGTTAGTTTCATAATCTTCATCACTACTATCATTATTACTGCTTTCATTATCATCACTACTTTCATTATCATCATCACTACTTTCATTATCATCCTCACTACTTTCATTATCATTACTACTTTCACTTTCATTTCTATTTTCTTCATCTTCAATTATAATATTATTATTAGATATATGAGAACTAGTTAATTCTACATCATTTGTGAATAAAGAATTAATAGTTTCATAATTATCATGACTTAATTTTTGTTTTTTATTAAAATGAGACATAATATCAATTATAAAATTATATTTATATATAATTTTAAAAATAAAAACATAAAAAATAATAATTAGATGTTTTGTATGAGACAATTATTAATAACGGTTTCATCAATAATTTCAATTGTTTTATTTATATTTTTAATAATTTTATTTGAGTTATTTGAAAAGTTTTTTCTTAATTTATTATTTTTAAGAGTATTTTTAATAAAATTAATTTTTTCTATTAATTCATCACTTTTATCAATGAATTCATTTATATTTTTATCATATAAATTAATTATAATATCATATTCATTATTTTCTGTAATATTATTTTCAATGGTATAATTCATATAATAATATAAATATAATTAAAATAAAATTATATGAAAATTTTATACTATTTTATAGATTAATATCATTAATCATTTTCTCATATTCTTCTTTTCCAAATTGTTGTATTAATTTTTGTTCTAAATCATCAGCATCAAGTTTATCTAAATCAATATTTTCCATATCTTCAGTCATAATATTATTAGAAATTAAATCAGAAAATATATCATTAATAACTGTAGCATTTTTATCGTCTTCTATTTTTTTTTTATTATAATGTTCTATTCTATCTTTTCTTAAATTATCTCCTGCTTCTTCAATATTATCGTCAATATTTGATTTATATTTATATTTTTGGACGTATTCAAAATTTTTTATATAATTAATTTTATTATCTTCTGAATAAATATTTTTATTTTCACTATCTTGTTCTTTAATTGTTTTTGTATAATTATTTAAATCTTTATCAAAATCTTCTTTATTTTCATCTTCAGGTCTAAATACAACAAGGTCTTTATTATTATTAATTTGTTTAGAATAATCAAATTCAGTGATGATACATTTATAAGGATTATTTTTTCTTTTTTTTTCAGCTTCAAATTGATTTTGTTTTAATAATTCTGTTTTTTGTTTATATAAATCTTTAAATTGTTTTTCAGTATATTTATTATCAGATTGTTTTGGTATAATTTTATTATAGATGTCTTCTGTTGAATATTTTTTATCTGTGTTATGAATAGTATTTATTTTTTTATTTTGATAATTGACATTTCTTTTTTTATTTAATATCATATTATAAATATTATACTTAAAATATTATAAATATTATAACGATTTTATTATTTTATTTTTTATAAAATAATATTATCTACCTTTATAATGGGTGTAAAAAAATTATTTACATTTTTAAATGAAAAAAGAATATATAAAAAATATGATAAAATAAATAATTTATTATATGAACTAAAATTAAATAAAAATTCTGTATTTGTTGGAATTGATACAAATTTGTATTTTTATAAATATAATTATACATATGATAATATATTAATTGGATTTTTTAATCAGATAATTAAATTTTTATCAAATGGTATATATCCATTATATATAATAGATGGAGGAACATTAAAAGAAAAAGAAAAAACAAATATTATGAGAAATAATAAAAAAAATAATAATTATCAAAAAATAGAAGAATTATTAGTTGAAATAGAAAATAGTGACGATAAAGATAAAATAGATTATTTAAATAAAATAATAGAAAAATTAAAGAAAAAAACACTTAAAATATCAAATGATAAAATAGATATTTTAATAGAGTTGTTTGATTTAATGAATATACCATATATTTTTTCATATGGTGAAGGTGAATATTTGGCTGTTTTATTAAATAATTATGGAATTATAGATTTTTTTTTAACTGATGATACTGACCCTATTCCTGCTGGAATAAATAATATTATAAAATTTACAAATAATCGTGTTCTATATTTAAATAAAGAATATTTATTAAAAGAATTAGAAATAAATGAAAATCAATTCTGTGATTTTTGTATTTTATTAGGTAATGATTATAATAGTTTTAATATGAAAAAATTAAAACCATTTGAAATATTAAAATTAGTAAAAAATAATAATATAACTGAAATATTAAATATATTTAATATTGATGAAGAAAATTTTATAAATTTAAAAAATATATATTTAAACTCATCTAATGATGAAAAAGATTATATTTTAAAAGGACATACAAATAATGATAATATTATAAATATGACATATAAAAATAGTAGTATTATATTAAATCAATTTTGGAATGAATTAAAGGAAGTTTTAATTAATAATGAAAATTCATTAAATTTAAAAAGAGATATTATTAAAAAAATTAAAAAAACTAAATTTAATACTGATGCATTATTAAATTTTTTAAAAATTAATATTGATAATATTACAAATGATGAAATAGATAATATTAAAATAACATTTAGTTATTTAGATAATTTTAGATAAAACAATAAAAATTGAATTTAAAATATTAAAAATAATTAAGATATAAATATGGAAAATATTCAAATTAAACTTGATATTTATAGAGAAAAATTATTAGATAATCTAGCACATAGTATTATTAATGATGATATTCATAATGAAGTAATAGATAATTTAATTGAAAATATAATGGAAAATAAAATTATTCATAATTCAAATTTTTTAAAATTTCCAAATATTAAAACAGAATTATATCCATATCAAATTAATAATGTTAATTGGATGAATGATATTGAAAATAAAAATTATGATGATAATTTTGAAAATACAAGTAAAAATATAGATTTAAAAGGTGGAGCATTATTTGATGAAGTTGGTATGGGTAAAACATTACAAATAATAACTTTAATAAATTTAAATAAATCAAAACTTACTGATATGTTAATTTATAAAAAAAAATTATATACAAAAGCAACATTAATTATTGTTCCAAATCATTTATGTGGTCAATGGTTAAGAGAATTTGAAAAACATACAATTAAACCATTAAATATTTTAAATTTATTAACAAAATCACATTATAAAAAATATACACATTTAGATTATACAAATGTAGATGTTGTTATAATATCATCTAATTATTTTATAAATTGTGATTTAAAATTGTCTGATAGAAATATTTTTAGTTTTGAAAGAGATATTTTAAAAAAGGAAGTAAATATATTTAATATTTATTGGAATAGAGTAGTAATTGATGAATATCATGAATATGAAAATGAATCATTATTTTATAAATTAAATTATTTAGAAGCTTCATGTAGATGGATATTAAGTGGAACTCCATTTAAAAAAAATAGCGAAGATTTAAATAAAAATAAAGAACTTAGTAAAAAAACAAGATTAAAAAAGAATAAATTAATACCATTAAGCTTTTTTTCAAGTACGCCGATTGAAAAAATATTAGGATATTTAGCATTTAATAATAGTGTATTGGTAAATATTAATTTATATGATTTTAATAATTATAATTTTGTTTTAAATCATTTTAGTAGAAATACACAAAATAATAATTTAAAGATATTAAAATTACCAGAAATTGAAGAAGAAATTGTAATGTTAAATTTTTCACAAACTGAAAGAATGATATATAATTCATATTTAACAGATAAAAATAATAATGATGATGATGTATTTTTAAGACAAATATGTTGTCATCCATCTTTAGCGGATGATTTAAATAAAAATGATGATACGGGGTCATTTTTATCATTAGATGGTATGCATCAAAATATTAAAGATAAATATTTAAAAGAATATGAAAATTTAAAAGAAAAATTAAATAGAAATAAACAAAATTATAAAAATGTCAAAAATAAAATAGAAGAGTATAAAGAAGAATTTAAAGAAAAAAATCTTGAATCAATAACTACTAAAATTAAAGAAAGAAAAGAAAGATTACAAGAATTAAAAACAGAAGAACAATTAATTATTAAAAAAATAAGTTCAAAAGAATCATCAATTAAATATTGTATAAATTTTATGGAAATAATTAAAAATGTTGATAGTATAACAAATCAAGATTGTCCTATTTGTTTAGGAAATATAGAAGAAGATGATATTGGAATAACAAGTTGCCTACATTTATTTTGTTATAGTTGTATTAAACAAATGATAATGACACAAAAAAAGTTTGGAAATACAAAATGTCCTAATTGTAAAAAATCAATTAAAATAAATGATGTGTTTTTAATTAATAAAACAATTGACAAAGAGGTGAATAAGTATGGAACAAAAATTTCATATATTATTGATTATATAAAGAAAAGTCCAAAAAAATATAGAATAATATTTTCTCAATGGGATAAATTATTAAATAATGTTGGTAAAATATTAGAAGAGAGTGGTATTAAAATATTATATTGTAAAGGAACACCTTATCAAAAAGATAAAGTATTAAAATTATTTAGTGATAATAATGAAAATAACGAACATAGAATTATTATGCTTTCATCAGAAAAAACAGCATCTGGTTCAAATTTAAGTAATGCTGAAGAAGTTATATTTTTAGATCCAATATATGGTAATAAAGAAAGGAGAAAAAATGTTGAAATCCAGGCTATTGGAAGAGTAAGAAGATTAGGAAATAATTTTAAAAAAATAAAAGTATTAAAATTAATAATTAAGGATACTATTGAAGAAAAAACACATAAAGATAATTAGAAGTAAAAAAAATTATTTTTGTAATTATATTTAAATATTTAAAATTAAATATATATTAAATGTCTAAAAAAAATAATCAAGTTATTTCAATTGATAAATTTAATAAAATTGAAGAGTTATATTATAATAGAGCAAATGATTTTTATATAAATTTAGATAAAGATACAATGTTAGATGTTTATTCAATTATAACAAAAAAACATAAAAGAAAGAAAAAAATATCATTAAGATTTTTAGATTGGTTTGTAACTAAATATTGTAAGTTATATTCAATTTCAATTAATGTAAATAATCAATATAATAAAGAAGATAAATATAATATTAATAACAGATATAAAGCTCAATTAAAATCATTTCATAAAATTTATTTAGACCCTTTTAAAAGAACAAAGGAATCATTTAAATTTATTTATAAATGTCAAGGATATGAATTTATAACTAGTTTATGTCAATTAAATTTTATGAAATGGATAATTGAATATGATATTCTTAAATATGTTATAAATAATTATGAAACATTAATTGAAAAAGTTGAATATGTTAATAATTTACATAAAAAAAATAAAAATGATGAAAAATCATCATTATATTCTTTTAATTCTTCAAGTTCATTAACAGTTGATTTAGATAATAATAAATTATCTAAAAAAGATAATAAAAAAAGATTAATTTTAGAAATATAGTTTTTAATTATTTATACTTAAAATAAATCAGGTATAAATACATTTTCATTAATTTCTTTTGTAATATTATTTGAAACTTCATTAATATTTTTATTTTCAATAGTTTCATTAAGTGTATATTCTGAATTTTCAATTAATTCTCTATCAATTGCTACATCAGGTAAATTTGAACCACCTAAGAAACATAAACCACCAATAATTCTTGATGAAACTGATTGCATATTATCTACTTCACCATATAATCCAGCATTCACTAATATATCAACAGGTCTTTCAAATGATGCCTTTGCTAAAACACTTGTCTTTAATTTAATTGAACCATGTCTTTCTAAACTAATTAAATTTCCTAAACTTATCTGAATATCTGCAAAAATACTAAAATGACAATAATTAATATCAATACCTTTATTTTTATATGTTTCAATTAATTCATTTATTATTAATGTTCTTACAGCTTCAATACCATATATTTTTTCAACTTCTCTTAAATCATTTATATATATTTTATTCAAATTAATTCCTTTAATTTTAAAAATTTCATTCATATTAATTCCATTTGTTTTAATTATATATTCATAATCTTCTTTTACACCATTATTATCATAATGAATACTATTATATTTAATTGGTTTTTGAGTAATAACATTTGTAATATTATTAATACCCTTTATTTGTATTTCCTTAATAAAAATATTTATAAATTCTATAAAATCTTTTATTACATAATTTATAATATTAAATCTAATATGAATAACTGGATTATTATCATTATCACTATTAGATAATAATGCAATTTGTAATATTTTATTAAATAATATTTTTTTCATTTCTTTTTTACTACCTTTATTATCTTTAAACCTATTTTCCCATTCCTCACATATTCTGGTTTTAATATTTAATAAAGTAATTTCTCTTGAAAGCATTTTTTCTTCATTTAATTCAATTTTAATAATCCAATTCAAATTATTTATATTATTAATACAACTATTCTTATTCGGATTACTCACAGAAAAAATATTATTTATAATTCTATCATTTTTCATTAATTTACTATTAAAATTTTTATCTTCATCATAATAAATAATTATATTGTCAATAATATCTTTAATTGATGTATTTATAATATTTGATGTTATTTTTGTCAAATATTTTTCATTCTTATTATATTTATCATCAAAAAATATTGTCATCATTGGACTTTTCATATTTGGAGAACTGCCATAAATTTCTAATAATCTTGGAACACCCTCTGTTCCAGCGCCACTTCCTACATTATGGAAAGCACTAATTGTCATTTGTGTTGCTGGCTCACCCAATGTTTGAGCTCCTAACACACCTACCATATCTCCTGGCTCAACTATAGAATTATTATAATTCATAATTATAATATCTGATATATAATCAATATGTTTTTTTGTTAATTTAAGATTAATTATACATTTTTTAATATTTAAACTATCTATTAAATGATACTTGAATATCTTTTTTACTAATTTATCATCCATATATTTAAAATTATTATTTTTAATATTATCTCCATCAAATGATAATAAATATGTTATATTCATTTTTAATATATTATCTATCTTATCTAAAATATATTTAGGCTCAACAATATCACCTTTAAAATTTTCAGTTATTGATAATTCTATTATTCTATCAATATTTATTGGTGATAAAAATTGAATATCACTCTTTGGACTTTTACTCTTTTTATCAATCAAATAATAATTTAATGATGATTTCATTTTAATATTCCTTAATTTATCCCTAATATTTATTATTCTTTCACAATATTTATTATTATCCTCATTTGTAAATTTTACTTTCTTTAATTCTTCACTTGAAAATTTATATTCTTTTTCAATATCTTTATTCCCCTTATTAATTAATTCAAAATTATAATAATTATATCTTGTTGAATCAAGACCACAATCACCATACACAAATTGATATATTTTATCATATGCATTTCTAACATAATTATCATATTTTATCATTATATCCTCTCCAGCCTTTATTAACTTTCTTTGCAAATATCCTGTTTCAGCTGTTTTAACTGCTTGAGTAATTAATGAATTTCTTGATACATTTGTTAAAACAATAAATTCTTCTAAATTCATACCTTTTGTTAATGAAGATTCAATAAAACCTCTTGCTAATGCAGAATCATCATTTTGATGAAAATATGGTAATGCTCTATTATTATAATTTTTTGGAACTCTAATTCCATCATAATCTTGTTGTCCCACACAACCAATCATATGAGTCAAATTATCTTCTTTACCTTTTGATTTTGATTTAATCATTATTTTATTATTATTTTCATCATTCAAATTATTAATAATATAATCTCCAATTGTTGGAACAATCGTTTTCATTAAATTAATACTATCCATCTCAAAATTGTCATTTTTTGAATTTATTATATTATTTTCAAATTCTGTTAATTTATATAATAATTCAATCTTTTTTGTTTTAAATAATTGTTTCATACTTTTATATATTTCATTACCAATTAAATAATCATTTAATGAAATTGTAAATCCATAATTTAAATTAAAATTAATTGATAATTTTGTTATATTATCTATTATTGATTGTGTCATATCTGGACCATATATATTCCAAACATCTTGTGTTATAGTATTATTTTTATCTTCTTTTATACTTTTACCATCAATAAATCCTTCAATTATTTTACCATTCTTAATTAAAACACTATCATTTTTTAATGATATTTTATTTGGTATTATTAAATCAAAAAATGTTTTACCAGAATAATTTTTATTTTTATCCATTATTCTATAATCTTCTAAATTTGTACTTGTTAATAAATCAATAATTAAATCATTATCCATTTTATCACAAAATTTTGTTATATTATATGGTGCAATAATTGCATCAAATACAGCTCCTACAATAGGTAATGAACTTTTAGCTGATATAATATTACTTTTTACATTTGTTAAATGTTCTAATTCAATCTCTGTTAATATACTTTGAACTGTAAATATATTCATTTCATCACCATCAAAATCTGCTCCATATCCAGCACATACAGATGGATTAATTCTAATTGTATTAAATCTATCATCATTCTTAATCTTAATATAATGAGCTAATGAACCATATTTATGTAATGTTGGCTGTCTATTTAATAATACTATATCACCATCAATTAAATGACGATCTACTACATCACCTATATTTAATTCAATTGTTTTATTATTATTATCTAGTGATTTTGTTTTCCCTGTTCTATTTGATGTTATTGAATTAGCTCCAGGATATATATTACTACCTTTTTGAACTAATTTTGTTAATTTTGTAATATTATTAGGTGTCACTATTTCAGGATATGTTAAATTTTTTGCAATTGAAACTGGAACATATGCCTGATTCATATCTAACAACGGATCTGGTGAAATTACAGTTCTACCATATTGATTAACTCTCTTACCCATTAAATTACCCCTAATTCTACCTTTTTTAGCTTGATTTTTAGGACCTTTTATCTTTGTTACTATTGAAGCATAATTATTTGTTGCTCCTGGTTTATTTGTTTTTAATGCTGCATTATCTATATAACACGCTATTTCTGCCTGTAATTGATCTATATGCGTTTTTGAATGTTTTATTAATGTATCATTATTTTTTTCTTTCTCTTTTTGCTTTTTTACATTCATATTTGTTTTATAAATTTTTGTTAATCTCATAGTTAATGTACTTTCTTGAATAGAATCACTTAATGAATCACCTTGATATGATGTTCTTATTGATACTGGAGGAATCGGTAAAATCTCTAACATTAAATCTTTTGGATGACATGTAATATTCAAAATTTCACTTTCACTATCTTTAATATTCTTTAATATATTAAAAACCTGTTTAGTTGTCTTTTTCTCAATTTCTATTTTACCATTTATTTCTCTTTCAATACTTACAATTATCTCCCCATTCTTTTTATCACCCTTAACTTTTCCAACAGGTGTATTACAAATATGACAATTCTTTAATTTTATCTCATCTTTTAATTTCTTAATTCTTTCCTTATTCTTTTTTTTCTTAACTAATTCATATAATTCATTATAACTTTTATTCCATAATAAAGAAGAACAATGAGAGCAAAATATATTTAATATACTTATTACCTCGTCAAAAAATTTAATATTAAAAACTTCATTACTTAATTTTAAATGACCAAAATGACCATCACAGTAATTCATCTTATATTGACAAGTTTCACAAGAATATGAATTATTATTTACACCCATTCTTTTATCTAATAAACCATTTTCAATAGGCTCATTACCTTGTTCATATAAATCTGATGTTTCAATACCATCTTTATTATGATCTAAAGCTGACATTTGTAGAGCCTCTTTATTTGTTAATACTGAAAACTTAATGGCTTTAATAGTAGCCGTTTCATAAGTATATATAGGCTTATCATTATAATTCATTTCTTTATATATTATATTACTATATTCTTATTTTAATTATATTATTTATATTAATTTCAATTTTTTAAAAATTGAAAATATTGAATAAATATAAAATTATATTATTATGAATGAATAATGGCTAAAATTAATAAACCTTGGAGTGAGAAATATAGACCACAAAATATTTCTAATATTATATCACATGATAGAATAAAAAATACTATATATAATTTTCTAAAAAATAATAATTTACCTAATTTACTATTCTATGGTAAAGCAGGTTTAGGTAAAACATCTTTAATATTAGCATTCATTAAAGAATATTATAATAATGATTATGATAATTATGTTATTAATATTAATGCTTCTGAAGAAAGAGGGGTTCAAACTATTCGAGATAAAATAGAACCATTTTGTAAATTATTATATAATGATACTAAATATAAATTAATTATTTTAGATGAAGTTGATTCTATGACTATTGAAGCACAAAATATTTTAAGAAAAATTGTTGAAAAATATATTCATAAAGTTAGATTTTGTTTTATATGTAATTATATTAAACAAATTATATTACCATTACAATCCAGATTTATTATTTTTAAATTTAATCCTTTAACCAAAGATTATTTAATGAATTATCTTGAAAAAATATTTATTAAAGAAAACTTTTATATTACTAAAAATTCATTACAAATTATATATAAATATTGTAAAGGAGATTTAAGAAAAATGTTAAATATATTTAATTCATTAAATATTTATAAAAATGATGTTATTAAAGTTAATGATATACAAAAATTAATATTATATCCATCTAAAAAAAATATAATTAATATATTTAAATATGTTAAAAATAATGATTTAAATAATAGCATTATTAATATTTCTAATTATATTAAAATAAATGATTTATTAATTAATGAAATTATTATTGAAATGTATGATATTCTAATTGATTTTATTATTAATAATGATTATAATATATTTAACAAAAATAAAATTATTAATATCATTAAAAAATTATCAATTATTAATCGTAATATTTATAATAATACAAATAATAATATTATATCACTAATATCAATATTTTATTTATAAAAAAAAAATTGAATTAAAAGATATAATATAAGTTAATAATATAAATATGTCAAGGTTTGGTATTCTTGATGACGATTATAAGGAACAAAAAGTTTCTAAATCAATTGATGATGAAATAGATAATAAATATTTTAAATCTAATAAAAAAAAATCTAAATTTGTTAAACCTAATTTAAATAATAATAGATTACAGATTAAAAATATTGATAATGTTGATGAATTCTTAGATACAAAGCTTGAAAATATGTATAAGATATATTTATTTCATAATAATTATGAAAATTGGAATAATATTGATAATTTTGAGAATATTTTTAATATTGAAAAATGGAAAGATATTCCTGAAGTATTTAATTCTTTAATTCAAAAAAGAGAAAAATTATTAACTTATAATTTTTTTCTTATGAAAAATAAAATATCTCCTTTATGGGAATCTAAAGAAAATCGAGGAGCTGGAAGAATTAATATTCAAATATTTGACTTGAAAGAAAGTTTAAATGTTTTTAAGATATTATTAATTAATATTATTAATAAAACATTATTAAAACCTTTTAATAATAGAAAAACTGATATAAATGGTTTTGCTTTTTTACCCAAAAAAGATAAAGAAAATAATCAATATCAAATTATTCAAATCTGGTTTTCAAATAATATAATTAAAAATATTTCTAATCAAATTGAAAATATTTTAGAAAATAAAATTTTTAATTTATTAAGAAATTATTCTGTAAGAATTAAAATTCATAAACCACAATTTTAAATTTAATTAAAATTAATAATACAAAAATTTTTATATAAATATTTAATTATTTTAATTAATTATTAATCACTTTTCATTAATATTTCATCTTCATCATCACTAAAATCATAATCTTGTGATATTTTCTTTTCATCTACTGGTGATAATGCAATAACTAAATCTGCTAAATCTGCTACTACATATTTAATACTCAAAATATCATCATTCTTCATTAAAATTAATATTTGATTACTTAATGGACCACATTTATTAAATAATATAATATTTTTTAACTCATAAATACCTTGAGCTATTTTACAATCTATATTATCATCCCAGTCAATACTTATTCCTCCTTCTTTTTCAGTGTAAATTTTCTCTTTTTTACCACAATCACCCTTACAAGAAAATATAAATTTATTTTTTGAACATTTTATTTCTACATAATCAGAAATATTATTCATCTCTTTACATATCTTATGAAATAAGGAACTCTTCATTGTAATACTAACATCAAATGGTATTACTCTTGGCTTTTTTTCTTTATATTCTAATTCCATTCTTTTAAAATTACTTACTGTTAATGATTCCTCTTTTTCATTTGAACCCTCAATTCTAATTGTTTGTCTATCTTTCTCATTTATATATAATGATAATATACTTGATGGTTCAATCGGCTTAATATGAATATTTAAATGTTCTAAATTAATTCCAATCTCTTCCTTATCATATTTTGTATAAAATTTATTAAATTGCTTACCTTTAAATTGTAATTTTACAAATATTGATTTACTATCATTTGACGTTGCTATTTCTAAACCATAAAATTCTTCATTTTCTTCATCATCTTTCTTTTCCTTTTTCTTTTTAACTACCATTGTTACTTCATGAACTACTCCATTTAATATTTCAATTATATCTTTAAAAGGCTTAGAATGACAAGTTTCCGCATAAAAAATTTTATTCTCATAAATAGATTTCATTTTATTTATATTTATAAATAAAATATAATTTATAATTCAATTTTTTTATATAATTTATATATAATGACATTTACCCTTGTTAATCCACAAATTGATAATCAATACAAAACTTCCAATAATGATTCATTAGAAGCAGCACAAAATATATGGGACAAATTATCTAAAAATACCAAACAATATGTTCCTGAAAGTTTCATTTCCTTACAAAAAGGAGGTAAATTATTTCATTTTAAAGTTGAAGAAACTCTTAATAATAATGATGTATCATATAAGATTTCATCTTATAAATGTGATAAAAATGACAAAAACTTTGTTAATTTCTTAAAAAAGCAATCTGGTGGTAAAAAAAAAAAGAAGAAGAAATACTTTGATACTTCTTCTTCAAGTGATTCAAGTAGTTCAAGTAGTTCAAGCGATTCAAGTGATACTAGCGATACTACTATTAATACCGATAATCTTGTTTATAGATTTAAAACTAAAGACAAAGTTCTTTATTCTAAATATAAACCTTCAATTATTACTTATTATGATATTTATGATACTGATTATCTTTTACCAACTTATTACAGCAATATTGAAGTTAAATTTAAACCATTAGATACTATTCTTTTATTTCCATAATTATTTTTTATCTTTCCGATTAAATGTTCTTTTTAATTGTTCTCTTCTTGTCCCTTTTATCTTTTTTTGTTTTTCAATTGATTGAATAATACTTTTCATCACTTTCTGATTTTTAATTTCATTCTCATTTAATGCATTTAATATCATTTGATTATCTATTGGTGCCTGCTTAACATATGTATTCTTTATTAATTTACCATCCTCCAATATAATTCTACCCTCACCCATCTTCTCTAAATGAACCATTATTTTCTCATCTAATAATTTTTTATCTTTTTCTAATTTTTTACTTCTAATTTTATCATTTTTTACTTTCTCATTCATCTCTATTTTTAATTTTCTATTTTCATCATCCATATCTGTATACATCTCTACCAATTTTACTAATTCATCCATCTCCTCATATTCAACATATTCACTATTTCCAAGTTCATCCATATTAAAATCTTCCTCATTATCTGATGTTAAATCATTTGTATTTGATATTTTTGAACCATCTACATCATCAATATTAATGACTTTTGTTTTCTTAAGGTTCTTTTTAATTTTACGAATTATTTGTGAATCAGTCTCCATCTTATAAATATTTATACTTTTATTTATTTAAATAAATTTATTCTTCTGTTAAATCAAATATAATCCAATCCTTAATGTTATTCATTATTATATAATTTAACACAATTAATAAACATTGACAATACTTTTTATTCTCACCATACTCTAATACATACTTATCCTCAAAATTTTCAATTAATATAAAATCTTCAACCTCATAAATACATTCCATACAATCATAATTATTTAATATACCTGTCAATTCCTTAAAATCATTTAATCTATACATTGTTTTATAAAATAACTCCATCTGTAAATTTGTATCATTATCATCCTTTACTCCCGAATATAAATTCTTATTATCTTCATATCTTTTATTATAATATTCCATAAATTTATTTAATAATAATGCATAATACTTCTCATCTAATATTTTCTGATTTTCTATTTTATTATTTTCTTTTAATTCTTCATTATATTCTTCATATTCTATTAATTCTTCCTCTTTATTATCTATATTATCTTCTTTATCCGCTAAATCATCTATCAAATTATCTAAATTATCTTCAACAAATTTACTTAAATCCATCTTAATTATAATCTTTATATTCTACTATTTTTATATATTTTCAATTTTTATCCTCTATATTTATTAAAAAAAAATTGAAAAAAAAATTGAAAATAAATTCTAAAATAAAATATAATTAAAAGTTAGATAATATTTATTGTTAAGAATGCTCGCTCAATATAAACCTGTTTTCCCCACTCTTAATGAACTTTCTACCTATAATGGTAAGAAAGCTTATGTTCCTTTATCGTTTGTTAATGATAATGGTGAAGAAGCTAATAAAACAGATTATTATATTACACATTTTATTAAAGAACAATATGGACCTCTTCCAAGAGAAGGTGGTAAATTTAACATTACAAGAGAACAAAGAAATTGTTTTAATACAAGATTAGATAAAAATGATAATAATTCTAAATTAATTATTGACGACCATGATATTTTTGAAACTTCTTATGAAGAACAAAAAGAAAAAATTTATGAGAATAATACTTTATATGAAATTAAAGATAAAAAAGGTAAAGAAGTTAAGAAAGAATTATTTCAATTTATTAATTGTATTAAAGAAAAACAAAATGACGAAAATGTTTATGGAATGAGATTAAATTTTAAGCCTAAATATTTTCCATATTATAATGATGAAAAACTTGATGATAATAATAGAAGAAATATGAATAATCTTATCTTTCCTAAGAATAAGCCTACAATGAGAGGTGATAAACTTAAAGAACATAAGAATAGTTTGGAATTTGATATTAATTATCCTCAAGGTTCAACTGAAACTAAGAAAATTAAATATAAAAATGATATTGAAGAAAAAAAAGAATTTAGTGTTAGAGTTATTTACCGCGAAGTTGTTCTTTCTAAAGATTTAACTGGTGATGTTGATGGTATTCGTTATATTAATGAAGATACTAAAAAGCCTGATGAATATAATAATAATGATTTAGATAATGAAGAAAATTTAACTCAATTTATTGAAGATTATGGACAACCAACTAATGATTTAATTATTGAAACTCCTGAAGAACTTGAAAAATATTGCAGACCTGGTTCTTATTATAGATATGGAATTAGTTATGAATTTCAAAATGAAAAATCAATTCCTAAAAAGGTTGTTGAATGTGGAGTTAGATCTTTTTGTCATTTTGTTGAAATTATTTTTATTAAACAACAATATACAAAATTAAATAATAATAATAATAATAGTGCTGTTAATCAATTATATAAGAAAAGTTCTATGATTTCTCCTGTTAATAGTGTTTTTAAATTTGATGAAAAAGATAATACTAATACCGATCAATCAACAGATGATAAGAAAACTTCTGATAATAAAAGTTCAGACAATTCAAGTGATGATACTGGTTCTGATTCTGGTTCTGATTCTGGTTCTGATTCTGGTTCTGATTCTGATAGTGATTAAATAATTTAATTAAAAATATTAAAATTTTATAGTTTTTTTTAATTTTAAAAATATTTAAATATTAAATATTATTTTTTTTTATGTGTTTATTAAGTTTAAATGATACAGAAATAAAGGATTCTATTTTATCAATTAATAATTTTAAAAATAATGATGATACAATTTATTTATTAGAGATTGATGATTTTATTAATTATAATGACCTTGAAATAATGAAAATTAAGAATAATATTATTTATTTTTCATTATTTGATACAGAATTAATTAATAAATTAACAAATTTAGACAATAAATTATCTTCAGTTATTGAAGACATTATAAATTCAAACAATGATATTAAAGTTTTATTTAATGATACTTTTAAATATTTTCCTTTATTAAATAACATTAATGATACATTCTATATTAAAGTATCAAATAATAATAAAACTGATTTAATTAAAGATATGACAATTATTTATTTAAAAACTACAATTCAAATATATATCAGTTCAAAATATAAATGCTCATATATAAATCAAAAAATATCATTAATTAATATAAATAATGATGAATTAAGTGTTATTGACTATGAAAATTTATCCAATAGTGATAGTGATAATAACAATGATAGTGATAATAGTAGTAATAGTGATAATAGTAGAAATAGTGATAATAGTAGTAATAGTGATAATAGTAGTAATAGTGATAATAGTAGTAATAGTGATAATAGTAGTA
>OJDV01000128.1_pt1 | contig 35185 bp, 38 predicted proteins | sample 1592911 | NCBI WGS metagenome assembly OJDV01 (sample SAMN05416860, study PRJEB24817) | seawater metagenome | isolation source: Sea water | place: Canada:Atlantic | collected 2013-11 | reverse complement strand
TTGGGATGAAAAACTAGCATAAAAAGCTTGACTTGGAACCACAGTCTCTTGTTAGAATCATTTATAATATTCCATTAGGTTGTTTGTTAAAGTGATACCGCGTATTTCTACTTGCTGTTGATTTTTTACATTGAAACCATATTTTATGAAAAATGGTTTTGCCGTATTACTTACTTCTGAATATAACCTGTCCAGTTTAGTTGCATTTTCAAATATATTGGTCATTAGTAATTTACCAACACCTTTTGACTGATGATCGCCATGCACAAAAAAATGGTCGATCTTCCCATCAGACTGAATGTCGGCGTAACCAACAATTGTATTTTCGATGGTTGCTACGAAGGGGCATATACTTTGTATTTTTTTGGCCCATATATTTGAGTCAAGATGTTTTGGTGCCCATGCATCCACTTGCTCTCTAGCATAATCCTTAGAACAAATTTGGTGTATGGATGAATAAAATACATTCCAAATATTTTCTTCATCGCCAATCTCAAATTTACGTATATTTATCATAAAATTCTAACAGCTTATTATACAGAAGCGGCTTTTCACCTACTATACCGACTCGGCATAGTAAGGTGAAAAGCAGAATAATTTGAGACGAGGCAAAGCCGTAGCACAGGTGCTCTACCCACCAGGCATTGCAAAGCTTGTAATTGTGTAACCAAGATACTAACCCCTTCTAATTAGTAGTAGCCTCAAATCTTACCCGCGAGACAAACGAGAAGCAAACAACCCCACATAACCCTCTGTTCTAACAGCATTCCAATACAAATTCACACTTTGTACTTGAAGTCCTGCTTGACACCCCCATATGCAAACCTATAATTAGCACCCATCACCATAGAGTGCTAACAATTGTTCGATTTGTTTAATTTTTATCTGTTTTAGGAGATCTTAAAAGATGAATATCCGTCCGTTACATGATCGCGTCATCGTACGTCGCATGGAAGAAGAAACTACAAGCGCAGGTGGCATCGTCCTTCCTGATTCTGCTACTGAAAAACCAATGCGTGGTGAAGTCATCGCTGCAGGTCCTGGTAAAGCTAACGATCAAGGTGCTGTGCAAGCATTAGATGTGAAGGTTGGTGATACTGTTTTATTCGGTAAATATTCTGGCACAGAAATCAAGATCAACGGTGAAGAAGTCGTTGTTATGCGTGAAGAAGACATCATGGGTGTTATCGAGTAATTAACTGATAAACCTTCATCGATTTTAAAAATTTAAGAGGATATATACATGGCTGCAAAAGAAGTGCTTTTTAGCGAAGATGCTCGCAAACGTATGTTGAATGGCGTTAACACGCTAGCAAACGCGGTTAAAGTTACATTAGGCCCTAAAGGTCGTAACGTTGTTTTAGATAAGAGCTTTGGTGCTCCAACGGTGACTAAAGATGGTGTTTCAGTTGCTAAAGAAATTGAGTTAGAAGACAAGTTTGAAAACATGGGCGCACAAATGGTGAAGGAAGTTTCTTCACAAACGTCTGATGAAGCGGGTGACGGTACTACGACTGCGACTGTTTTAGCTCAAGCGATTTTGACTGAAGGTGTTAAATCAGTTGCTGCTGGTTTGAACCCAATGGATTTAAAACGTGGTATCGATAAAGGTGTTGTTGCTGCGATTGAAGCTTTGAAGGGTCTTTCTGTTCCTTGTAATGATGATAAGGCGATTGCTCAAGTAGGTAGTATTTCTGCGAACTCTGACACTGCAGTAGGCGACATTATCGCTGAAGCAATGGGTAAAGTTGGTAAAGAAGGTGTTATCACTGTTGAAGAAGGTTCTGGTTTAGAAAATGAATTAGACGTTGTTGAAGGTATGCTTTTCGATCGTGGTTACCTTTCTCCTTATTTCATTAACAATCAAGACAGCATGAGTGTTGATATGGAAAATCCATTGATTCTTCTTCATGACAAAAAAATCTCTAACATCCGTGAAATGCTTCCTATTTTAGAAGCGGTTGCTAAAGCAGGTCGGCCTTTGTTGATCATCGCTGAAGATGTTGATGGCGAAGCTCTGGCGACGTTGGTTGTGAATAACATCCGTGGCATCGTTAAGGTTGCTGCTGTTAAAGCACCTGGTTTTGGTGATCGTCGTAAAGCGATGCTAGAAGATCTTGCTATCTTGACTGGCGGTACGGTTATCGCTGAAGAAGTTGGTTTGTCTTTAGAGAAAACAGGTCTTGATGAACTGGGTTCTGCTAAACGTATCCAGATTACTAAAGAAGAAACAACAGTAATTGATGGTGCTGGTGATGGTGCTGCGATCGAAAGTCGTGTTGGTCAAATCCGTTCACAAATCGAAGATGCTTCTTCTGATTATGACCGTGAGAAACTACAAGAGCGTGTTGCTAAGTTAGCAGGCGGTGTTGCAGTGATCAAAGTTGGCGCAACAACTGAAATCGAAATGAAAGAGAAGAAAGCACGTGTTGAAGATGCGTTGCATGCTACTCGTGCAGCGGTTGAAGAAGGTGTTGTTCCTGGTGGTGGTGTTGCTTTGGTTCGCGCTATTACTGCATTGGATAACGTTAAAACTGAAAATGATGACCAATCTGTTGGCGTTGGTATTTTACAACGTTCAATGGAAGCGCCTTTACGTCAGATTATTTCTAACGCGGGTGGTGAGCCTTCAGTTGTCTTGAATGCTGTTAAAGAAGCGAAAGGTAACACGGGTTATAACGCGGGTACTGAAGAATACGGCGATATGATCGCAATGGGTATTCTTGATCCAACTAAAGTAACTCGTACAGCACTACAAAATGCTGCGTCAGTTGCTGGTTTGATGATCACAACCGAAGCAATGGTTGCTGATAAGCCACAAGAAGCTGCGGCAGCACCTGCAATGCCTGATATGGGCGGCATGGGTGGAATGGGCGGTATGATGTAAACCGCGCTGCTTCGGGCTATTTATAGCCTGATCGCACGTTATAAAAAAGCCCCGATATCGAACGATGTCGGGGCTTTTTTTATAGTTGAGTTAGGCTTTAGAGTGATCCAAGCCTTATTGAGTTACCTCAAGCTAAAAGTCTATCTAACCATTTTTAAAGTTCGATATTTAATTCTTTTAATTCCTCAAGTGCATCTTCATCGCCTTGTTCAGCGCTTAGCTTCAATAACTCGATGGCTTTATTTTTGTTTTGTTTGGTGCCTTCGCCATGCAAGTACATTAAGGCTAAGTTGTATTGCGCATCAGAGTCACCTTGGTCAGCTGATTGGGTATACCAGTAAACGGCTTTTTTATCGTCAAGGGGGACACCTTCACCTTCGTCATAACAAACGGCTAAGTTGAACTGTGCATCGGAGTCACCTTGCTCAGCGGCTTTTGCGTACCACATAGCAGCAAGCTTTTTATCTTGCGGTACGCCGTTGCCATCATCATATAAAATACCAAGGTTATATTGTGCAAAAGCATCACCTTGCTCAGCTGCTTTCAGATACCATTCAGCGGCTTTTGAAAAACTTTGTTCTACCCCATCACCTTCTTCATGAAGCAGGCCAAGGTTATATTGTGAGTCGATGTCGCCCTGTTCAGCGGCTTTCAGATACCAGTGGGCAGCTTTTTCATAGTCTTGCTCAACTCCTTCTCCATCGTCATAGCAGACACCAAGGTTGTATTGAGCGGGTGCATGCCCTTGTTCAGCAGATGTTTTGTACAGTTCAAACGACTTGGTATAGTCCTGCTCAACCCCTTCACCATTATCGTACATCAGCGCTAGTTCATATTGGGCCTCTGCATTACCTTGGTCGGCAGCCTTCTTGAACCATTTTACTGCTTTGACATTATCTTCTGCTAGGTCATCACCAACGTCGTAGATTTGGCCAAGTTCTAGTTGAGCTTTTGCATCGCCTTGTTCTGCAAGCGCGGTGATTTCTTCAAAAGAGCCCATAGATTCTGCATAAGCAACTTGTGGTATTGTCGAAACTAGAAAGAGTAGAGGGATGAGTTTTTTTGATCTATTCATGTAATTGTCCTTAGCATAATGAGTATTTGTAGGTGATCAGTGTAAAATGAATCGTTCTGAGTTTATAAATAAATTGTGATCATATTTGAATGCATTTTTTTCATGTAATATTCCCACACAGTGACTATCGGCAAAATTACCACTAACTTGATCATGGTTGATTGTCATGTTTATATTTGACCCGCTGTGACTGTTATTCAGTAATAAATAAAGAAGTATGAAAAATAAACTTCCCGCGATTTTAAATAAAGAAATTCTCCATCTTGAAGAAGATATGGAGTCCGATCTTTTTTCTTCCCTTTCATCACTAGAAGCCCGTAAAGTGCTGGCTTGTAGTCAGTTTGTGAGTAATTACTGTCTTCGTAGCCCTGAACAGTTCAGAAGCTTAATGAGTAGTGGAGACATAAAGCAATCTTTTTCTCGTCAGGCATATAGTTCTCGTTTGGCGGTGATTTTAGCGAATATTAACGAAGAGGATGATCTGATGATCGCGCTTCGTTGTTTTAGAAATCGTGAAATGGTGCGTATTGCATGGCGCGATATTGTTAACTTGGCTGAGTTAGAAGAGACCATGAGCGATCTCTCTTTGCTTGCCGAGGAGATGCTTGATCACACTCAAAGCTGGCTGCATAAACGCTTGGCTGATCGTTTTGGTGAACCAGAAAGCACCAATGGCACGCCTCAGAAAATGGTCATTATTGCGATGGGAAAACTAGGCGCGCATGAGCTGAATTTTTCATCAGATATTGATCTGATTTTTGCTTTTCCTGAAGCAGGCCAAACCAATGTGGAAAAGATAGGGAAGAAGAAATCACTGGATAATCAAGAGTTCTTTATCCGTCTCGGCAAGCAATTGATTAAAGCGTTTAACGAAATCACGGCAGATGGCTTTGTGTTTCGGATGGATATGCGTCTCCGGCCGTTTGGAGAGAGCGGCGCATTAGCATTAAATTTTGATGCGATGGAAGAGTACTATGTGACGCACGCCCGTGATTGGGAGCGCTACGCGATGATCAAAGCGAATATTGCAGCAGGCGATAAGATTGCTGGGGCAGAGTTGATGAAGATGCTGCTCCCCTTTGTCTTTCGTCGTTATTTGGATTATGGCGCTTATCAGTCCATTCGTGAAATGAAAGCGATGATTAATCGTGAAGTTTTACGCAAGGGGATTACAACCGATGTGAAGCTAGGCCATGGTGGGATTAGGGAAATTGAATTTATCGGCCAAACGTTTCAACTGCTACGTGGAGGTCGAGAGCCACGCTTACAGACTCGGAAAATACTAGAAGTATTGAATACACTTCTAGCGTTGGAAATGATTAGCGACGATGAAGGGAATGAGCTTCGAGAGGCTTATATCTTTTTGCGGAATACCGAACATCGTATTCAAGAAATTGCGGATCAACAAACGCAAGCATTACCGACGTCAGAGCTTGATCAGGCTCGGGTGGCTTTCGGAATGGATTTTGATAGCTGGGAAGACTTTTTGCTAGCGCTTGCAAAACATCGCGACAGAGTTTCTGAACATTTTTCACAGTTGCTGCGAACCGCTGATGACGATGAAGCGGAAGAGTCAGAGACTTTAACGGGTATTTGGTTAGATGAGACCGATGCTGATTTGGTGTTAGAGCAGCTTGAGAAAGTAGGGTTCTGTGAAGTAGAGCAAGTTTTGCGCATGATTGAGCAGTTGAGGAATCATTACGGGCTTGAAAAATTAAGTTCAGAAGCACAAAGACGTCTTGATCGTTTGATGCCATCAGCCTTAGAAATGGTTGCGGGTGTTGCCCATGAAAAGCAGATTGTTACATTAGAGCGGGTTTTTCATTTAATCGCTGTGATCGCAAAACGTAGCGTCTACCTATCACTTTTATCAGAACATCCAAAGGCATTATTAAGGTTAATAGAACTTTGCGCTGCAAGTCCTTGGATTGCTGATTACATCGCGAGTCAGCCCATTTTATTAGATGAGTTAATTGATCGTGATAGTCTTTATTCACCTCCGGATCAAGAAGAGCTTTCGATACTTCTGAACGATCAATTAATGTATTTGCCTCAAGATGATTTAGAACGGCAAATGGACACGCTACGGCACTTTCGCCATTCGCAGATATTACGAGTGGCGGCAGCAGATATATCAGGACATTTACCTTTAGCTGAAGTGAGTAATCACTTAACTTACATTGCTGAGGAAGTACTAACCGCTGCTGCAGGAATAGCCTATCGAGAAAATACACAACGATTTGGGGAGCCTTTCTGTGTAGAGAATGGCCAGAAAAGAATGGCCAACTTTGCGATTATAGGTTATGGCAAGTTGGGTGGATATGAGCTGGGTTTTAGCTCGGATTTAGACGTGGTTTTTCTTCACGACAGTACGGGTAACGAGCAATATACTAACGGTGAGAAACAGGTTGATAATAGTGTCTTTTTCAATCGTTTTGGCCAGCGTTTGATTCATATCCTAACGGTGATGACTCAAGCAGGACGTACTTATGAGATTGATACGCGGTTACGGCCGAGTGGATTGTCAGGTTTTTTAGTTACCAGCATGGACACATTTGCAGATTACCAGCATGAGAAAGCATGGACATGGGAACATCAAGCTTTAGTTCGGGCTCGGTCGACTTCTGGGAAACAGGTTATTGTTGATACTTTTAATGACATTCGTAGACAGATCTTGTCGAATAAAAGAGATGAGAATGTCTTGAAAAAAGACGTTCGAGAGATGCGCGAGAAGATGCGTGAGAGTCTGGATAAAAGGGTTAAGGGAACGTTTGACCTAAAACAAGGACTTGGAGGTATGGCCGACATTGAGTTTATAGTGCAATATAGTGTGTTGCGCTGGGCGGCAGAACACGAAGAACTGTTGGAGTTTACTGATAATCTTCGGTTGTTTGAGAGCCTTGCTGATTTGAGCTTGTTGAAAAGAGAAGAGGCGATTTTATTAAAAGATGCCTATTTTAGCTACCGAGCGGATGGTCATCGATTAGCACTACAGGGCAACGATGCTGTTGTATCTGAGTCAGACTATTTAGAATTTCGTCATGGCGTAACAAAAATCTGGGAAAGATTAATAGAAAATTAAAATTTAGACATGTAAGAGGAAAAGAAAAATGACAATGGCCGATCGAGACGGAGTGATCTGGTTAGACGGAGAAATGGTTCCTTGGCGCGAAGCAAAAACTCACGTACTTACACACACACTGCACTATGGCATGGGCGTCTTTGAAGGCGTGCGTGCTTATCATGCTGAAAAGGGCACAGCGATTTTTCGCCTGCAAGAACATACCGATCGGTTGTTCCGCTCAGCACATATTATGCGTATGGATATGCCGTACGATAAGAAGACGATCAATCAAGTCTGTTTGGATGTCGTTAAAGACAATAACTTAGATTCAGCTTACCTACGGCCCATGTGCTTTTATGGATCGGAAGGCATGGGCTTGCGTGCGGATAATTTAAACGTACACGTCATGGTCGCCGCATGGGAATGGGGTGCATATATGGGCAAAGAAGCACTTGAAAGAGGTATTAAAGTGCGCACATCTTCTTACACGCGGCATCATGTGAATATCACCATGTGTAAAGCTAAAGCGAATGGCAACTATATAAACTCTATGTTGGCTCTGCAGGAAGCGCTAGAGTGCGGTTGCGATGAAGCTTTGTTGCTTGATAATGAAGGTTATGTTGCCGAAGGTAGTGGTGAGAATATTTTTATCATCCGAAACGGTGTGATCTATACACCTGATCTGACGTCAGCGTTAGAAGGTATTACCCGCGACACGATCATGACGTTAGCCGCTGAGATTGGCGTTGAGGTGAAAGAAAAACGTATCACACGAGATGAAGTTTATATTTGTGATGAAGCCTTTTTCTGTGGCACGGCAGCTGAAGTGACACCGATTAGAGAGTTGGATGGCCGAATGATTGGTGAAGGTTCTCGTGGACCGATTTCTGAAAAGCTACAAACAATGTATTTTGATCAAGTACATGGACGCCGATCAGAAAACCCAGAATGGTTGGATTATGTCTAATGAGTGAAAAATCAGCAGAAACAGAAGAAGTCATTGAAGTGAGTCAGTCTAATTTACCGATACACTGTCCAATGCCTAATACGCCATTGTGGAATTCACATCCACGGGTGTTTCTGCCGATGAACGAAGCGGGTGAAGCGAAGTGCTCATATTGCGGAACAAATTACAAACTAGTCACTGAAAAGTAAGCTAAAACTGTCGTCGAGCGGCGGCAGTTTTTTATACAAACTTCCACTTTTCAAGTGTTTTCATTATTGTCATCTCGCCTTAACCTCTTGCAGATATGATCAAGCCGTATAGAGGATTAAAGGCGTAATTTTGGTTATAAATAGCTTTTAATATAGGGTGTGATTAAGGTATGAACCTATATCAAGACGACAATATTCAACGAGTACTCTTTTACTTATTTTTAACACGTAAGCGTCAGCTCAGCTGTAAACCTTCAGTTGTTCAATCACCATTTCGCTGGATACTAAACCTTCAAAGTTTGTGATCGCTGGCGCTTGGGTCTCCGAGCAAACTCCTGTTAATGCAGGTTGAGTGACGGGGTAAATCGCCACGCCAGGTTTGGCTAAAGCAGCGGCAATATGCATGAGTCCAGTGTCCATTCCGACGACGGCACTGGCACCACTGATTATTTGTGCAAGACTATTCAGATCAAGCTTAGGTAAAACCACCGCATTGCTGTTTTCTGCGATTCTATGAGCTCGATCATGCTCACGTTGATTTCCCCAAGGCAAGATCAAAGGTGTTGCTTGCTGATCAAGCCAAGTTGAGAGTTCAGTCCAGTTTTTTTCTGCCCATTCTTTGTCGGGTCGACTGGTGCCATGCAGGCCGATGACATAGTTTTCAGGAAGCTTCAATTCGAGCGTTGCAGGGAGCCTCTCGATTAAATTGTCCAGTCCATAGCTGAGAGCCAGTTCCGCAGAAGAGTAGCCTAAGGCTTTCGATGTGATCTGACGATTTCGTTCAATTGCGTGGAGCTCTCGGGAAACATTTAAATGCTGATCATAGGCCCAACGGGACATAGGCTCGCGCGCGCTGTTCTTGTCGTAACCAAAGCGTGGCCCATTGGCCCAATGTGTCAGTATTGAACTTTTAAAGAGTCCTTGAGAGTCGATGATGGCATCATATTCTATGGCGCGAATTTGATTTCTTGAGTTCTTAATTTCTTTGAATGTCGTTGGAGAAAGTAAGCACTTACGCCAGCGACGAATCGCCACCGGAAAGATCTGGTTAACGTTCGGATGCCAGCTAGGCACCGCTTGAAAGTTTTCTTCGACAACCCAATCAACCGTAAGGTTTGGAATTGCTCGCGCAGCATCAGTAATGGCTGGCAACATGTGTACGACATCACCTAAAGACGACGTTTTAACGATGAGTATTCGCATATTTATTACTATTTTTTGCTTTCGTTTAAATACATGATTTTTAGATAGCGATAATAAGAGTTCTCGGCCTTAGTTACGGCCAAGATAAACCCTTCACGGCCATCAAGAAAACCAGCACGACCAAAATAGCTCCATAGGAATGCCCAAAGTCCATGACTGATTGCTTTGAAAAGGCTAGAAGACTTTCCATCTTGATGTTTTTTTTCTGCCCCGATAGAAGAGTAGCGATTCATTTTCTCTAATACATCATGGAGGTTGGGAGCGGTATTATGTTTGAGCGGGTTCTGTAATTGCGAAGCTTCACCTTTAAATACCAAACGTTCATGAACCTTATCATCGCTGAAATGTGCTTTACCCTTTGGGAAGAGGCGCGCGACATAGTCTGGCCACCAACCGCTGTGTTTAATTTCTTTACCACAAAATGTCGAAAGTCTGGGCAGCTCGTAAATATTCGGCTCAGAAGTCATCGCTGATTTGATCTCTTCAGCGAGTTCGACGCTAATAACTTCATCGGCATCTAACGATAAAACCCAATCAGATGTTGCTTTAGCCAATGCACGATTTTTTTGGACCCCGAAACCCTGCCAGTCAGTATCAACGAAAACCTGATCGGTAAACTCACGGCAAATGGAGAGGGTTTCATCTTCACTACCCGAATCCATCACGATAATCTCATCCACCCAAGCGACGGAAGTTAGGCATTGTCGAATATCTTCGGCTTCGTTTTTGGTGATAATGGTGACGCTTAATGTAGGCATATTATTTTATTGTGATGTATAAAATTAGTTGGATAATGTATACACTGTTGCTCGTCTACAGACAATTAAAATCATATAAATTCAGCCGTTTTATCATCCTTTTTTTACATTGAGGTTGATATCTCACGGTAAGAATATACTCATTATTAATCGGTAAACGAATGATCTATTGGTATCAAGAAAATCTAAAGCCGCGCTTTGACACAGCCGCGAAAGCAATGGTAGTGGCATCGGCATTCTCTATTCCTATGAGTACGGCGATGATGAGTATATCAACAGGCCTTTTATTATTGTTCTGGTTGCTCAGTGGAAATTTTGGTGAGAAATTTAGAACTATCGGTCAAAGCTCCATTTCGTTATGGGCGTTAGGATTGTTTTTATTGTTAGCCATTGGCTTGACCTACACATCGGCGGAAGCATCCGCAGCGTTCGATACGTTTGGAAAATATAAGAAATTATTATTTGTGCCTATTATCATTTCATTATTGTTATCCGAGAAATGGCGACGAGCGGCTATTTATGGCTTTGCTCTGGGCATGACCATTATTTTACTGATCTCTTGTCTTAGATATTTCAGCCTGTTGGAGCCAAGAAACGATCCATCACAAGCATATACGGTGTTTAAAAGCCGTATCGCGCATGGCATATTTATGGCCTTTTATTTTTATTTGATGGTGCAATTAGCGATTCATAATAAGACTTGGCGCTGGATATTTTCAATTCTAGCGGCACTGGCATGCTTCAACTTACTTTTCGTGAACAATGGCCGATCAGGTTATGTCGTATTTGCTTGTTTGTTATTTTTGCTTTTTTACCAAAAATTTAATTGGAAAGGTTTGTTCAGTGCGGGAGGGGCTCTAACCATTTTAGTGGCGTTAGCTTTTTTCACCTCAACAGATTTTCGAGATCGCATTACTGAAAGTGTGAGCGATGTACAAAGTCACGTTCCGGGAGAGTATAACCACGTCAGTGGTATTCGTTACCGAATTGAATATTATTTGACAACAATCAAGGTGATGAAAAAGAGTCCATTGATCGGGCATGGGACGGGAAGTTTAGCGACGGAATATAAAATTATTGCAGATGAAGAGGGCTTGCGAACAACCGATAATCCGCATAATGAGTTTATGATGATCACTGCACAGCTTGGGGTTATAGGGTTGTTTCTTCTTTGTGGACTGCTTTATTCGCACTGGCGATCAAGTTCGCGGCTGGATAAAGAATACCGTCATATTCAATATGGTTTACTGGTGACAATGATTTCTGGCTGTATGTTGAATTCCTTGTTGTTGGATTCGGGTGAAGGTAAGTTCTACGTGATCATTATGGCGCTGATATTGTCGGTGCCTATGTCGAAAGAGCAAAAAATTACAAACGTTTAAGTTCAGCAATAACCCGCTCTGCAGGAAAAGCTTGTAAGCATTTGCTTAAGCTTTGAGTGTGCCGATCACATCCCTCTTCATAACAAGGTACGCAATCGCCAACACCTTGTAAGAGCACAACATTATCATTTTCTTGACGAGGCTGCGTGTTGAGCCAAGGTGAACCTTGATCAAGCGCGCAGTTTGCAGGCCAAGCTCCCCACTTCATCGGGTTACTTGGGCCAAGCAAAACAATGGTTTTCGTTTTACTGGCTGCGGCTAGGTGAGTTACGGCAGTGTCTGGGCCGATATAGGCTTTGGCTTGAGAAAGCAGTTCGGCAAGAATGGCGAGTGAAGTTGAGCCTGCAATCGATATAATCTTGTCTGATTTAGCCTTTGTAGCCAGTCTTTGACAGTACTCAATTTCCTCTTGCCCCGGGCCTCCACTGAGCACGATCTGATATTCTGTTGTTTGGAGATAACGGATCACCTCAGACCATGCTTCAAATGTCCAGCCTTTATAAGGAAAACGAGGAACGGGATGTAAGACGATAACGTTATTTTTCTTGATCGTAATTGCCTGATCCTTAATAAATTTTTCGTATGCGAATGGAGCTGGGCTCGGCGGAATCACTTGATAGTGTCGTTCAAGCCCTAAGCAATCGGCGAGCTTTAAGTTTTGGATTACCGTATGGGTATTGATATTATCTAACAGGATCCACGCATCAAGCAGCCATCGTTTCCAGCCCTCTTGTCGACGTTCTGAATGCAGAATACCCACACGTTTGTTATGACTTGCAAACAAAGAATAGATAGTGGGGCGATCGCCACCTTGAACGTTTACAGTCAGATCATACTTTCGGAATACATTTTTTATGATCAAAAAATATTCTTTTTTTGTTGGTCGTGAGGGTATTTTTATAACGGTATCGAGATCCGGGTTTCCCTCTAAAACACCGGCGGTGTGATCAAAAACAAGGATATCAATTTGTGCTGTTGGATAAGCTTTTCTTAGCGAATGAACTAAAGGTGTTGTTAATAAAACGTCGCCGATCAAACGAGTCGCTATGACAAGTATGGAGGAATATTTAGTGCTCATTTCTGTACGATCAAATGACATGTATATTTATGTATTTTTAGCTTTATCTAGCAAAGAAATTACAGAGGTGGGGGCAATTTCTCGTAAGCAGTTTAAATGCTCCAAAGGGCACTCCCGTTCAAAACAAGGGCTGCACTCAAGACCAAGCGAAAGTATGTTAGCTTGGTCATTCAAAGGCGGGGTGAAGTTGGGATCCGATGAACCATAAAGCGCGATCAAGGGTTTCTCTAATGCGGCAGCAACGTGCATAAGACCAGAATCGTTGGAGATAACATGGTCGGCTAATGACAACAGATCAATGGCTTCAGCTAGCGTCGTTCGGCTGGATAAATTTGTGCAGCCGTCACCCGCTAGATCACAGATCTGCTGAGACACTTCCTTATCCTTTTCTGAGCCAAATACCCACGTTTGCCAGCCTTCTGCGATCATTTGTTTTGCGACTTCTGCGTAATACTCGATTGGCCAACGTTTCGCTGGGCCATATTCTGCGCCGGGACAAAGTGCTAAGATTCGCTGATCCGTTTTCAAGCCAAAACGTTCTGTTGTCGCAGTGATAGTTTCTCGGTCGAGAAGTAGTTTTGGCGTAGGGTAATCAGTCGGGACTTTCTCTGTCGAATCTAAGCCCAAAGCAATAAACCGTTGTACGGTCATGGTTAAGGCTTGCTTGTCCAGATGGCGTAGATCGTTTAATAAGCCATACCGTACTTCACCTTTAAAACCCGTTCGTTTAGGAATGTTTGCAAAGAATGGAATGAGGGCGGACTTGAGTGAATTAGGCAGCAGGATAGCCCAATCATAATCTTTATTACGGAGCTGCTTGCCGATTTGATAACGTAGTTTTAACTGCAAGCTACCATGTCCGATCGGCATAGCGATCGATTCTCGTACTTCTGGCATGCGATCTAATAAGGGCTCGCTCCAGCTAGGGGCAAGCACATCGATGTTCATTGAAGGATAACGTTGCTTCAAAACCATAAACAGGCTTTGGGCCATGACCATATCACCCACCCAAGATGGGCCAATGATCAGACAATTTTCAGCTTGTGTTTTCACGTATAATGCTCTGCAAGGTGGCTATTAAGATTCTAATGAGGCGCATTATCCCATAAACCGGTGGCATCAAGGAAAGTAATGAAACAACAAAAACAATATCTGATGAGTTCACTAACCCCACAGCAATCAATACGAATGTGAAAGCACGGGTTCGAGTGACCTTCATGGTTAAAGAAAAACAGTTTGTGGTTTTTGCTTCAATCAAAGGCCTAGACTTCTTAGCCTTCCCTGATGAAGGTTCTACTGAAACAACTCCAGAAAAAGCGGCGGAGAGAAAAGCTAAGCAATGAAACTTACGCTATACAGCACGCTAGATTGTCACCTGTGTGAGCAAGCTGCGAGTTTATTTACGCAGATCATAGATACGTTTGAGCTGGAGCATATCGACATAGCTGGATCAGAAGAATTAGTTGAAAAATACGGCATCAGAATTCCCGTTGTAAAATCTGAATCAGGTAACGAACTTGGTTGGCCATTTGATCTGGAAATGCTGCAATTATTTATTCATGAAAATCGCTAACCTATTCGAAAATATTCCCACGGAACTTCCTGATGAACTGATCGACGTTTTAGTTTCTACAGAAAATATCCGCATCGAACGAATTGTTTCTTATGGCCAAAGCTCAGAAAAAGACTTCTGGTACGATCAAGATCAAAATGAGTTTGTTTTATTATTAAAAGGAAAAGCTGAGCTGGAATTTTCCGAATCGGGTAAAATAATCAAACTAGCGGAAGGCGAATCAATAATTATTTCTGCACATCAACGTCATCGAGTGAACTGGACAGATCCAAAAATAGAAACTATTTGGCTAGTGGTTTTTTATGATTAATAATTTAGAAAAATTAGATCGGGTTAACGCAACATAACCCGACCAGCATGAGGTCTTGGGCTTGTGTTAAGCCAACTTAACTTTGGGCATGAGGGTTTGTAACCGTTCTGGTAAGCAAGCTAATAATTGTTTCCGTACGGGATGCCAATAGGCTGATAACAGTAAAAGCGCGGCACCCATAAAAACACCAGTCAGGGCAAAGCTATACCCAACATCACCGTAGTTTTTGAATAGGCTGGAAAGCGCATAAAGCACATAGGCTAAAGACGACACCATAAAAGCGCGTCGGTCTATTACGATGGAAATCAGAGTCATTACCACATACAAAACCATGACAATAGCCGTTGTGAGTAGGCTATCGTCACCGTCAAGAACACCTAAGCTAAAGAAAACAGGGTGTATGATCAAAGGTGCTGATAGCAGATGTAACCAAAAAGCCACATCGGATTTTCGTGTTGTTCTACTCGTATCAGAAGAGTCCCAATACATCGCGAAAGCAAAGGAAATAAGTCCACAGATAAAGGTAATACCTAACAGCCAGTTTTCTGCATCAGGTAAAAAATTCATCGTTAATGAAACAATTAAAACTACAGCTGCTGCCGTCCCCGCCGCGATGGTAATAGGAACTTTAAAACGTAACCAGTGCGCATAAGCTGCGACAGTTGAAATTGCCGCGGCAATGATCACAGAAATTTCTTCTTTGAAAGGTAGCAATGATAAAGTCAACGCAAAAATACCACCGATGAAAGCAAGTAATAACATGATCGCGGGCAAAGCCATTTTTCGTCGACGAACAAAAAATTCAGATAAAAACCAAGATAGCCCAGTAAAAACTAACAAACCTAAACTGTCGTTGTCACTGATAGAATCAAGAACCCACCAAGAGGAAAACAACAGTAGCGCACATGCGATGACAATGAAAATATCATTGAAACCACCAATCAAACGAAAGTTTTCTTCATCAACAGAAGGCGAATGATTTAACGAGGAAACTAAGTGGCGAAACTCTTGAACCGAAGTCTCGGTAAAAATGTCTTTTTCTACGGCAAGGTTTAAATCTTCATCTGTGTACATAATATATCCCTATAAGTTTACTTAATTATTTTCATCGGCTATTAAATACCAAGTATTATCTTGAACATTTCTCTGTATGGCTTTGCTTTTCTGGCAGACTTTAGAAACACGAGCAGTGGAAAAGTGTACATTTTCAGAAATCGATTCAGCGTTATGTGCTCCGCGCTCGGGTACTTCTTTAAGAAACTTCAAAATTGTAGCTTCATCGACTTTGAACTTAACCCATAAGTAGATCATGGCATGGCCGATGAGCGCTACCACAACCACCGTCACGATAATAATTTTATCTTGCAAACTTTAAACCCTAGTAAATTTAATAAGAGGTCTATGATACCGTAGTTTGAATAGAGGTTTCTTTAAAGTATGCAAATTTGTGTACACAACAATGGATAGAAAAAATCATGTTATGAGCGACACTTAGGTTTTCAAATCATAGGTAACGGTATTTCGAATGAAGATAATGATGAAGAAAATAACAAGAGTAGGTCGCCTAACCTCATAGAACCAGACGTTGGTTTATTTATGCTTTCTTCCTTTTATCTTTCAATCGTTTCTACTTCACCTTTGACATAATACCAACGCCCACCGATCCGCTGGAAAGTGGATTTCTCATGTAAGACATTTAGGCCCGCATTTTCATCTTTGTAATAGGCATTAAACTCAACACGACCTATGTTTCCTTTTTGTTGGCTATTTAATATTTCTAACTTAAGCCAGTCCTGCTCCTTTTCTGAAAGTGAAGCCGCAGATAATCCATTGGTCGATTCGGGTAACCAAGTTGCGATCAAGTATTCGCCATGCCCACCTAGAGCGTAGGCAGTATAGCGAGAGCGCATTAATTGTTTTGCTGTTTTAGCAACCTTGCTCCCTGTTAAAAGAGGTTCGCAACATTGGTTAAAGGGTTTATTACTATCGCAAAGACAGCTGTTTGTTATTAAGAATTCGCTCATGAGACTATTTAGGTTTACTTGCCTCAAAAAGGATCTTTTCATTTACAGAGTCAAAAAACCATAATTTCTGAAAAGAAGACTTTTTAAACTCACCTTTTACATTGTCTACAATATTCTTCCAATAGTTTTCGGGATGTTTTCTATTTTCAATAGAGCTTTCAATGATTTTAAGTTGTGAATGTTTTGCAAATAATTTAAAGGTAGCAAGTTCTGCTTTTTCTTTCTCAACTTCTGAGCCCATAAAATACTTCCATTCTTTAGTTGTTTTTTTTGTTTAAACTGAACTTATCCAAAGGTATCCATAGTAATACTATCAAACCAGCCCTGAGCGTATTTCGCCTCATCAGCGCGGAAGTTATCACTGACTTCTAACGGACTGACACCTCCTGAACCTTTCACTTTTTGAATTTTCTTTTCTTTTAATTCATAGATGGCACTAACCGAGATGCCGTAGTCAGCATCGACTAGGCTGTAGCAGGTGTTGTGGAATGATGGGTTTGTGGCTTCGTCGCCTTGTAGGAGTGCGGTGATCGCTAATGCGCAGATCTTAGCTTGGCTGTTGGCGGCTGAGGCTGATTTCGGCATGGAGCCTGCGAGTGCTGCATCGCCGAGGATATGTACGTTTCTGATCAAGGAAGATTCAAACGTTTTTTGGTTTATCGGACACCAGCCGCTGGCGTTGGTTAAATCATTTTCTAATACAATTTTTCCGGCTGTTTGAGCAGGGATAACATTGGCAACATCTACCTTATGTTCATCGAGGTCAGTAAATAAGGTCATGTTTTTTGTATCGACGCGTTGTACGGATCCACCTTCGGTGACGGGAATCCATTCGATCATTCCTGGGTAACGGGCTTCCCAACCTTGCATAAATAAAGCTTGCTTTGAGAATTTCTCATTACTATCAAGAATCAAGATTTTTGATTTTGGTTTATGTGTTTTTAAGTAGCTGGCGATCATTCCTGCGCGTTCATAAGGGCCGGGAGGACAGCGAAAAGGTTTCGGTGGAGGAGCAATGGCGACAACACCGCCATCTTCCATCGCATTTAATTGATCTTTTAATAAGCGAGTTTGTGCTCCTGCTTTCCATGCATGCGGCATAATCTGGCTGGCGACTTCATCATAGCCTTCAGGGCTATTCCAAGTGAAGGCGACGCCTGGTGAAACAACGAGTCGATCATAGTTGAGTGTGGTTCCATCAGAGAGACGTACATTATTTTTATCGTGATCAATTGTCGTGATCGTATCGTGGATAAAATTAATATCGTACTTGTCTTGTAGGGCATCATAACTAAAGGTCAGATCATTTAGTTCGTGAATTCCGGCAAGCACAGTATTGCTAAAAGGACAGGATAGATAAATTGGATTAGTATCGATCAGAGTTACTTTGATGCCTTGATCAAGCTTGCGTAAATATTTAGCGCAGGTCGCGCCACCAAAACCAGCGCCGATGATCACGACGTGAGAATGTATGTTGTTCCGCTTCGACATCTTATAAACAATGGGCAAGCCTATTAGAGAAAGGACGCCCGCTGCGCCGAATTTTTTAATAAATTTCCTACGTGTTTTTTGAATGTTTTTATCCGTCATTTTAAGCTTGCCAGATAGTCTGCGATCGCCTTTATCTCTTCTTTAGTATAACCCTTTGCGATACGATTCATGATGGTGGCTTGTGATTGGTCTAAACGAAACAAGTGTAGTTTTTCTTCAATTTTTTTTGAAGAAAGGCCTGTTAGCTTGGGAATTTCACCGGGACTTTTTCCATCTGTTCCATGGCAGGTATAGCAGTTGAATACGAGTGCTTCTATTTGTTTTGTATTCGTTTCAGCGTAAGAAGGAAAAATACAGGAGGTAGAAACAGCTAGAAGGAATAGTTGGATTATTGTTTTCATTGTTAACTACTCATGTTTTTGTTCAAACGACGAGGCCATGTACGTTAACATTACGCGTGAAGAACGGAGTTGTAAATATAACCAGAAGGACTATATATAAAGGGTTAAGGTGCTTCATTTAAGAAGCACCTTAAAAAGGGAGGTTTTTTGTTTTCTAACGTTTATCTTTCGTTTGTTTTATTTCTTTTACTTGTTTGTTCGGTGTTGTTTTTTTACCCGTCAGTGAATGTATGACAGCTGTTTGTGTTCTTTGCATGGCTGCGTGGCCATTCCCACAAATTGCGGGTTTCGGTGCGTACATTGTATTGCCCTCCTAAATATCTATTGATTAGAAAGCCTAGTTATTAGAAAGTTCAAATATATTCTAGGCAGAAGGAGTACTGATTTATCCTAGTACAAATTTATCATTGCTTTATACAGCTGTTTTGATCGAAACCAACGTTAGCGGGTAACGGCTAAGCAGATGTAAAATCTGACTCCTTACAGTTTGATACTATCATGTGTTAAAGTTTTATTGCAAGAATATTGTTTAACTACTTGAATTTATTAAATTAGGCAGGGCTTAATGATTGATGCTCTTGAAAATAAAGAGAAAGGAAGACGGTTGTTGAATGGCCACCAGTTTCAACAGGCTGAAGATATCTTTTCTAAGTGTTGTGTCCAGCATCCTGAGGATTCTGATAGTTGGTTTTCATTGGGTGTCTGTCGCCATCGACAGAATAAGGCGGAGTCAGCGATGCTCGCATTTGAGCGCGCTATTTATTTTGACTCAGAAAATATTGCCGCTCAGAATGCAAAAGCTAATATGCTTGTGGATTTAGGTAGAACGGATGAGGCGTTGGAAGTGACGTTACAGGCCTTAAAAATCGATCCTAATAATACTAAATCGCTAACGAATCATGCGAGCTTATTGTTCCAAGGAGCCTTTTTCACAGAAGCATTAAATTCGCTTAATCATGTGTTGGCGATAGAACCACGAGATGTGCATGCGTTGGAGAATAGGGCGGTTGTTTTGAATCGGTTAGGCCGCGCTGAAGAAGCATTATCGGATGCTGTGAAGCTGGCTGAGTTTCTACCGAGTGCAAGCCCTCACTTACTACAAGCATCAGCTTTAATAGCACTGAATCGTTATGAAGATGCGTTGATCGCGGTGGAACGAGCATTATTTATTGAGCCTGAGGATGTCCATTCAATAGTTTTATCAGCGATGGCAAAGGCTGGGCTTGAACGATATGCTGATGCTGAAAAAAGTTTTTTACTTGCTGAATCTTTAGATGCCACAGGGCTGGGGCATGTACTGGCACAACAGGTTTTAAACCTGCCAACAAGCATGCGAGCAAATGCTTTATCGTTATATTTATCGCTGGCTGAAGCGCGTATCAATGTTTGTGATTGGAGAGGTCGAACAGAATATATAGATACTTTGCAGGCTTACCTTGAGAACGTCGCAAGGGTGTCGGATACCGATGTATTGTTGTTAAAAGCAAGTTTTTATGCGGGAATTGATCCTCTTCTTCAGTTGCAACTGGCGAAATGTATTGCAAAAAATGTAGAAGCACAGAATGAGAAATTTAGTTATAAAGTTGAGAATAAACCTGAACGAATAAGAGTTGGCTATCTTGCAAAGTCATACAATAAAGACTCAATAACATGTAACGCGGCGAGTATTTTTGAAATGCACAACCGTATTGAATTTGAGATTTTTTGCTACTCGATGGTGCCCAGTGACAATAGTGAAGTAAATGAAAAAATTAAAAAGGGTTGCGATCAATATATTGAGCTTTATCCTCGTACCGAAAATGAAGTAGCAGAACTGATTCATCAAGATCGAATTCATATTCTGGTTGATTTGGATGGTATTGATCAGCAATGCCCGTATGAGATCCTTGCTCGACAGGTTGCGCCAGTGCAAATTGGTTTTTCTGGAATGTCATTTAGTAGCGGAGCAGATTTTCTGCAATATCACATTACCGATAGTCATACCACACCTGCCACGTCTGATAGGTTTTGGAGCGAAAAACTAGTCAAATTACCGAATACGCATTTTGTCTATGAGTCACAACAGTCAAGCTCATCGAAGTTGATGAGGCGAAGTCAGCTTGGGCTTCCTTCAACAGGGGCGGTCTTTTGTTGTTTTGCTAAACCTGAACTGATCGAGCCTATTGTCTTTACTAGCTGGCTGAAGGTTTTAGAATGTGTGCTCGACAGCGTTTTATGGTTACAGGACTGGGGTGATGAATATCGTCAGAATTTGCAAGGTGAAGCACTTGAATATGGTCTTAATCCTTCACGACTAATTTTTGCGCCTATTTTAGGGGAAAAAAAAGAGGAACTCGCTCGATATAAAGCGGCAGATCTCTTTCTTGATACATTTACGATCAACGGTAGTGAAACTGTTAGTGACGCACTTTGGTCTGGATTACCAGTTTTGAGTTTATTCGGTGAAACAATGGCGAGCCGGATGACGGCGAGCAAGTTGTCCGTGTTAGATTTTCCAACCTTGATCTGTAGCACAGAAGAAGAATATATCGAACGTGCATACTATTTAGCGACGCATCCTGAATATTTGGGAATTATGAAACGTAAAGTTCAGCGACATGTCTTGACCAAGCCTTTATTCAAACCCCAACAGACAGTGCTGAATTTAGAAAAGGCTTTCCATGAAATATGGGAATGTTATTTACAAGGCAAAGCGCCGGAAAGTTTTACGATTGAAGAGGAATAAAAGCGTTGTTAGTGTTTATTTACGAAAGAGCCAGAAGAAGATAAGGCTGAGCACAACAGAAATGAGAATAGAGCTGCTCAAAGGAAAGTAAAAACGTATATTTTCCTTTTCTACAGCAATATCGCCGGATAGCTTTCCTAAACCTAATTTAGTAATTAAAGGGCCATAGCAGCCCCAGAAGTATTAGCCAGAAGTATTAGTAATACTCCAGTGATGATCAATCCACGGCTCATAGTCGTATGCTCATAAGGCTGAACTTACAAATCAATAATCCCTTCATCAGTCGCTACTAACACAACATCCGCCGGACGTTTTGCAAACAAACCGTTGGTGACAACGCCGACGATGCTATTCAGACGCTCTTCGATTTCAACAGGGTTGAGGACTAATAAATTATGAATGTCTAAGATCACATTACCGTTATCGGTGGTGAAGCCTTCACGTAATTCTGGGCGACCACCCATTTTGATGATTTCTCGTGCGACGTAACTTCGTGCCATCGGGATAACTTCAACCGGTAGAGGAAATGTGCCCAGTGTTTTAACCACTTTTGTGTCATCAATAATACAGACAAATTTATCAGCCGCAGCAGCAATAATTTTTTCACGAGTAAGCGCGCCACCGCCACCCTTGATAAGGTGTAGATATTTTGTGCACTCGTCAGCCCCATCGACATAGACAGGCAGCTCATTAACGCTGTTAAGTGGAACGACAGGAATGCCATGTTCTTTAAGACGTTTTTCGGTTTCATCAGAGCTAGCAACAGCGCCTTCAATGCGGCCTTTTACCTCAGCTAACATTTCAATGAAAAAGTTTGCAGTGCTGCCTGTCCCTACGCCAACAAAGGCATCTTCAACAACATGATCCATCGCTGCGCGGGCAACGGCTTTTTTCTTCGCATCTTGATCCATGATTTCCTCTGAGAGCTATTTAACAATGATGTTATCATTGTAATCCAATACGCTAACAGTAAGAAGAGAAGCCATGCTCGAAGAATATATGAAGATGATCCTCAAGGCACGCGTTTACGACGTGGCTAAGGAGACACCACTAGACTTTACGCCATCCTTAACGGATAAGGTTGGCAATAATGTTTGGTTAAAAAGAGAAGATCTGCAACCTGTTTTTTCGTACAAAATTCGTGGTGCACATAATCTTATTTCATCTTTGAGCGATGCAGAAAAACAAAAAGGTGTGATCACCGCATCGGCGGGTAACCATGCTCAAGGTGTGGCACTGTCTGCAAAAACATTAGGCATAAAGTCGATTATTGTTATGCCAAAGACAACGCCTGAGATCAAGATCAATTCAGTGCGACATTTTGGTGGTGAGATCGTGTTGCATGGAAATAACTTCGACGATGCCAGTGAACAGGCGCATAAGTTGGCCGAAGAAAAAGGCATGGTCTATATTCCACCCTTTGATCATCCTCTGGTCATTGCTGGCCAAGGCACAGTGGGGAAAGAAATTTTACAACAACATCCGAGCACGCCGGATATTATTTTTGTCCCTGTTGGCGGCGGTGGTTTGATCGCGGGCATTTGTGCGTACGTCAAATATTTATCTCCTGACGTGAAGATTATAGGCGTCGAGTCTGATGAAGCTCCATCGTTAGAGCGAGCAATGGCGGCCGGTAAACCGGTGCTATTGGACAAGATCGGTATTTTTGCTGATGGTGCGGCTGTTCGCCAGATCGGTGAAGAAAATTTTCGTATCGCAAAAGAATATGTCGATGAAGTCTTGCTTGTCACCAATAATGAGATCTGCGCGGCCGTTAAAGATATTTTTGAAGATACCCGATCAATCCCTGAACCCGCGGGCGCACTCGCCGTGGCTGGTTTGAAACAATACGTCGAACGTGAGCAGCTAAAGGAGAAAGAGCTTGTCGCAATCTTTAGTGGGGCGAATATCAATTTTGATCGACTTCGCCATGTTGCGGAGCTAGCAGTTTTAGGTGAACAACGTGAAGCATTATTGGCTGTCACCATTCCAGAAAAACCAGGTAGCTTTAGAGAGTTCTGTCACACGATTGGCATGCGTTCGATCACAGAGTTTAATTATCGCTATGCCGATGATCAAGACGCGCAAATTTTTGCAGGCATTCACATAAAAGACGGCAACACTGAAAAAGAGTCGTTAGTGGCAAATCTGAAAGAGAAAAAGTATCCGGTTACTGATCTATCCGATAATGAAATGGCAAAAATGCATATTCGTTATATGGTCGGTGGACGTGGTTCAAAAGTGGATAATGAAATATTGGTGCGTTTCGAGTTTCCGGAACGGCCAGGCGCATTACTTCATTTTTTAACCCAGATCGGAAAGCATTGGAATATCAGTTTATTTCATTATCGAAATCATGGTGCAGCTTATGGGCGCGTATTGATGGGTATTCAGGTTCCTGAATCAGAAAAAGAAGACTTACGAGAAGTGCTACAAAAGCTTGATCTGCCTTATTGGGAAGAAACTAACAACCCAGCTTACGAATTATTTTTACGCTAGATGAAGTATCAACAACAACGACAAGCAATCGTTGCCGCTTCGCAAGCCGTTAGTCATGGTACAACGGGAAATCTTAGTGTTCGAGTTGATGAAGGTTTTTTGATCACGCCAACAGGTGTGGGCAATGATGATTTAAGTACTGAAAAAATAGTTTTCATCAATCGCGAAGGTGATATTGCTGCGGATCAATTATTACCTTCGAGTGAGTGGCGGTTTCATCATGATCTTTATCAGAATGATCATAATACGATCAATGCTATCGTTCATACTCATTCAACGTATGCGACAGTGTTGGCTTGCCACCGGAAGGGGATTCAGGCATTTCATTACATGATCGCAGAAGCAGGTGGTGATTCGATTCGCTGTGCAGAATATGCAACGTTTGGAACGCAACAACTGTCAGATAATATCATTGTCGCGATGGAAGATCGAAAAGCTTGTTTGATGGCAAACCATGGGATGTTGGCTGTCGGATATGATTTATCTTCGGCGATAAATCTTGCTTCACAAGTAGAAGAACTCGCTAAACAATATGTTTTAGCTTTGCAAATCGGAGATCCGGTTATCCTTTCCGAGCAAGAAATGAACATAAATATAGAAAAATTTAAAACGTATGGAAAACAGAATGACTCAAATTAAACGATTTACATCTTCTTCATTAATGGGTTTTTCAGTCAGCTTATTTATGTGTTTATTTCTGGCTTCTTGTGCGATCAGTCCGCAAGCGATTAATTTAAATCCATCGGTGACGGTCAGTAAAAATAATATTGGTCAAGGACGAACGATCAATTTAAAAGTGGTTGATAAGCGGACAACTAAAGCGCTTGGTACGCGCGGAGGTATTTATTCAAGCACAGCATTAGTTACTATAGCTGGAGGACCAGAAGAACCAATCAGGCAAGAGTTATACGGTGCGTTAAGTGGTTACGGTTTTAATGTAGGCAATGATTCAATAGCAGAAAGTGATATTGATTTAACTATCGAGATTGAAGCATTAGGTTATCAAACTGTCGGCGATAAGTTTCCGAAAGTCATAAAAAACAATATTTTATTGAAAGCCATTTGTACCAAGGAGGGTTCTAAATTTTCCAGTCGTTATGCTGCTAATAAAGAAGAAGAAGTACTCATGGCACCCACCGCGAATAAGAATGAGAGAACGATAAACGGTTTGGTCTCTAAGGCATTGTCTGCAATGGTTGAAGATAAAAAATTATTGGATTTTTTAAGATAATAACGAGAAATTAAGCCAATAACATTTGTAAGCCGATCCCCATCATAACTGCACCAGAGTAACGTAATACAACGGCTGACGTTTTCCACCTGTTTGCGATAAGACCAATCAATACACCAGCAAGATGAATCATAATTGTACCGATCACAAAGCCGCAAGCGAAGTAGTAAGGGTTGGCTTTTGCGGGGACTTCCACGCCATGTGCATAACCATGAAAAATTGCAAAAAAAGCGACAAATAGGCTAGCAATAATTATGGGCATGTTTCGATCTAAGGCGATAACAAAACCAAGTAGGATCACTGAAAAAACAATCCCCATTTCGACTTGTGTGGTTGATAGATCGACCAAAGCTTCCATGCCGACAAAACCAGCGATTAGCATAATGACAACAAAACTCGATGGAACAAGCCAAACTGCACGGTCGCCGATTTGTGTACTGAGAATACCGACAGCTAACATTGCGAGTAAATGATCTAGACCAAAAACAGGATGATAAATTCCTGCCATAAAACCATTGCCTTCAACTTCATGAGCGAGGCAGAGTTCGGGTAATATGCATAGCAAGATGAACGATAGATATTTGATCATATTATTGGACTAAATAAAGATTATTTTTTCTGGTAAGAACGATTTCAATAGGGCCATCAATCATGTCGTTATGAACATTGATTTTTTTTATTGAAGGTGTACGTGAGAAAATATTAATATTCATTTCAGGAGCAGACTGACATTCGTATTTAAATTTTAGCATAAAATCTACATGATCTTTTAAACCTACAATGTGGGCATGGGCTTTGTCGAGCAAGCTATGTTTATGTGAAGTGGCTGAGAACATATCTGAAACGGAACGACCCTGCATAAATTCACATTTTGACTCAGGGTTGGTTTTTATGAGTTCTAAAGGATCATATTTTTGATCGAATTTCCGTAATGCTTTTTTTTCTTTAGCAGAGCGTGGGTCACGTTCATAACCAATCAGATCATGAGCACTTCCTACCAGAGTGATTTCAAGATTAGGTGCTTGCCACTGCACGAGCAATTCCATTTCACCATGGGTATGTGGACCATGGAGTTCAGCAGCAAAAACTGAATTTGATAAGAGTAGAAAAAATAATACTTGTTTCATGAATGATAGAGACAATTTAGAGATCAAATTCCGCAACAACAGGAGTGTGATCAGAAGGCTTCTCTAAGCGACGTGGCTCTTTATCTATATAGCTTGCTGAACATAATTTACTGAGTTCTTGGCTTGCAAGAATCAGATCAATACGTAAGCCATGGTTTCGACGAAAGCCCATCATACGATAGTCCCACCAAGAGAACGATTTTTCTTCTTGCTCAAATAATCGAAAGACATCGACTAAGCCTTTATCTTGCAGATCAAGCAAAGCCTTTCTTTCAGGCTCACTGACGAGAATTTTATCTTGCCATTTTTCGGGATCATGAACATCGCGATCTTCAGGTGCAATATTAAAATCGCCAAGCAGAATGACGTGCTTCTCATCCGTGATGAGTTTGTTTACATATTTTTGTAAGGCTTCGAGCCAACCTAGTTTATAGGCATACTTTTCAGAACCGACTTCTGAGCCGTTAGGCACATATAAGTTCAACACGAAAACATCGTCTACGCGACAACCCATCACACGACGTTGAGGATCATCCAATCCGGGTAAGTCGGTGATGACATCTGCAGCAGGTTTCTTTGTGAAAGTAGCAACGCCATTAAACGTTTTTTGACCCGCGAAACAGACTTGGTAGCCAGCATCATTAATGGCTTCTAAGGGAAAATTAGGATCCTGTGTTTTGGTTTCCTGCAAAGCCAATACATCGGGCTTTTCAGCTTCTAGCCAGTCGAGCACATGATTGTGACGAACTTTAAGCGAGTTAACATTCCAAGTGGCGATTTTAAACATAAATATAAAAACGATTAAAAAAACGCTATTGTAGTGTGTCTACTCTGCAGAGTCGATTAACCCTTGTTTTTCACCGGCAACGACGGCTTGTGTACGGTTATTGACATTTAATGCCGTAAACACTGCTCGAACATGTAGTTTGACAGTCCCTTCTGATAGCCCAAGGTTTCGAGCGATGAGCTTATTTGATTCGCCTTTGGCAAGCTTTTGCAGGACTTCATGTTGTCGATGGGTTAGTTTCGATGCAGTAAGCTTTTGTTTCGGCGGGTTTTTACCGATAGGAGCGAGGGTGATGCCATTTTCAACGATCAGGCGTAGGGCATTGATTAGATTTTTACCTTCGAGCGATTTTGGGATAAACCCCTGCGCTCCATATTCTAGTGCTCTACTACTATCATCTTCTGATTCGGATGAGGAAATAACGACTAGCGGTATATTTGGGCAGAGATTACGTAGCGTTGGTATGCCTTGCCACGCATTGATCCCCGGCATGTGTAGATCGACTAAAATTAGATCAGGCATGAAATCATTATTAATCAGCTGGATGACATCGTCATAACAACTGGCAGTAGAGATTGTTGCGTCGTCATCAAGTTGTTGTACGAGCATACAAAGTGCATCTCTGTATAGCGGGTGATCATCGGCGATAAGAATATTCATGATTGTAGCTATAGTACGTCAGTTATTAGTATTGCCCAAACATAACGAGAGCCTTTGATGATAGGGCTCTCATTAGAAATTAACGTGATGAATGAAATAATGATTAAACCTTAGTACAAATTGTCCAGAGCATTTAAACCGCCATCATAAACACCAGACATTATTTCGACGGCTTTTGCATCTTCAGCCCCAGCTGAATTGAAGTTAGCAGTCCATGTGACGGTCGATGTTCCTTTTGCATTTTTTTCAACTTTGATGGTTGAAACATAGTCTGATATAGGTAAAGGTGACTCTGTTATTTTGTAGGTGTATGACATGTTTGAGGAGTTGTAATCAAGCAAGGTTTCTTTAATTTCTGCGCCATCACCAAGTGTTAGGATACGCTTGGATCCATTACTTTGGCCGTCACCGCTGATTAACTCACTCCCTATAACAGCAGGATGCCAACGGTTAAAACCATTGAAGTCGCCGAGTAAGGCCCAAAGTGTTGATGGAGGCACATCGATTGTCTTTTGCTTAGTAATCGTTAGAGGATCTGCTGCTTGGCTGTTTACTGTTACTATCGTCATGAATAGCGAAAGAAATGTGATTAGAATCGTTTTATTGAACATTTGTATCTCCTTGATTATCGATTTAGTATTTTGATGATTGACAAGTTCAGTTTGAAACTATTTTTAATAAATATAAATATATCTGACGGACTACTGCTTTAGGACTAATGAATACGTGACGACTCATCATAAAATACTAAAATTTCCTTTTATCCTGACGGGGATAGTTTTTGCTTTGGGCTTGTTGCTGACAGCTTGGGGATTCAATGTTTTATATCATTATTCACAAGAAGTTTTACGATCCGAAATAAAGCGACGTTATGAGACCAAAGCTGAACAACTACAAGAACGAATTGATCTATCATTAGAGTCTTTGCGATCTATTGGGGCTTTATACAAAGCGAGTGATTCAGTTAGTCGCAGCGCATTTGAAATTTTTGTACATTCTGATGCTGCGTTTCATGAAGGAACTATTGCTCTAGGTTGGGTGCCGCGAGTAGCGAATTCTGAACGAAAAGAATTTATAAATAAAGCACGACAAGATTCTTCGGCAAACTTTAATATTTTTGAAGTAAGTGGTCACGGTATGCCCAGAAGTTTTAAAACGCATCAAAACTACTTTCCGATCTATCACCTAGTCTCACTAGAAGATCGACAATTAAAAGAAGGCATGGATCTTTCCGCCGTGCCGTCAAAGTGGCGAGCTATGCAAGCTGCGGTCAATTTGAAAAATACAGCAGTTACACGACGAATTCACCTTTATTCTGGAACAGGTGAGTATGCTTTTCAAGCATTTTTGCCAATCGTTAAAACGGGTAGTAAAAATTATGACGATATCAATTCCATTTCTGGTTTTGCCACAGGGATGTTTGATATTTCAAAACTATTACAGAGTGTTTTTGCTGATGAGCATGATCTGGATATAACTTTGCTCGATGCGAGTGCCAGAGAGAATGAACAGTTTTTATATCATCTTGGTTCGAGTGTCGAGCAAGGTCTAAAAATAAAAAAAATATCAGCGATCGAGTCGCTAACAGCGCCACATTGGATTCGACGGTTTAGTGTCGGTAATCGACAATGGATCGCTGTTTTTCGAACCTTAGATAATACAGATATTAAAAAAAAATCTTGGTTGCCGTACATGGGTGTGATCAGCGGTTTGTTGATTACATCCCTTATTTCTCTGTATCTATTTTTGGCTCACTTGAGAGGGCGGCAATTATTTATTTCTCAACAAAAAGTAAAAAAAGAACGTGCGCTGAAAAACGAGGCTGTAGAAGAAAACTTGTCTAAATCAAGGTTCTTAAGAGCAGCGAGTCATGATCTTAGACAACCTTTGAATACACTATCGATCTATACACATTTACTAGAAAACAAATCCTCCCATGATTCTGAAACGATAAAAGTGATCGAAAGTATCAAAATGTCTACACAAACATTGAATACTATGTTCGATTCATTGCTTGATCTGGGACGGTTGGAAGCTGGGCAACTACAACCTAAGATCAGTAATTTTAGGATTGATGAGTTATTCCAAAAAATCGAACAAGAATTTACTATCTTGGCAAAAGAAAAAAATCTCAAATTCTATCTGAGTTCAAAGTCTGGGATCGTCACATCTGATCCTGATTTATTGGAAAGAATGTTACGTAATTTATTAAGTAATGCGATCCGCTATACGGAAACAGGCGAGGTGAGATTAGAAGCGATAATTAGAGGTGAGGAGTTACGGCTTCAGATCGTTGATAGCGGACCAGGATTTGATAAAGAAATAGAAGGTAAGCTATTTGAAGAGTTTTATCGTGTTGATATGGACAAGTCCTCTAATGATAAAGGTCTTGGTTTAGGGCTTTCAATCGTTTCGCATACGGCAAAATTATTAGGGCATGAGATTGGTGTTGTTTCTGTAAAAGGAGAGGGATCAACTTTTTATATTGATGTTCCTTTTGAGATTTAGTCTAGATAGAAGCCGCTATAAAATTGAGCTCAATTAAACTTTAAACCCACCATGTCGTTTGCGATTACTTTTATCTTCCCAGCGACGCCCAAGAAGAAAAGCAACAAGTGCTAGAATGGCCAATGATATTTGGACTGTTCTTTGTTTGAAGGGTTCCAATGCTCGAAGAATTGCGGGTTGGTTATTATATGTTTTAGTTTTTCCTCGTTGGGCTAGATCAAGCTGGTTTTGAAGATCGCCATTTATTTTTTCGAGTGCTGTTAGGCGATTGTCACCAGAATTTGCTTCTATGTGCGCAAGTTTTTTTTCACGTTGTGAAATGCTTGCTTCTAGTTCTCCCGTTTTGAGTTTTTCTGAAGAGATATTTTGTTTTAGATCTTCTATTTGCTTCTTTAACAGGGCAACTTCAGTCGCATGTTGTTCTCTAATAGCTTGAGTCGCTTGAACACCTTCTTGGCTTTCTAACTCTTGTATTTTGGTCTGTAGCTTTATTAGTTGAACCTTTGCTGGCTTATCAAGCATAAGATAAGAAGCATCAACCCAACCAATTTTATTTTCATTCATTTCACGAATTTCAGCGAAATCTCCTTCACGGTTTATGATGTCTACTTCTGTCCCAGTCGATAGCACTTTGATAATCGGGCTATCAATATCTTTATCCTGATGCAGTCCGACCAATAGCTGGTCAACAATATAAGCCGTTTCAGCCATGACGGCATTAGCTGTCAGTAAGCTGAGTGAAGTTAATATTACGCTGAGATTCTTTTTCATATGGTTAATTTACGCGGCGATGCCGGAGTGTCTAAGCAATGGCTCTATATCGGGTTCACGGCCTCGGAAATCAATAAACAGTTCCATCGCATCGCGCGAGCCTCCTTTTTCAAGGATAGCATGTAAGAAGTGATCGCCAGTAGTTCTGTCGAAAATTCCTTTCTCTTCAAAGAGTGAGAAGGCATCTGCCGATAAAACTTCAGCCCATTTGTAGCTGTAATATCCTGCTGAATATCCTCCCGCAAAAATATGTGCGAAGCTATTCTGAAAGCGATTGAAACTCGGGGTTGGGACAACGGAAACGTCTTCTCTGATCTCATTAAGGATGTTTTGGATCTCACGACTGTTGACGGTGTCTTCGCGCATATGCATACGAAAATCAAAGAGTGAAAATTCCAGTTGCCGCATCATTTGTAAACCGGAATGGAAATTTTTTGCGGCTTGCATTTTATTGAATAGCGCTTCACTTAGAGGTTCGCCCGTTTCGTAATGACCGCTGATCAGCTCCAGAGCCTCACGTTCCCAACACCAATTTTCCATAAATTGACTTGGTAGTTCCACCGCATCCCATGCTACGCCATTGATGCCGGAAACGCCTGATACATCAACTTGCGTTAACATATGATGTAGGCCGTGACCAAATTCGTGGAATAGGGTGGTGACTTCTGAGTGGGTCAATAATGAGGGTTGCTCGCCAACGGCGGGGGAGAAGTTGCAGGTTAGATAAGCAACGGGGTTTTGTAGACCTTCGCTTGTATTTTTTCGGACGAGACATTCATCCATCCATGCTCCGCCACGCTTGAAGGGACGAGCGTAGAGATCAAGATAGAAACTACCTCTGATCATGTTATTTTCATCTCGAATTTCAAAATATTGAACATCTTCATGCCAGACATCGATATCTTTTTGCTCGCTAATATTGAGGCCATAAAGTCGTTTAACTACCTGAAACATCCCCTCAATGACTTTAGGAGCAGGGAAGTAGGGACGTAGGGTTTCTTGCGAAAGGTCATAGCGGTGGAGGCGAAGCTTTTCTGCATAATAAGACATGTCCCAAGCGTGTAAATTAGTGACTTGATATTCGTCTTTTGCAAACGCTTTTAGTTCTTTCAAATCCTTCTCGGCAAAGGGTTTTGAGCGTTTAGCGAGATCGGTAAGGAAATGTAAAACCTGATCTGTATCACTCGCCATTTTGGTCGCAAGAGAATACTCAGAGTAATTTTTGAAACCTAACAGGCTCGCTAGCTCGTGCCGTAAGCTGAGTAGTTGCTCCATGTTTTCATCATTATTCCAGTGGCCAGCATTTGGACCTTGATCCGAAGCCCGAGTGACGAAGGCTTCGTAGATCTCACGACGTAGATTAGGGTTGTCAGCATAGGTCATAACGGGCATGTATAAAGGAAATTCTAGGTTTAACATCCAGCCATCGAGCTCTTCGCGCTCTGCAATTTGCTTGGCTAGACCCAGCGCTGATTCTGGTAACCCAGAAAGCAGAGCAACATCGGTGATCTGTTTTTTCCAAGCGTTGGTTGAGTCTAATAGATTCTCTTCAAACTTGGTTGCAAATTTAGATAGCGATAGTTTTAGTTCCTTGTAACGTTCTTGCTCATTTTTATCCAGCTCGATACCGGATAAGCGAAAGTCACGTAACGCATTTTCGATAACCTTTTGTTGGGCTTGGCTGAAGGTATTGAAAGACTCACTGTCCGCAATTGATTTGCAGGCTTGATAGTAATCTCTATTTTGACCAAGCTCAGTCGAATAAGCGGAGAGCTTTGGTAAACAGGTATTATAAGCAGCACGTAAATCATCATTGTTTGCTACCGCGTTCATATGCGAAACAGGCGACCAGATACTGCTGAGACGATCATTTAACGCTTCGATAGGTTCTATGGTTGTGTCCCAACTAGCTGGGCTTGTATTTGATAGAATATTTTTAATAAGTTCACGGTTCTCTGCTAGCACTTGATCAATGGCTGGTTCAATGTGTTCTGGTTTGATCTGACTAAATGCTGGCAGACCGGTGGAATCGAGTAACGGGTTGTTCGTAGTCATGGGGTCAAAATTTCCTTGAAGTATGCTAATAATTTAGCATGAGATTTCTAGTTACAACAGCTTGTTCATAGCATTGTTGTTATTTTTTAATTTTTTTAGAACCGAATATTGATAACCCACAACATGGTGCTGATTGCAGCGAGGCTGGCAATAAAAAATAAGAGAGTATGTTTCTGATATTTATCAATTAGATCGTGTAATGGATCTGAAGAAATCATAAAAGGTCGACGCGAGTCATTGGTTTGTTTGAGCAAGGTGACGATGAGTGGCACGTCGTCGCCTGAGTGTTTGCTGGTGATTTCTTCTGTCGCGTTCTTGCGAGCACGCTCCCATTCCGATTCTGATATTTCGCCATCGTTGTTGCGATCAAAGCGTTCCAATAAGGTTCTATGATCACGTTTCCACTCGACTAACAAGTCTCGTGCTTCTTCTCGCATATCGGTCATCGAGCCTGCGCCTCCTTGGGTTTTAAGATCACCAATGGCATATAAGATGTCTCTTGGTAACAATAGTTCCTCGGTGTATTTATAGCGATTCCCTATAGCGGATCCTTTTAATGCCGACCCTCGACTGGGAACAGGAGAGTTTCCATACCAAATACGTTTGGTTGATGGTGTGATATCAGCACCTTCTGGATCAATTACGCAACGTCCAGTGTCATCATCTAAATAAAAAAGGTCATCGCTTTCTTGAACATTGATGTTAACAAGAGAGCTTTTGTTGGAAAAACCAAATAGCCTGAAGATATCGCCTAGATCATAACCATAGCGATTATTATGATCAGAAATATCTTCGGTTTTGACGCGATACCAAAGACATTCTCTGCCGCTGAGGGGTGAATACAGCATTGGCCCATCGATATGTATTCCGCGCCCGGTTAGTTCTGTATAACCTTGTGCTGCTGAGCGAAGTAATGAGGTTGGCGTGTCATTGATGAGGCGTTTTTTGTGTAATGCTGAAAATGCACGAGTGAATAGATAGAGTGATCCAACTATCCAAAATGTTGCATAGATCCAGAACTTAGCTGAATCGAGCGATTCTATCCAACTTGCCATGTGCTAGTTAAATAAGGCGCCAACATTGATGTCAGTGATTTCTTCCTCAGTGAAAGAAAGTAGTTCCCACTCAGGAAAAGCAAACCAATTTGCGATGATTATATCTGGGAATTGCTCGATGCGGGCATTATTGATGTTGACGCTTTCATTATAAAATTCACGTCGATCAGCAATCGTATTTTCTAAGGAAGAAATACGATTTTGAAGATGCTGGAAAGACTGATCAGCTTTTAGATCGGGATAAGCTTCAGCAACAGCGAACAATGAACCTAAACCTAAACGTAGTGATGATTCTGCTGCACCTAGCGCACCAACATCTTGATTTTCTCTCGCTTGAGAAACGGCTGAACGAGCTTTCATAACCTTTTCTAAGGTGTTTTGCTCGTGTTTCATATATTGCTTACAGGTCTCAACTAGCTTTGGTAGTTCATCATGACGCTGCTTTAAGAGTACATCAATATTTGCCCATGCTTTAGAAACATTATGTTTGATGGAGACAAGATTGTTATAGATAACAACACCATAAAGCGCGAGTGAAATAACGACGGCAAATATTACTAATAAGGTGTTCATATATTTTTCCTTCAACTAAATAAACAGGGTATTCAAAGTTTATCGGCAGAAGAAAGGAATGTTTGAGTTTGCTAAAGGGGGCAACAAAGGCTTAAGTCATAGCTGTTCTATTTCTTAGGGTCTATATGAATAAGAGATTATTAACTTTTAGGTTTTACGTATAAGACGAGGCTATGTTCTTCTAGATCGTAGCCGTGAGATTCTGCGATAATTTTTTGACGACGTTCGATCTCTTCATCGTGAAACTCAATAATCGTTCCTGTTTCAATACACACCATATGGTCGTGATGCTCCCCTTCAGCGAGTTCAAAAACAGAGTGACCTTCTTCAAAATTGTGCCGAATGACCAAACCTGCAGATTCAAATTGAGTAAGAACACGGTAGACGGTTGCTAGGCCTGCTTCCTCACCGGCTTCAAGCAGAGCTTTGTAAACATCTTCTGCTCCCATGTGGCGTTTTTCATTGTTCTCAAGGATTTGTAAAATACGAATACGCGGTAAGGTAACTTTTAAACCGGCTTTTTTAATATCTTGGGTTTCCACAGGGATAGCTCTCTTATATTGTTATATATTGAACTAGATTAACAGATAATAGCATGGGTTCAACTTTTACAAAAAAACAAGAAAGCCCTTGTATTATCAAGGGTTTTAAAAGATCTTTCCATCTATAAAAAAACAGGAGTGATGCTTAAACATCACTCCTGTTGATTACTTCAGACGGTTACACTTATTGCTAACCTAAAACTTCCCAACGGCATTCAAGAACCAACCCTGAGCATCATAATCTTGGTCCG
>OJDV01000127.1_pt1 | contig 36057 bp, 29 predicted proteins | sample 1592911 | NCBI WGS metagenome assembly OJDV01 (sample SAMN05416860, study PRJEB24817) | seawater metagenome | isolation source: Sea water | place: Canada:Atlantic | collected 2013-11 | reverse complement strand
AGGAGCGGACGGCTTCCCCGGTAACTGCCTCAAAGCTTATCAAGTACTGCAGCGTGAACATACCTCATTCGCGGGCAAGCCCCCCATGCTAGGGCAAGCGCTCCTACGGAGTTAACAGGTTCAGCTTGCGATCTTGTTCTTCGCTACTTCTTCTCTGCGGCGCTTCACGGCCAAAGTTTTGGCCTTCTTGTCGCCGTACTTGTTGATGGAGAAGTAGGCATTGCGTTGACGGCGCTTGCCGTCTGCGTTTTCCTGCCAGGTGGCAACCCAGGCGTGATCGCTCTCGGAGTAGCTAACGCCGATTTCGCCGGAGGAGTTGAGGGGGGAGACCTTGCGGGGGCTGAACTTGGTAAATGGCCAGTTTTCGCCGTAGATCTTCTTGCCTTCTTCGTCGCGCTTTTTAGTGGCGGCTTTGATGGCTTTGTCCTTTCCGCCGTATTTCTTGAAGGGAAAGGACTCTTGGAAGCTTTTTTCGTCGTATTTAATTCGAACCCACGCGCAGTTGGTGCCACGTGATTCGATGATGCTGATGTGGTGAAGCGGATCCAGTTTTTTCACAAAAACCTCTCTCTCGATTCAATAACCCATCGCTATAAGGGTCTTTTAAGTTTTCCCCGAAACTGACTATTTAACTAGGGCGTGTATGCCTAGAGCCGTTGGCCCATGTGACAGGCCATATGTTGAATCACGCCAGGCTTTTGGCAGGCGATCTTCGAAATCTTGTACTCGTACTCCTTTGCTGCTGGGTCTAGACCAACAGCTTCGCCAATGGCGGCGCTTAGGTCTGCCTCTGCCGCTTGCCTAGTAAGGTAGGGGCCGGAGATGTTTACCTGCAGTGTAGGCTCGTTTGGTGCTGTGGCAATAATATAAAAGTTTTCAACGTTCATTGCTGTTACAGGTCTGATCGATGCAAAGGTCGGGATGATGCCTTTGTGTATGGCTGCGGCTTGTAGCCAGCCCGAAGATCAGGTTTTTACTCCTTCTGGAAGTGAGAACGGCATAGTGGCCGTTTTCTTACCCCGCGAGCGTTAAATAATTAAAAGCGATCCTTGCGCCATGTACGGATAGGATCAGTCTGACTTCCTCACACTTAACCCACGCTTAACGCGCTTAAGTACGGCGTGTTTCCTACCCCTTGACAGGGCGCACATTATCCTGCTTTCGCTTTCAGGTTGATAGCCCTTTTGGGGTTGAAATTGGGTTGTTTTAGCGCTTTTGTGCGCTTCTACGCAGCTTTTGTATCTAGAAGTGATCGGAGTCACTCTTTAAAGCGAGGCTTGGGCAATTTAGTGGTGCTTTTGCTGGTGCCCCGCGAGTGTAATTTATTGGTGGCTGGCATAGAATCCTAGGCACACAACGGGCGAGGCCAAACCGGCACGATACCCGTTTCATTCCGCAGCTTTGCCCTCGAGTAGCATGAAGAAAATCAGCATTATCATCCCCGTCTTCAACGAGGCGCAGGCCCTCGCCACCCATCTGCCGCTTCTGCAGGATCTGCGTGAGCTTGGCCATGAGATAATCGTGGTGGATGGCAGCGGCGATGCGGCCAGCGCTGCGCGCTGTGCGCAGTTGCTAGATCATTGGCTAATCAGTGAGCCTGGCAGGGCGCGGCAAATGAATGTTGGGGCAGCGAGCGCCAGTGGCGAGATCTTTCTGTTCCTGCATATAGACACGCGCCTACCGGACGACGCCATGGAGCTGCTACAAGAAGGGTTCGCGACAGACTCTATACTCTGGGGCCGTTTCGATGTCAGGCTCAGTGGGCAGCGCTGGGCCTTCCGGGTGATCGAATACATGATCAACTTACGCTCCCGTGTTTCCGGAGTAGCGACGGGCGATCAGGCGATCTTCGTGCGGCGCAGTGTCTTCGAGAGTATAGGTGGCTATGACGCCCTACCTTTGATGGAGGATGTCGCCATCAGCAAAACCTTGCGCCAGCATGCTCGGCCCCTGTGTCTACGCAGCAAGGTGATTACGTCTAGTCGGCGCTGGGAGGCGCACGGAGTTGGGCGCACAGTCTTGCTGATGTGGTGGATTAGGCTGCTATACAGCCTAGGGGTTTCCCCTCAAACTCTACATGGCATGTACGTGAAGAAGGCTAGGTAAGCTTATGAATCAAAAGGATAAAACTAATTATCGATATGGGCGTGGAGTGGTCGCACTGTATGCCAAGGAGCCAGTGCGGGGCAAGGTAAAGACGCGTATGGAGGCGCAGCTCGGTCAGGACGGCGCCTTGTCATTGCATAAGGCTTTGATTCGCTACGTTTTTAGCAATCTGGCTGAATCGCAACTATGCCCGGTGCAGCTGTGGGTAGCGCAGGCGCACGCGGCATCTGAATCTAATAATAGAAGTGAAGATTTCTTTCTATCTATTTGTAATAAAAGAGATATTACTTATCAGAAGGGCGAGAGCCTAGGCGAGCGAATGGCGCACACCGCGCGGGAGTTATTAAAGGATAGCGAATACGTGGTGTTGGTGGGAGCTGACTGTGCATCGGTGGATGCTGCCTATTTAGAGCAGGCTCTAGAGGCTTTGGAGTCGGGCGAGCATATCGTGTTTGGACCCGCAGAGGATGGGGGCTATGTGCTGCTTGGTTTGCGCATAGTACCAGATTGTCTGTTTACGCAGGTACCCTGGGGCGAGGCAGAGGTCATGGCGAAAACCCGTCAAAATCTTAAGGTGGCGGGTTTGTCTTGGTTAGAATTAGCGCCGCGCTGGGATGTGGACAGACCACAGGATTTGCCAAGATTGGCGAGTTTGGAGCCACACTTTCCGGAGTATTAGGGGGGGGTTAAACGAGCTCTTCGCGCTGTACGAAGGTCACGAAACGGTTCACGACTTGCTGAGATGCTCGTGGCAGGTCGATGAAGCGGCAGCCACATAGGGTCTGGTTACGCTCTTTGCTGTATTGAAAATAGATGATCTCTAGCTGGCACTCCAGGCTAGTTTCCTGTGCTTGAATATCGATCAGGGCGTTGAATTTTTCCATGGGTCCAAGCTCTGGAAATACCTCGCCGGGAAAGCCAACACGTATGCCGGTAGCAGACATATTCAATATTCGGCCAAATAGTGATTCTTCGCGCTCTTCGGAGCTAAAGCGTGCGGTCGTTTTCATGCTGCCGGGCACATAGGCGCGGAACGCTTCGCGGCGCTGCATGTAGAGCATCTTGGCGGGAAAGGGGATTTGGTAATAGATGCCATCGGCATTGTTGAGCGTGCGGGCGCTCACGAGGTCTTTCGCATGCACCTTTATGCCGTGGATACTGGCACGGATGCTGAATTTGGAACGCTCGTCGATCTTGCGATGGCCATCGCGTGGGGTCACCTCATCGATGAGAAAGTAACGCTCCTGCAGGTTCGCATCTAGCACCATGGTGTTGTAAAGCTGCGCGCCGTCATCGAACTGTACGTTCACTAGACTGCGTTCGGTTTGTAAAGCCCTTAGGACTCCGAATATGTCCCCAGCACCGTAGTAGTAACGATCTGGTCCGTCATTTAATGCCATTTATGCTCTTATATTGATCAGGCCTTTGCGATGGCTCTTGAATCGGAAGTAGTGATTGCATCGCCATGATTGCTGTAGACACCGGGCTGAGAAGACTTTCCCTGCATGATGTCGAGCATCTGGCGATTGCTCAGCTTACTTCGGTGCACTATTGCACCATTAATATTGGTCAAATCCGAACACTGCTGCAGGCTACGAAGCAGATCTCTATAGAGTTCCTCCATACCTTCTTGTTTACAGTATTCACGCAGCCCACTATTGTCGACGGACTTGTCGAAAGATGCCAGTATTTTTCGACGTGCATCGTCATTCGCCTCAATATCCGCGAGCAATTGTGCCTTCTCTATTAAGGTATTGCTCAACGCGCCAATATTGCGCTGTTGTAGTTGTTCCCGCTCAGTTTGTAGCAAGTTCTCAAGATTAGTGCTGTTAATCAAGTCTTTTTCAAGCAGTTGACGCATGGTTGATGCGCTCATAGGAGCCCCCAGGGGCAACAAGGTAGTTGCCGACCAATGTAAACACACGAAAATCACGGCATGCGCTAGCATTGCCGTGAAGACTAATTTGGACCGAATGTTTCGAGTGCGCCAGTCTCTGGCTTACAGCTCAGCCTCAAGTCCGAGAATTTTTTCCGCGACTTTATCGAAGTTGATCTGGTATTGGCCGTTGGCAATTTGATTGCGAAGCTCAGTCACACGAGACTTGTCCGCATCGGGAAGTTGGCTTATATGAGCCTCGAGGCCCCGCAGATCGATAGCTTGCGAGCTGATATGCACGGTGTCATTGCCCGCAGATTTCCCCGATTTCTGAGCGCCTACGTCGCTAATGGATACAGGCGAAACGCTGCCCGTGCCGCTAGTACGCTGCTCTGTCGGAGTCTGTGTTGCATTGCTGCCTATAGTGCTTACAGTCATGACTTCTACCTTGATTTGCAGGGTGTAGATAAGTTGCGACGCCCACGTGTTGGGCTATAAACATCGTAATCTTAAATACTCTCCCTGATGTTGGCGACCAGTTACAGAAAAACTTTAGTAAATACTTCGCTTTTTAATGAATTTAAAACCCTACTCGTGCCTCGCCAAGCCCTGTTACCACGGCCTGTACGATTTGATCGGAGTTGGTATTCCTAACATTTATGCGTTTGCCTAGTTCGCCGCTTTGCATCGCGACGCCTTGCTGGCGAATCTCCACTGTTCCAGCCTTAGCGCTGAGTACTACCGCATCCCCGCGTTTAACGAGGGTAGGGGCCACTAAGGCCTCCTGTACTATCGTAGTGTTGGTCGACAGAGAGCGCTTAGCCTCCATGCCTATGGCGTGTTCTGGTTCCTGCATATAGCTATAACGCAGTAGTGATACTTCTGTATCGACCAAGGCGAGATCGGCTGCAGTAAGGGTTTCACCTCGGGCAATCGGCCGCGTGGTCACTAGAACCTTCTCGTAAACTCTAATGCTTACAGGCACATATTTTGTCCAAGGGGCTGAGCCTTGGCATTCCACCTTAACATTGATGCGGCCCATGGGGCGCTGGGTCTGGTTCATCGATGCAATGAGGGGTTGCTCGCAGACGCTCAGGTTTAGGCGTGGGTCGATGGAGCTGATGTCGATCTCTACGCGGCGGCCAAGCTCTTCTGCATCGCGATCGGCACTTGGGTTCAGTTCGTTGGCATCGAAGAAGGACTCCACGAACTCTGCCACGCTGTTGTGGAGTTGCTGGTGACCCGTCTCGGCATGCGCGGCCACGCCAAACATCGCTGCTAGGCATAGCGAAGCGCCGCTCAGTGTCTGTGTTGCTCTTGCCTTAATGTGCCAAACTTTCATGCTTTTTTCCTATGCCTTGGTTTCAACCACTGCCTTTGGGCGGAAGCTGCGTCAAAATAACAGCGCAAATAGAGTGGAAATCGCCGTTTTCATGCCTCTATAGCGCTTTCGACTAAAACTCCCCATGAATAAAGCAATTTGCGTGCCGTTTAGTCAGCGCTGGAGGCTTCAGAACAAAGGCTGCGCTCGAGCGCCTCTACTAAAGGGCCTCAAGAACTGTTGCAACTACTTAGAACTCCCCTTCCTTAGCAAGCCCCGCAGCCCAGCCAGCTTAGGCTAACGAAGCCTTGCCGCTATTGCGGAAATGCCTTGCCGATTTTCACGTGGCAACTGGATTGAGTTAAGTAAGCTATTGATTATATTGAGTTTATAGTTTTGGCATGGGTATTGCTCAATGCTCTGCAAAGCGCACTTTATGTGTGGCAACGGCAAATAGCGAAGGCAGCACCATGGCAATTAGTTTCTCAGATGCACTCGGGGTACACGAACAGGCTCTCGTCCTACGAAGCCAGCGTACGCAGATCATCGCCACAAACATCGCAAACTCCGACACGCCTGGCTACAAGGCCCGCGACATGGATTTCGCCAGCGTGCTGCGCGACCGCATGGGCATGAGTGCTGACACTGTAAGCCTGCGCACTACCAATTCACGTCACATTAAAGACCAGAACGGTACCGGCACTGGCATGGTAAACGAAGACACGCTGCTGTATCGCACTCCGCTGCAACCATCACTGGATGGCAACACGGTGGATGAGCAGCTAGAGAACGCCAATTTTGCGCGCAACGCCCTTGAACACCAGGCTAGCTTTCAATTCTTGAATGGCAAGTTCACCGGCATGATGAAAGCGCTGCGAGGAGAGTAATAATGAGTTTAATGTCCGTATTCGATATTTCCGGTTCAGCCATGAGTGCCCAGACGGTGCGACTGAACACTACCGCGAGCAACATGGCGAACGCGAACAGTGCCGCGGCGAGCCCCGATCAAGTCTACCGCTCTCGCCAGCCTATCTTCGCCACCATTCAGGCGGAGATGCTAAACAGCAACAACGCAGACGCATTCAACTTCGATGGCGGCGATGGCGTAGGCCGCGGTGTACAGATACTAGGCATCGTCGAATCCGACGCGCCGTTCCAGCAGCGTTACGAACCCGAACATCCCATGGCCGACCAAGAGGGCTATGTCTATTACCCCAACGTCAATATCGTGGAAGAGATGACCAATATGATCTCCTCCTCACGCTCGTTTCAGATGAATGTAGATGTGATGAATGCCGCACGCACGATGATGCAGCGCGTTATGTCACTCGGCCAGTAAGGCAAATCGAATTTTATTTAAGAGTAGAGCGTCATTAGGAGACCCTCATGAGTGAAGTCACAAACAGCAGCGCACTAAGCCAAGTACTTTCGGATTACTCGCTTACCAAGAAGCAAGACGAGACCCAGAAGAATAATGAGATGGGGCGCAACGAGTTCTTGAAGTTGCTAGTAGCACAGTTGGAGAACCAAGACCCAACAGAGCCACAGGACAACGGCGAGTTCGTGGCCCAGTTGGCGCAGTTCTCCTCTTTGGAGGAGGCGCAGAAGATGTCGGCCAGTTTCGATAACTTCAACACCGCTTTCCAGTCTTCACAGCATCTGCAGGCTACTTCTCTAGTAGGGCGTCCGGTCCACGTACAGGCCGATACGACCGCTCTACTGAGCACTGGCGCGGTGAGCGTGATCGCGGACATGCCGCGCAGTGTCGAGGGCGCGACTCTTAGCGTGTACAACCAGGCCGGCACCTTAGTGGACAGCTTCAATCTAGGTGCGCAGCAGTCAGGTCGGCAGGAGTTCATCTGGACAGGCACTGATGCCAATGATCAGCGCTTCCCCTCCGGCGAGTACACCTTCAAGGTGGCGATCGCCGATGGCGACGGCGCAACACAGGTGCCTACTTTCTTGAGCGCCAACGTCAATAGCGTGACGATTGAGCCAGGCGGCTCTCTCACACTGAACCTCGCTGGCATTGGTCCGAAGTCGCTAGCGGATGTAATCCAGATTAACTAAAACAATCGATCAAGTAATGACTAAATTAATGAGTAAGTCTTTCGAATACGGGGTGAGAAAATGAGTTTTAACATCGGCTTGAGCGCACTGAACGCAGCACAGGAAGAGATTTCTGTCACCGGTAACAACATCGCGAACGCCAGTACCAATGGCTTCAAATCCTCACGCACAGAGTTTGCCGATGTCTACGCGGCCTCGGTACTCGGTGGCGGCGAAAATCAGGCCGGTGGCGGTGTTGGCGTACAGAGCATCGCGCAGAATTTCGGGCAAGGCAATATCTCGTTCACCGATAGCACATTGGATCTTGCTATCAATGGCAATGGCTTCTTTATCCTAGGAGCTGAAGGCGGCAATGTGTATACCCGTGCCGGCGCTTTCGGAACTGATAAGAACGGCTATATCGTTAATAGTCTTGGCGAGCGGCTGCAGGGTTTTGCCGCCACTTCAGAAGGCAAGGCAACTGGCGGTGGTCCTTTGACCGATCTAATTGTGACCACTGGTGAGATCTCGCCGCAGGCCACAACATTGGTTAGCAGTCGCATCAACTTGGATGCAACAGCGGCACCATCTTCGATCATAGGTAGCAAGGTTTTGAGTAATGGCGGTACCTCTGGCAGTGCGCAGTTTGGCTCTCGTGTCGCTCAGCCCGCAATCGTGGCGGGTACGATATCCGTCGATGGTACCGATTTCTCCGGTACTACTGCGGCGAAAACCACTGGCTCCATAAACGTATCAGGTGGCATCGATTTCACGGCGGGCGCCGGTGCGCAAAGTTTCTCCCTCAGTGTCAACGGTGGCGCATTCGCCGCAATCAATCTGGCGGCTGTTAACGCCGCAGATGGCGCGGCAGTAGTTACAGCGATAGACGCAGCACTAACGGCCGCAGGCTTCACTGGCAATAACGCCGTAAATGTAAGCTTAGAGAACAACCGTGTGGTACTTGAGACGGCGGCAACGGGCGACTCTTCGCGCATCACTATCAGTGCTGTACAAGGACTAGCGGCGAGTGTGGTATCGGCGACCGACGTTAAGGGCAAGACTGCTCCTCCCACTGGTTTCACTTTAACCTTAGGCGGAGTTTCTCGCGACATCATTATCAATGAAAACTTCACCAACTCCGGTGCCGCGGCACTAGCACTAGGGGGCGGTGCAGGCTCGGGGAACGAGGCCTTAGAAGATTATATTCAAGCCCAAATCAACACCAACGCGGGCTTGTTGGGTAAAGTCACTGTGGGTATCGACGCAGATGGGACTTTCAAGTTTGAGAGCACCGCTGCGTCCGATGTGAATTTAACAGTGAATCCATTGACCTCGGTTTCTGGCGGCGTGAATTTTAATCAGGTGGTAACTTTTGCTACTACGCGTCGTTCCGGTACGCTGGACGTCGACAAAGTTGATTTCTCCGTTGATAACACGCGCTTCAATGTCACTGTGGATGGACAAACGTTGCAGATTACCTTGGCCGATGATTACTCTCCCGATGGAACACCTGCGAAAAACCTTGGTACTTTTGCTTCCTCTGGTCTTGAGGCCATGGAAGATGAGATCCAAAGACAGATCAATGCGTCGACTCTCCCTGGCAAGGTAAAGGTCTCGATCGCCGCCGATGGACGCTTCGTTTTCGAACTCAACGACCCTGCGTATAAGTCCCTGAAGGTAGAGTCTGACAGTACTCCTGCAAGTACTACTGGTACCTTGAACGTCAATAGTGGTTTCGATTTTGCGACTACTAATTACACTCTGACGATTACTTACGATACTGGTACTGGCCCTGTTACTTCCAATGTCATTACCTTGGATCAAGACTTGGATACTGGTAAGAAAGTTGTAGATTACATTCAGAACGCGATCAACACCGATACCAACTTTGCTTTCCCGCTAGGTCAGGAACAAGTGCGAGCGCGCCTAGACCCAGCCACTGGATTCGTCGTGATTGAATCCGTGGCAACCGGTCCGGATGCAGATCTAATCGTGGCAGTTACACCCGCACCACCGGGCGACTTGGTAATAGCGGACACGGCTGGCACGGTCTCGGGTACAGGAGTAGGGGTAGACTTCGCGAGTATCGCCACCTTTGTTGGCAGCGAGTTGAATAACACTGGCAAGAAAGCGGTTGGCAATGGCTATGCCGCAGAGACTGTGAAAGTGTTGGACAATACCGGCACGACTCAATACGTGAATGTGTTAGCCGGTAGTTCCGCGAACGCGGTGGCGCAACAATTCTCAAATATCTCCGGTATCACAGCGACAGCCAAGACCGTTGCCTATATTACCGCGACCAATAGCGGTGACCCAGAGAACATTGGTGCAGGTACTGCGAACGTAGACGCAAACTTGCCCTTGAAGTTCACGATCAATGGCAATAATTTCGAAGCAAGGCAGACGGCTACAGAAGATCGCTTGAATGAGTTGAGTGCTTTGATCAATCAATCTGCCGGCAATCTTAGCGCGCGCGTAGTTGGCTCCGGTGCCTCTGCGATGCTCGAGGTAACAGAGAATAATGGCGCGAACCTAGTATTCAGCGGTGGTGCCGCTGGCTCGGGCTCCATCACTATCGGCTCCTCGGTTCGCGATTCAGCGACTGGCGAGACGGTTTACAATAGCTCTGTGCCAACGCAACAGATTGCAAACCTTGCCAATCTTAGTAATGACGGTGTGGTAGTGGGCGGCGTGGTCGAGTTCACCCTCGACGAGAACGTAGTCTTAAGCGATACCGACACGAATGCAGCCGGACAGGCCGTCACCATCACCACGGAGAGTATCTTCGGTGACATCAGCGACGACGACGCTTTATTGGGCACACAATTCGAGCTCAATACCTTCGACCCACTGAACGCCGATACATACTATCGTTCCACCGCTGTCGCGATCTACGACACAGTGGGCATTCAGCACACACTCACGCAGTACTACGTGAAAGAGCGCCCCACCGCCACCAATCAGAGTGGCAGCGTGTGGAGTGTCTATTTTCAGGTGGACGGCAAGGATATCGGCTATAACGCAGCTACGGCAGACACAGCCCCCACTTTGGCGAAAGCGTCGCTGCGCTTCACCAGCTCGGGACTCTATGACCCGACGCAGGAGCCGATCTTCATCACAAACTGGACGCCGTTGGATAGCGCCGGAAAGCCCTCGGGTGCAGGCCCAGTGCCTGGCAACACGACTGTTGTCGACCAGACTACCAACTCAAACTTCCGCATTGATCTTACCCAGTTGAGTCAGTTCGGTGGCGACTTCTCTGTTCAGTCCAACACTCAGAACGGTTTCGGTAAGGGTCAGCTGACGGGTCTGGATATCAACGACCGTGGTGCGATCTTCGCGCGATTCTCTAACGGGCAATCCAAGATTCTGGGCGAGGTGGCACTAGCCAAGTTCGCCGACCAATCCAAGCTAGCCAATGCGGGTGGTTCGCGCTTCTCCGAGACTGCTGCATCGGGCTCTGGTACACCCAGTGGCGCGGGCACGGCAGGTCTGGGTGTGATTCAGTCCGGCGCCCTCGAGGATTCCAACGTGGATCTTTCCGAGCAACTGGTTCAGCTGATCGTGTCGCAGCGCAACTTCCAGGCGGCGGCGCAGATCATCGAATCAGCAGATACGGCAACACAGACCATCATCAACCTATAAGACTAAGCAACGAGCCTAGGCTTGAGAAGAGGGTAGGACAATGGATAAGGCACTTTACGTAGGCATGAACGCAGCGTCGCAGAACATGATGGCGCAGGCGATCAATGCCAACAACTTGGCCAACGCGAGCACGACGGGTTTCCGCTCTGACTTTGCGCAGACCATGGCCTTGCAGGTGGTAGGCGACGGTTATAAGTCCCGTGCCTATAGCCAGACCGAGTCTCCTACCTCCGACTTCGCCCAAGGCCCATTGCGTCAAACGGGTAGAGATATGGATGTGGCCATCGAGGGTGATGGCTGGATCGCAGTGCTCACGGCCGATGGTAGCGAGGCCTTCACGCGCACTGGTGAATTAAGCCTGACCCCATTCGGCGAGTTGATCACTGGAAATGGCTTGCCAGTGTTGGGTAACGCCGGTCCTATCGCACTGCCTCCGTTCGAAAAACTGGAGATAGGCGGCGATGGCACTCTCTCCATTCGTGAACTCGGCCAGGGCGCGCAGGTGATGTCGGTGCTTGATCGCATCAAACTCGTGAACCCCGATGTTCAGGATCTAGTGAAAGGCGAGGACGGCCTGTTCCGTCGCCGCGATGGCGAGTTCGAGATTGCCGATGGCAATGTTCGCGTCGTCTCTGGTTATTTGGAAGGCAGTAATGTGAATGTGGTCGACGCGATGGTCGAGATGATCAGTCTTACGCGCAACTACGAATTGAATATTAAATTGATGCAGACAGCGCAGCGCAATTCCGAAGTCTCTTCGCAGCTACTGCAAATTCAGTAAGTCGAATTAGGTAAATAAAGGACACCATCATGCATCCAGCTCTCTATGTCTCCAAGACCGGACTAAGTGCTCAGGACAAACAACTGACGAGCCTGTCGAACAACTTGTCGAACGTCGCGACCAACGGCTTTAAGCGCGACCGCGTTGTGTTCGAAGACCTGCTCTATCAGATCTATCGTCAGCCAGGCGGTAACTCGACGCAGGACACGATACTGCCTTCTGGTTTGCAGATGGGTACCGGTGTGCGCACCGTTGGTACTCAGAAGATGTTTACCCAAGGGGCTCTGCAGACTACAGAGGAGACACTCGATGTCGCAGTCAATGGTCGCGGTTTCTTCCAGATTACGATGCCCGATGGCACCGCCTCCTATACTCGTGATGGCCAGTTCCAGTTGAGCGCAGAAGGGCAGTTGGTTACCACCAATGGTCTGATCGTAGCGCCAGGCATCAGCATTCCAATCAACGCGAACACGGTGACGATCGGCACCGACGGCACTGTCACGGCGGTGATCGCGGGCGACCCTGCCTCTACGCAGGTGGGCAATCTGACTCTCGTGGATTTCGTGAACCCAGCGGGCTTGCAAGCGATGGGCGGCAACCTGTTCAGCGAGACAGTGGCCAGTGGTAGCCCACAGGAGTCCACTCCAGGCACCAATGGTCTGGGCATGATAGAGCAGGGCATGTTGGAGAACTCTAACGTGGATGTAGTGGAAGAGTTGGTCAATATGATCACTACGCAGCGCGCTTACGAGTTGAACTCCCGTGTGATCTCGACAGCTGACCAGATGCTGCAATTCATTAGCCAGAATCTCTAAGATTAAAAAATACACAAAGTTTTTCAGGAGTATCACGATGATCAATCGAACCATAGCGAAGACGGCACTAGTACTAAGCTTGCCATTTCTTGCCGCATGCGCCACTACGCCGGCTGACTTCGCGGAGCCAGATGATCCGCGTTATGCGCCAGTGATGACTCCTACCCCAGTATCACCGGTGCAGTACACAGGCTCCATCTACACACGCAATAGTGCTGTGGATCTGTATCAGCGCCGCGCTCACCGTGTGGGCGATGTATTGACCATAAGCCTAAACGAGGCCACCACGGCAAGAAAGTCATCCGGCACCTCGATTTCGAAAGACAATGCCACAGCGCTTGGAAATAACAATGTGTTGGGCTCAGGGTTTCTCGGCACTGGCCTCGATCTCAATGGCGATATTAGTAGCAGCGTCGACTTCTCCGGCAGCGGTGCGAGCGACCAGAGTAATCAACTAGTGGGCAGCATTACCGTTTCAGTGGCGAACGTTCTGCCTAACGGCTTATTGGAAGTGCGCGGCGAGAAATGGCTGCAGCTGAATCGCGGCAAGGAATACATTCGCATCAGTGGCCTTGTGCGCAAAGAAGACATCGCGCCCGATAACTCGATACTCTCGACCAGAGTAGCCGACGTGCGTATCGCCTACAGCGGAACTGGAAGCTTGGCCGATACGAGCGAGGCAGGCTGGATGACCAAGTTCTTCGTTAGCGATTTGTGGCCGTTCTGATAATCAAGACCACAAAAAAAATATTCGATACTCGCGTTTTAAGATATAGGAATCATTATGATCACCCGCATGCTGAAACTGACTAAGAACCCCGTGTTCGTTCTGCTCTTAAGCACTGTGTTGAACGCTTCGGTTTTTTTGACACCTGCACACGCAGACCGTTTGAAAGACATCGCGAATCTAGAAGGCGTGCAGGCTAACCAATTGGTAGGGGTAGGCTTGGTAACGGGTCTTGACGGTACCGGCGACCAAACCACTCAGGCGCCGTTCACCGCCGAGTCATTCCGTGCCTATTTGAATCAGTTCGGCATTCCGCTGCCCCAGGGTCAGAGCTTCCAGTTGAACAATGTGGCCGTAGTATCGGTGCAAGCCGAGCTGCCAGCCTTTACAAAGCCCGGTCAGAATATCGACGTGACGGTATCGTCTTTGGCTAACGCAGAAAGCCTGCGTGGCGGAACACTAGAGCGCACCTTCCTACAAGGTGTTGATGGCGAGGTTTACGCGATCGCTCAGGGCAACCTGATCGTGGGGGGATTAGGCGTAGGCGCCGCCGATGGGTCGAGCATCACTATCAACGTGCCTAGCGTCGGGCGTATTCCTGGCGGTGCAACATCTGTGAGAGAGGTGGTGACGGGCTTCGGTTTCGGCGACAGCATTACCTTTAATTTAAAGCGCGCCGATTTCACTACAGCCAAGCGTGTGTCCCAAGCGATCAATGAATTCCTAGGCGAGGGTTCTGCCAATGCGCTTGATGCCGTCTCCATTCAGGTCTCGGCTCCAGCGGACTTACAGACGCGGGTTGCGTTTATGTCCGAGTTAGAGAATCTGCAAGTTGATCAGGCTATCGCTGTTGCCCGTGTAATCGTCAACTCCCGCACTGGGACTATCGTGATAGGCGAGCAGGTGAGAGTATCGCCCGCAGCCGTTACCCATGGCAGCCTAACGGTAACTATCTCCGAGAGCCTGCAGGTAAGTCAGCCTAATGCCTTCGGCGATGGCAACACCGTGGTGGTGCCGCAGTCCGATGTGGGCGTTACACAAGAGAGTAACCGCATGTTCCTGTTCGACCCGGGCGCTACGCTGTCGGATATCGTGCAGGCCATCAATGCCGTTGGTGCGGCACCTGGCGATCTTACCGCCATACTAGAAGCCCTCAAGCAGTCTGGTTCTCTAAAAGCAGACCTCATCGTTATCTGATTGTGCCGGAAACTGCGTTTCTGGCATCCCTCTTGCTATACCTACTATAGGGTGACAACGAAACTCGTAAACGCTGCATTTGCAGCGCTTGCGGGGGCAAAAACTGCCGCTTCTGGCGAGTTTTAGCGGATTTGTCGTCTTGCATCAGGCAAATGTTTGCCGCGTTGCGAAACCCCTTAAACAAGGTTGGGAAAGATGGTCAGTAGTGTCGAAAATCAATCAGTTTATACCGATCTTTCGGGACTTAACTCGATCTCCAAACTCGGGCGTGAAAACACCCCCGAGGCGCTGCGCAAAGTCGCTCAGCAGTTCGAGTCTGTCTTCCTCAACATCATGTTAAAGGCGATGCGCGAGAGTAATGCTGTGTTCTCGGAAGGGAACTACCTCTCGAGCAATGAGATGGAGTTCCATCAGCAGAATTTCGACAATCAGCTGAGCTTGTCGCTGAGCGAGGGCAAGGGCCTAGGCCTAGCGGACATCCTCTACGAGCAGATGATGGGGCAGTACGGTGTATCGGGCACCTCGCGCCAGCCAGTGGAGGCGCAAGCACTCAATGATGCCAGTGGTCCCGCATTAGCCCCGCGCAGTCCCGCAATACCCCAGGCCAGCGTCGCGAGCGAAGACTATGTGGGCCCGATAGCGCAGACACTGCAGCAGTTGCAGAGCGGCGCCAAAGTCTTTGGTACTGGCACTGGTACGGAGTCCCGCAGCATCTCGCGCGCACGGCATATCGAGTCGCCAAGAGACTTCGTGAAGACACTCTATCCAATCGCCGAAGAGGCGGCCTCGAGCATCGGGGTTGATCCTCGTGTGTTGTTGGCGCAATCGGCGCTGGAGACTGGCTGGGGCCGCAAGATGATCGCCATGCCCGATGGCAGTAATTCGCACAATTTATTCGGCATCAAGGCCGATGCCCGCTGGGCGGGTGAGCAAGCTACGGTAAAGACCGTGGAATTCCGCGACGGTGTGGCGGCATTGGAGAAGGCAAGCTTCCGCTCCTATGGCTCCTACGAGGAGAGCTTCAAGGACTATGTGAAGTTTCTGCAAGAGAACCCACGCTACCAAGAGGCTCTGAGCCAGAGCCACGATGCGAATAGCTTTACCCAACGCCTACAGGACGCCGGATATGCAACAGATCCCGTCTACGCGAAAAAGATCGCGCGCGTTATGAACAGTAAGACGATGCGCTTCGCCCTGAGCGAACTGCAAAGCGCGCCACGCTGAGGATATGCATAAATGGCTAACTTAATAAACACGGCGATCTCTGGGCTCAAACTGAGCCAGTTGGCACTGTCCATTACTGGGCAGAACATCGTCAATGCCAATACAGAAGGCTATAGCCGCCAGTCTATTACCTCTGTGACCTCTACGGCCCAGAAGACCACGGCAGGTTATGTGGGCACTGGGGTTACGGTCACAGACATCTTCCGTAACACGCAGCAATACCTAGTGGATCAGGTTGGGCGCGATATCTCCGTGTTGAGTAATTACGATACCTTTCTTAGCAACATCAGCCAGACCGACAATCTACTCGCGAACCCTAATAGCTCACTCTCAACGAGCATGGAGAATTTCTTTGGGGCTCTTAACGAGGCGGCGAATGACCCCGCTTCTCTGTTAGGGCGCCAATTGCTCCTCACACAGACGCAATTGCTCACACAGGGCTTCCAATCAATGGAGGCTAAGCTCAAGAGCCAGAATACCGCCATCAATGATCAGTTCGACACGCTTGCCGCCAGTATCACGAGTCTTGCGCAGGACATCGCCAGCTTGAACGAGGCGATCAGCAATACAGTCAGCATCACTGGAGCCCAACTCCCTAACGATCTACTCGATAAGCGTGACCAATTAGTGCGGGATCTCTCGGCGCTTGTGGACGTGACGATTACGCAGCAGGGCGACCAGAGCATCGACGTGTTTATCGCCGAAGGGCAGGGGCTGGTCATTGGTACTACTGCTCGTAAGGTCGTGTCTGCCGCTGGCACTGCGGAGACCAATCAGCGCGAGCTTTTGTTCGTGGCGGGCAATACTACGCGGGTGATCACGGCGCAGGTATCGGGTGGCGAGATTGGCGGCCTAACTCGGTTCCGCAATGAGGCCCTAGACCCGGCTCTTAGCGCTCTCGGGCGCATAGCCCTAGCGGTAGCCGATGGCATCAATCAACAGCAGAAGCTAGGAATCGATCTTGAGGGCAATCTCGGTAGCCCAATTTTTACAGATATCAATGACCCAAAGATGCAGACCAATCGCGTACGCGCTGATGGCAATAACCGACTGCCTAACGACCGTCAAGTCACGGTGCATATCGACGATGTGAGTAAGCTGAAGGTCAGCGATTACAAATTGAATTTCGAAGGCCCCGGACAGCAATATACCTTGATACGCGAGTCCGACGGCAAGATGATGGCCGAGGGCGTTTTGACCGAGAAGCTGCCTTTAAGTATCTCTGTCGATGGTTTCACGCTGACATTAAAGTCTGGCTCTTTTCAACCGGGTGACAAATTCAGCATCCTGCCGACCAAGGTAGGCATAAGCGATCTAAAAGTGTTGATCACGCGGCCGGAGGTCTTCGCCTTCGCCTCGCCAATACGCACAGTGGCCGGTGCCGGTAATTCCGGCGGTGCCTATATTCAGCCGGGTACGGTGCTCGACATCACTACACCAGCGTTCACCTCTAAGCCTGGTTCGCTGTCGCCACCGATCATGATTCGTTTCACTTCTGCCACGACTTACGACGTATTGGACTATTCGGATCCGGCTAACCCTATTTCATTGAAGCCGCCACTGAATAATCAGAAGTTCTCACCTGGCGCGTTGAATCAGATTTTCCCATCTGACCCCGGTAGCACGACTGTGAGCACTATGGGCAGTTCTGCTGGTCGTATCAATGTTGGCGACATTCGCAATGGTTATGCCGAAGAAGTTCTGACATTTGTGACAACAGACCCCTTAACGGGTTATTCAAGTGAACAGCGCTTCAAGGTCGAACAGAATCAGTCTGCCTATGATATTGCGCAACGCCTATCGAATATATCCGGCGTTAAGGCGAACGCGTCTAGCCAGTTACAGCTTTCCGATTTCAAGAGTGACAATGTTGGTGCGCCCCTTACTGTAACGCTCAACGGGGTGGATCTTACGGACCCTAGTTTTGTTTACGCTGGCGAGTTGACGCCACGGACAATGCCAGACCCTATGACGCCCGACTTTTTGCGCAATCGCATCAATGCCGATGCGACCCTCAAGGGGCTGGGAATTACGGCGACCAGTGATGGCCTCGCCCTTACCGTGCGTTCTAGTACTGGTGTAGATTTGAAAGTTAAGGTCGGAGGTAATGTTGGGGATTCCGTCGCAGTCCGCGATGGCGACTTGCGCACAGTGCATGGCAAGAAGTCTTTAGCATTTGGCACCACTATTGGGGCAAGTACGGGCTTCAATATCGACGTGGGTTTTGGCAGTACCTATGTGGGCCTTACGCCAGCCACGCTAGCTGCTAGCGAGGTAGCTGCGGCGGTACAAAGCGACATCGATGCGACAATAGGCAGAGGGGTTGTCAATGTCACTCTCAATGCCGATGGCAAATTAGAGATTCGTTCGGTCGGCGATGCGCGCACAGTAAACATCACGAATGCTACCGGCGGTGACCCATTAGGCTTGTCGCTGACTCGCATTTCAGGGCCAGACAAAGGTCCGATCGCGGCGCAGCTTTCCAATGGCGCTAGCGCCAGCGCCGCTTACGACTTCAGTGGGGCTAACTCTTCCACATTCCTTCTAGTAGTCGATGGCAATAAGGTTAGCAATATCACCCTGAACACGAACTATCCGGCAGATAGCGGCGCGACGATAGTGGCGGATATTCAAGCCCAGGTCGATGCCTCGGTAGGCGATACTGGAATCTCCGGCAAACTGATAGTCGACATAGGCCCAAATGGCGCACTGCGCTTTACCACGACTACCACGGGCGAGTTGGCCATGGTAAGTGTCGCGGCCAATACCTCTACCCAGGGGCTGCTGAAGACAAGCAGCTCACTAGGCAAGGACACAGGTGGCGAGAATGCGACCCTTTTAGGCAATGTTTCCTTAGGCAGCGGTTTCAATTTCGATAGCAACGGCCCTCATACTTTCAATATTGCGGTCGACGGCAACCCTGCGGTGGCGGTAACGCTCACTGGGGATAGCGCGATACCGGCGACATTTACCGGTAATCAGGATATCTCTGCCGGTATCAACTTCTTAGCCGGTGCCCATAGTTTCGATGTGGCAGTGAACGGCGGTGGCAGCTCGACGGTGGATTTGAGTGGGGTGAATACGACGTTGGCCGCAACGCCTGACAGTGTTTCTCCGCCGGGCATCTTGACCCATATTCAGTCGCAGCTCGATGGCATATTCGGCGCAGGTGTCGTGACAGCGGGGCTGGATAGCAATAACTACCTGACCCTAAGCACGGGACAGAAGGGCGACACGGCCAGCCTCAACGTTAGCAATGTGGTAGGCGGTGCGGTATCGATGATGCCGGTGACCGGGGGCAATGTCTCTGGCACGCAGACAGGTGCGGCCGGGGTGGCCAATATTATTCGCGAGGCGATCAACACCGCCTTAGCGGCAGAGGGCATTGGGCCGATTCGCGTAGGGGTTTCAACCGAAGGCTTCCTAACGCTGGACTCTACTACCTACGGTGCGAACTCCCGACTAGCCGTGACCGATGTGGTGGGCAGCTATGGCGCCCTGTTTCCTCGTGTAGATAAGGGCGAGGCCTTCATGAATGACTTTACCGTAGGCGGCGCCATAGATGTGCAGTTGGCTGCGGACATGCAATTGAGCTCGAGTCGCCGCGACGGACTGTTTGGGTCCGAGCCTAAGGCAGTGGGCAATTTCATGGGTTATCAGGTCAGCATTGGCAGTGGTGATGGAGTCAACGGCGCGCCTCAGGCAGGGGACTCCTTCGTGATCACTTATAACACCGATGGCACCGCCGATAACCGCAACGGCGCAGCAATGCTGGGCTTGAATACCGGCCTAACCTTGTCCGAGGGCAATCTAACCTATCAAGGTGCCTATGGCCAATTGGTAGAGAATCTCGGCATCTTGACCAGCCAGGCACGCCTGAGCCAGGCCGCGAGCGAAACTTTATTACGCCAGTCCATGGACTCGCTGCAAGGCGTCTCTGGCGTGAACGTAGAGGAGGAGGCGGCGCGGCTGATTCAGTTCGAGCAGCACTACAACGCCTCGGCGCGCCTGATCACCATGGCGAAAGACATGTTCGATACCTTGATCGCAATCTAATCGACGCCCCATAGACTAAGGAATATGCAATGACCATTCGCCTGTCCACATTCCAGATACACAGCAAGGGTCTCAATGGCCTTTTGGATATGCAAAAGGCCGTGAGCAAGACTCAGGAGCAGATCGCGAGCAATAAGCGCGTTCTCTCCCCAGGGGACGATCCCATTGCGACCACGCGCATCCTAGCCCTGAATCAGGAGCTGGCGCTGAATAAACAGTACAACAGTAATCTCCAAACCTTGAGCAATCGCCTGAACCGCGAAGAGGCGGCCATTGGTGGGGTGAGCGACTTGATTCTGCGTGCGCAAGAGCTCGTGACGCAGTCCGGCGACGGCGCGCTGAATAAAGAGCAGCGCGGTTTCCTAGCCATAGAGTTACAGGCCACGATCGACGCGATGGCGCAGATGATGAATAGCCGCGACGCCAGCGGTGAGTTTATCTTCGCCGGCTATCAGGGCAAGAGCGAACCCTTCGTGCGTGGCGATGACGGACGCTATCGCTTCACTGGCGATGAAGGGCAGCGCAGCATTCAGATCGCCGCGGCAACCTCGGTAGCCTCGAGTGATTCGGGCAAGAAGCTGTTCGTGGACGTTAAGAGTGTCGAACCGACTATTGCCGCCCACGCTAACTCTGGGAACAGGGGCACGCCCCCTGCCACCATCGGCAAGGAGACTATCACGGACCCAGAGGCATTTGCCAAGCTGTACCCAGAGGACGTAGTGATTGAGTTTCGCCCACTAGACGAGGCGAGCCCGCCAAGGCTCACCTATAGCATTCGTCAGGTGTCCGATGGCCGAGTATTAGTGCAGAACGAACCCTATTCCTCAGGTGATCAGATCAAATTCGGCGGTGCGGCTGTCACTATTTCCGGCTCACCGGCGGTGGGGGATACCTTTATAGTGGAGTCGAGTGACCGCAAAGGCCTATTGTCCGGTCTCGAAGACTTTGTGGCGGCACTGCATAAGTTTGGCGACAACGTCGCCGATAAGGAGGCCTTAGCGTCGAAAACGGCCAATGCCCTGACTAATTTGAGTAATGCCCAAACGGCCTTGCTGGAGACGCGTAGCTCTATAGGCGCGCGCTTGAACCTAGTGGACAACACCCTTACGGCGAACGAGGATTCGAACCTCGCCATACAGACGGCGCTCTCGACATTGCAAGACTTGGACTATGCCTCGGCGATTAGTCAGTTGACGCAGGAGAGTTTCATTCTGGAGGCGGCACAGGCGAGTTTTGCGCGTATAAGTAAGCTGTCGATCTTCAACTATATCTAAAAGCTCTATAAACAGTAGGTGGTAGCGCCTACTGTAGTTCCAGCCTCTGCATCTGCAATTGGTAGGCGTTAACCGTCTGCTTGGCCTTCTGCAGTTTAATCAGCTCATCCGCCAGTAATTCCCGGTTCGTCTTCGTCAACTCTACAATAAGCCTGTCGTTTTCCTGAATCATCGCGATCTGCTCGCGCAGCTCCTCATTGCGCGCCACCGAGTCACTCTGCGTGAAATACAGCTTCAGCAGCTTGTCACGCGCATCCATCAGCCCCGTTAGCGAATCCCAGTCCCGAATCTCCGCCTGCTCTAGCATACGCGTGGAGAGCTCTAGGATAGTGCCCCATTGTTCGCGTTCGGTTCGGGTGGGTGATGTCATCTTCTATTCCTGTCGGTAAGGTGGTTTCTAACTAATCTTGTATATGTCTCTGCCTGTAGGAGCCTGCCCTGCAGGCGATCGGCCCCAATCTTCCACAGATCCGTATCAATCAAACCCAATCGCCTGCAAGGCAGGCTCCTACAATCAGCGGATTCTCTCGAGACTGGAAAGAGGCTCTGCCTGTAGGAGCCTGCCCTGCAGGCGATTAGCCAAAATCACCCACAGACCTTTCTAACAATTTCCCCCAAACCGCTAAAGCCATCACAGAACTCGCCGATAGCTAGGGTTCTTAGCGCTCCTCATACATAGGGTGTGGGGGGTATACTTGGCCGCAAAGAGCTTTGATCTGCGTGAAATTTTTTTACATTTACGCTAAAGCTTTGTGCAAATTAGTCGTTAACCCTGATAACGCATAAGGCGAGCAGTAGTTTTCCTCTTCGATATGCGACTCAGTTTAACGTGTACAATCAGGAGTATCAAAGCATGCCTCAGATCATTAATACCAACATCGCTTCATTGAACGCTCAGCGTAACCTGAACAGTTCTCAGGCGGCCACTAACCAGGCTCTTGAGCGTCTGTCTTCAGGCCTTCGCATCAACAGTGCAAAGGACGACGCAGCCGGTCTAGCGATCTCCACGCGCTTTCAATCTCAGATCAACGGTCTGAACGTGGCAATCCGAAACGTCGGCGACGGTGTTTCTCTGTCACAAACCGCGGAAGGTGCACTGGGTGCGATGACCGACTCCCTGCAGCGTATCCGTGAACTGTCTCTGCAATCTGCCAACGGTACAAACTCCGACGCAGACCGCCAGGCACTGAACTCCGAGACACAGCAACTGATTGCTGAGATCTCACGTGCTGGTTCGCAGACTAACTTTAACGGTTTGAATCTGCTCGACGGTAGCTTCAAATCTGTATTCCAAGTAGGCGCCAACTCTGGTGAGACCATCAGCGTCAGCATCGGCAAACTAACTGCCGATACACTGGGCGTTTCTTCTAAGTCTGGTGTTAGCGCAACTGCCACTTCTAGCGCACTTGCTGGTGGCGACTTAGTAATCAACGGCATCAGCATCGGTGCAAGCCGTGCATCAGACGATTCTGCCTCTACTGCTAATCAGAGCTCTTCTGCAATTGCGAAAGCAGCTGCAGTTAACCGCTCTACAGCGCAGACTGGCGTAACTGCAATCGTCAGCAAGACCACTGCTTCGGGCTCTGCCATGACGGCGTCTGTGACTGCAGGTACTGTAACTGTCAACGGCACGGCAATCTCCGTTGAAACAACTAATGATGCAACTTCCTCTCGAGCGGCTGTTGTCTCTGCAATCAATGCACAGTCTTCATTGACAGGCGTAACTGCGATTGACAGCGGCGACGATGCACTGGGTGTGAGCCTTGTTGCAGCCGATGGCCGTAACATCACTACTTCCCTTTCAGGTGTTACGACTGCAAGCACGGGTCTCGGCGCTGCTGGCACAAAGACTGGTGGGTTCACTCTGGTTGCAGGTAGCGACACACGCGAGATCACAGTAGCGGGTGCGAATCTTTCTAATGCTGGTCTATCAAGTGGTACATTCACTGCTGGTGTTTCCGGTGTTAGCTCTACTGCTCGTGTTGCGACTGCGTTCCAGGCTGCTACCTCTGCAGTGACCACTGGCACAGTGGCGTTTACTTCGAACAATTTCAGTGATGGTCCTCAATCGATCGCAGCTGTAGTGACAGGAGCTGCCGATAGATCAGCTGGTGGCAACTTTTCAGACGGTAATGCACTGAGAACCGGAACTGTAGATCTAACTAGCTTCTCAAATGACTTTACACCAACGGGCACTGTTGCTGAACTTACGGGTACTGTTGCGCTTGCGGCAACCGGTACCACTTTCGCAGGTGGTGCACCTGACACCAGCTTCCGAATCAGTGTTGTCGATGGCGGCAATGCAGACATCGTTATTAATAGTGATTACACAGACGCAACCGTAGGTGGCGGGGTCGGTTCAGGTAACCAGGCGTTGCTTGACGATATCAACACACAATTAGGTGCCTTGGGTGTCACAGCTAGCTTGAACTCCAGCCGTAACCTCGTTTTCACAGAAGATTCTGCAACAGGAAAAACGATCATATTCACTGAGCTAATTAGTGGAACCGCTGGTAATGAAGCTAATACGGCGTTTGGTTTCTCGGGTGCGAATGATACGGAAACTGGAACAGCGGGTACTTCACCAGCTAAGTTCAATATCCGTTTCGACGACACTATTGATCAAGTTGTAACGCTAGACTCTAACTACACTTCTGGTTCGCAATTGGCTGCTGCAATCAATTCACAATTGACTGGTGGAACTGCGACCTTGAACGACAACGGTCAACTAACGTTTAGATCAGCCACTACAGGTATCGCGAGCGAGATCATTCTATCTGACATCCGCGGTCCTGCGAACACTGGAACATTGTTGGGTATCAGTGCGGGTACAAGTACTGGCGCTGCAGCAACTGACGTTGCATTCGATGTGGACGTATCTGGTACTAGTTACTCTGTTACGCTAGATCGTGATTACTCTGCCGACGCTACTGGTCTGATAAGCAAAATCAATTCGCAACTAACTGGCTCTGGAGTTACTGCAGCGCTTGATGGTTCTGGATTCCTAACATTGACCGAGAACGTTCAAGAAGGTAAGACAATTACTGTTACAGATGGTGGTGGATCGGTTCTTGTCACTGCTGCTGGCGCGTTTGGTGCAAGTATCACTACCGCCGATACAGGCGTGGCTTCATCTGGTGCCGATAACGCTACCTTTACTGTGTCAGTGGATGGTGGCACTGCAGTCAACGTAAACGTGAACGATGACAACACAACGTTTGCACTCTTGAAAGCGGAGATCGAAGGCCAAGTAAGTGGTGTTACTGTTTCTCAAGACGCCGATAACAATGTTGTTTTCACATCGAATGCGACTGGTCTTGCAAGTTCTGTACAGATTTCGAATCTTGGCGGAAGCGCAGCCTCAGTTCTAGGATTAGCTGCCGGAACGAGCACAGGTGTAGACGCAGTTGCAGCGTCGCAGAAGGAGCTAGTTTCTGGGGATTTAGTAGTCAATGGTGTAAGTATCAATGCTGCGAAAAATTCTGCTGACTCTGCTTCCTACGTAGCTAACTCCAGCAGCAAGAAAGCCTCTGGTATCGCAATTGCGGCTGCCATTAATGAGTCAACCGGCTCTACTGGTGTGTCTGCGCAAGCAAATGCCACAGTCGCGAAGGGGTCGTCTGCAGCGACAGATGGCACGCTAGGTAACACTGGTACCCTGTATCTTAACGGCGTAAGCGTGAGTCTAACGACACAAAGCGGAGCAGACGCCAACCGTGCGTTCTTGGTAAGCCAAGTGAACTCGGTTGCGGGTCAGACCGGTGTTTCGGCGGAAGACAATGGTAGCAGCGTTACATTGACTGCAGCTGATGGCCGCAATATTGTAATGGCTCTGGACACCAATGGTAGTGCAGTTTCTGCGGCTAACTTCGGTTTGGCAGGCGCTGGTGTATCTGAGACCGATTTCACCGATGGTGGCCTAACTGGTATCACACGGGCTAATGCAGACGCGCAGACTACTTACTCTACTGTGTCTTTATCCTCCGCTGGTGAGATCAACCTGTCTGGCGGCACCAACGGCAACAGCGCATTGGCAAGCCTCGGCCTGTCACAGGGCTCATTCGGTGGCGGTATCGCGGGTCAGTACCTAAATGAGATAGATATTTCCACTCAAGACGGCGCAAACGCTGCGTTGACTGCGGTCGATAACGCTCTAAACGCTGTGAACGCAGCACGAGCCGACCTCGGTGCGATCCAGAACCGTTTTGAGACTACCATCTCTAACCTAGCGGTAACTTCTGAGAACCTCTCAGCTGCAAACTCTCGAATTCTTGATGCCGACTTCGCTGCTGAAGCGGCGGCTCTGTCAAGAAGTCAGATTCTGCAACAGGCTGGTATCTCGATCCTCTCGCAAGCGAATGCTGCTCCACAGCAAGTACTGTCACTGCTCCAGTAAGCAAAGACCTGGTTTGGCCCTCGACTCCTTGAGTCGGGAGGCCAAAGCAGATAATCTGCAACACTGGTTTAGATGATTGAGTAATTTTAGAGACGCGTTTTGGAGGCATACCTTGACTGACATCAGTATAACAAGATATCTGCCGACGACTGTCTCGAGAGACAAGGTTAATTCAGTGCAAACCGAGAATAATGATCAAGGCCATTCCAGCCTGTTTTCCGGAGGCGGCGAAGAACGTCAACACGCTGCGGAGAAGAACGGAAACCTTGATGCAGTATCCCAGGAAGAACAAACGAGTGAGCAAAAACTAGAAGTAGCAGTCGCAAGATTGAACGACTATGTTCAAACGATACAAAGGGACATTATTTTTGGCGTTGAACTGGGCGCAGCCGAACCTTCGGTGACCGTTGTGGACAGAAACTCTAGAAAATTAGTACGGCAGTTTGGTGGTAAAGAGGCGTTAGAGTTAGCTAAAAAACTAGACGCACAGGAACCGATCTTTTTGTTCAAGGCGCAAGTCTAACTCTAAGATAATACTGACCAACAAACGAACTCCTTAAAACCCTTCAGGCACGCTTCTTAGCGTGCCTTTTCTTTGGTGTAGAATTTATCTAAATTTGGTTTCAATCGAACCCAATCGCTTGCAAGGCCCCATAAATAGGGTAAACAAGCTCCTACAATCAGAGCGCTTTCCAGCATTTGAAAGAAACCGCTGACTGTAGGAGCCTGCCCTGCAGGCGATTTGCCAAAATTTCCTACAGATCCTTATTAATCGAACCCAATCGCTTGCAAGGCAAGCTCCTACAGGTCATTGGTTTCTTTTATGGTGTCACCTAGCACCACCTGACCAGCCTCAATCACCGCCGCGCGAATGCCAGCGCGATGCACTAGATGGGGTAGCACTAGTCGATTCACCGTTCTCGCCAGTTTGCTGCAAGGCTCACAAAGCTCCATTCCCTCACACAGGGCACTGCCGATGCGAAAGCGTTTGCCGACCAAGGCATTCAGATCGATGTCGTGGGTGATGATGTTGCGTCGGAAATCCCCATAGGGAATATTGAGCTCGAATTTCGCATTGAAGGCATCGAGCTCATCCGCGCTGATGATGCTGATGTCTTCCTTACGTCTTGGCGCGTCATCGATCACTAAGGCCTGCTGTGGCAGGAAATGACGATCTCCTACTATGCCGTGACCAGCCTCTAGCTGCACGCTTGCTTGTGGCTCTGCTGGCGTATCGCTTTGCGTCGCGATGTGTATCTCTATTACACGTCCTGTCATTAACGTTCCTCGGCAACATTTCATTGAGACTTGCCGAAAGTAAAGCAGCCGCTGCGGATAAGCAAGACCGCAGGCAGCGGCAAGGCCTTGCCATTTCGAGTTGCTGGCAGGCTTGCGAAGGTCAAGAAACCTCATGGCTTGCCGATAAACTCTATGTAAGACATACGCTTGCGAATCTCCTATCGAGCTGGCACACAACTTGAATAGTCTTGGCGTGAGATTCGCGCTGTGCATAGGCATTGCCGCGTTGCTCTTTACGTTCGTCTCCAACGCTCTCGGGAGCATGCATGGCATCAATACAATCCCTCGGTGTAGGCTCTGGCCTTCTTACCTCTGAACTCGTCGAACAAATCATCGAGGCAGAACGCGCACCCGTTGCGGCGCGGCTAGACAGCAAGCAGACTATTGCCGAGGCGAAGATCTCCGCCTATGGGGAGATAACGAGTGCGCTCTCTAGTTTCGATGCTGCGTTGGCGGCCCTAAAGCTGCCCTCTACATTCAATGCGAGTACCGTGAGCAGCAGCAGTGAAAGCACTGTCACCGGTACTGCGAGCAGCCTGGCAGTTGCCGGCAGCTATACTGTGAATGTCACGCAACTTGCTCAATCTCATTCCATAGCTAGTGGGGCCTATGAAGAAGTGACCAGCACGGTAGGCACGGGAGTGATTAACTTTCGTTTCGGTACTACTACCTACGGTGGCGGAGGCAGCTACGACGGTTTTACACTCAATGCCGACGCGACTTCCAAAAGCATCGTCATTAGCTCGGCTAACAATACTCTTGCAGGTATCCGCGACGCCGTGAACAAAGCCAATTTCGGTGTGCAAGCGAGTATCGTCGATGATGGTAGCGGTTACAGATTAGTATTCGGTAGCAAGAGTAGCGGAGCGAAAAACAGCATTGAAGTGACCACTTCAGGCACGGATGGGCTCAAGGCACTCAATTACAATCAAAATAGTCAGAACGCATATCTCGTCGCTACTACGGCTTCGGGCTCTCTTGATCTATCCACTGGCGGTGGGCTCGACAGTGCAAGCCTGGCGTTCAGCCTTAGCTACCAAGGTGTCGCAATGAATGTCGTGGTGCCATCCAATGGCAGTATCACCACCACTAACGATGCCATAGCCGCTGTACAGAGTGCGCTGAACACCCAGCTTGTCGCCAACGGCTTCGAGTCCGGTGATGTGCTTGCAAGTGCCGACGGAGACTTCCTTTTCTTCGAGACGGCCAGCGCTGGCTTCGATCAGGAGCTCGAAGTCCTTACCGACGGTGTCTCGGCACAGGTGACAGGTGGCACAACTTTATCTGATGGATTCGATTTCAGCGCGAATAATGCCACTTTCAGCATTGCTGTTGATGGCGGAGCAGCGTCCAATATTACAATTAATACCGTGTCGGCCTCGCGGCAGGGAACCGTCGATCTAGTTAATGCGGCACTTGTAACCGCCGGATTGGATTCCGATGTGGTTGCCAGTCTAAGTGCTAGTAACGAACTGGTGTTCACGCGGGTGAGTCCAGGTGCTGCCAGTAGCATTCAAATCAGTAGCGTCGATGCCAGTGGCACTGCAGCTTCTGCCCAGCTTGGTTTGTCTGCCACAGATGTCAGTGGTTTAGATGGTTTTGGCTTAGACGATTCCGAGGGAATGGTAGAAGGGTCGGTGCGTTTGAGCGAAACAATCGTCGCACAGAACGCCCTGTTCTCTGTAAACGGCCTTAACGTTAGCCGCGCTAGTAATTTAGTGACCGGGGTAGTTACCGGTACTACCATTAACCTGAAAGGCGTTACGGCAGGGCCGGTTACCTTGTCGGTGAGTAAAGATGCATCGAGTATCTCAACCCGCATCGAAACATTTGTAGAAAGCTACAATCAGTTGAAAGCACTCTCTGATGAGCTGACTGCGTTCGATACCACGTCGGGAAAGAACGGTCAGGGGAGCTTGCTAACGGGCGACTCGACACTGCGTCTGGCTATGTCCGAGATCAATCGAATCCTAAGGACCTCTGTTACGGGTTTAACGGGTAATGTTAGGTCGCTCTCAGAAATTGGCATCACTACGGATCAAAACAACGGCTACCAACTACAGTTTAGTAGTAGCAAGTTTTCGGAAAAGTTCGCGAGTAACTCCACTGATATTCTCGCTATGTTCGCCACAGCAGGTTCCACCACAGACTCGCTGCTGACTTACAATAGCGCCACATCTGTAACCAAACCTGGGACCTACGATGTCGTCATCTCCCGACTAGCAACTACGGGAACCTTTACGGGACAACAGGTAGCCTCCTTAGCCAGTGGCAATATCGTGATCGATGACGACAACGATGAGTTCACGGTATTACTCAATGGTGTTTCGGCGGATATAGCCTTGGTGCAAGGTACCTACAGTACTGCTGCGGCATTGGCCGAGCATATTCAAACGAGGATCAACAGCAATACCGATCTCAGTTCAAATAACCATCGTGTTGCAGTCACCTATAATAGCGCGGAAACACGTTTCGAGCTGGCATCGAATACCTATGGTTCAAGTTCGGCAATAGGGTTCTTGGATGTCGAGAATGGCATGGCTAACTTGTTAGGCTTAACCTCACCTTTTCAAGGCGACTCGCTGGGCAATCAACTAGGTGGCTTAAGTACACCCAACGGTCTGTCGAGTGAAAATTTTGACACGGCTGTGACGCTCAATGCAGACACGAGCTTTGTGTTCAACGTCAATGGCATTAGTAGCAGCCTGTTAACTATACCGGGTAGTAGCGGCAGCCCGGTGGTGTATGACAAGCCCGATGACCTTATCACGGCCCTAAGCACACAGATTAACTCCGATCCGAACTTTGCCTTTACACCCGCCCAAACTGGCGCAGGCAGCATCCTCACTGCGGGGCAGAATTTTGCCACAACGAATTTGGCGGTAACCTTAAGCCTCGACGCAGGTGGCACAGAAACAGTAGTGCGCGTGACAGGGGATGCAAGCTCTGTCTCGTTCGGAGGCGAAACCCCAGGCACTATCGAGAATACACTCGCTGCGGTGCAGGATGCGATCGATGCCACTGCTTTGAGTGGGCAGGTCATCGCGCGCTTGGACGGCAGCAATCAAATCTATTTCGAGACTGTTGCCACAGGCGAAGATAGTCAGATTCAAGTGACTGCGAACGGTCTACCGGCGGCAGTTACGGCCGGGTCAGCAGTTAATGGTGCGGGCTTCGATTTTGCTACTAGTAACGCGAGCTTCGATATCGACATTGGCGGTGGTCCTGTGTCTGTGCTGATTGATACGGCAACGGTCAGTGCGGCGGACACCTTGTCAAAAGTACAAGACGCGTTGACAGCAGCGGGGCTTGGTGCGCAAGTCACCGCTACTTTAGACGACAACGATCAGTTGGTGTTGACCTATGCCAGTGGGTCTGGTGCCGCTACGCAGATCGAGCTACTCAATGTTAACGCAACTGCCATTGCCGAGTTGGGTCTGTCCGACCAGACGGTCAACGGTGCCGATGGCATGGCAATTGCCACTACGAACAATACGGGGGAGGACGGCCTGGCCGTCATCGTCTCCTATGAATATAACGAAGACACAGAGCTGGGTCGTTTCGTATTTTCAACTGCGAATTTTTCGGACCAGATCACTTTTAGTACTGTGTCCGTCAACGCTGGTAACAAACTAGGGCTAGTGACGGGGACCAATCCGCGTGAGACATCTGTCGATGGCTTGAACGTGGCTGGCACGATCAACGGAGTGGAGGCTGTCGGTATCGGGCAATCATTGCGGGCAGGCTCAGGAACGATCGAGGCCGCGCCGGGTTTCTATCTGAACACGGCCTATGGAGATTTGGCTAGTAGCACTGTTTTCGACAGTTTCAAGATCAACGTAGATGGCATCATTTCCGACTCGATCACGCTTGGTTCTATCAGCAATACGAATCCCACCGCTGTCGCTGCGAGCATGCAAATCGCGATTAACAATAGTCCTAAACTCGTAGCCGCAGGCGTTTCAGTTAAGGTTGAGTTTGATACCAATACAGGGGGCTTTGGCATTATCTCCAATAGCACTGGCACGAGCTCGAAGGTGCAGATAAGTGAGCTGCAAGGCAATGCGGGATCTATTTTCGGTTTTATCACCGGAGCCGGTGCGGTAGGTAAAACGGGGACTAACGCAACCGGAGAGGCCGACGCTGCCTTTGGTATACGGCTACTAGTCACAGGTGGCGCGTTGGGTGCAAGAGGTTCCGTGAGTTACATCAAAGGGGTGGCCGAGAACCTAAGTGTATTGATAAAGGGGTTTCTCAATAATGACGGTCTCTTTGCGGCGCGTACGAGCTCATTAACGCAGGAGTTGGAAAGTATTGCCGAGAAACGTGTGGCCCTCGATGAGCGCATCGCCCGTTCCGAGGCGCGACTAAGAACCTCTTTTCTAGCCAACGACAAGATCATTTCACAACTTAATTCGACGGCTGATTTCCTGACTTCCCAACTGGAGGCGCTAGAGGCACTAGCCAGTAGTCAGAGCAATAAGTAAAAAATTCTGAATTTAACCTAGCAACTTTTATATAGTATGACTCAACCTTGGAGAGTTTTATGTACGCAGCAAAAAGCGCATTAGCCCAATATAAGAAGATCAATACCGAAAGCGCGCTGGAAGGCGCTAGCCCGCATCAGCTCATTCAGATGCTAATCAATGGCGCCCTAGATCGCCTGTCACAGGCGCGCGGCGCTATTCAACGCGGAGAGACAGCCCAGAAGGGGCTTCTGATTGGTAAGGCAGTCTCTATATTGGGTGGCTTGCAGGACAGCCTCGACAAGAGTGCAGACGAGCAGATTACCGATAACCTCGATAATCTCTACGACTATATGCAGCGCCGCCTTTTGGAGGCAAATCTGAAGAATGACGTTGCAATGCTAGACGAGGTATCTGGCTTACTTCTTACGATCAAGGAAGGCTGGGACGGCATTGCGCCAGTACCCGCACCGATTATCGAGCAAGAGCAGGCCCAGATTGACTAATACCGTGTGGCGTTGTCTAATCGACACTAGTCTGAGGTGAGCTCTTTTCGTTCGAGAGCGCCCGTTCTCGTACATTCTCACCCGTGACCAATTAATTCGAATTGTGCCCCGCGGCTCGCTTTTGCAGCCGCGGTGTTAGCAATCGGAGCTAAAGTCGACTTCGCATAGATGGAACCGCACACGTTGAATATCGCCGATCAAGGGAAAATCCTATTAATTGATGACGATACAAAGTCTTGCGACGATCTGAAAATCGTTTTGGGTTTTCTGGGTCAACAGGTCACCGCCACGTGTAGTAACAGCTGGCAGGCAGCCGTCGCGGAACAATTCGAGTCTCCTAGCCAGATTAAACTCGCGCTTATAGGCCCCTTCTCCAGTGAGATATTGCAGACACTTATCGATGCCTTAGCGGCGCTCGATCAGGGTCTGCCTGTGGTAGTGCTAGGTCTAGATGATAGTGCTAAGAACCTCCCCGAAAACCTGCTAAACGCGGTTACCGCCACGATCCCCTATCCCCTGAGTCATCAGCCAGTGCTAGACGCACTGCACAAGGCGGAAGTCTATCGACAGCATTACCGGCGTCTCAGCGAGGCGGGCAATGTGCGGGACTATAATATGTTTCGCTCTCTCGTCGGCAAGAGCGATGAGGTGCAGCGTATTCGACATGTGATGGGGCAGGTGGCAGACAAGGAAGTGACCATTCTCATTACCGGCGAGTCTGGCACTGGCAAGGAAGTGGTGGCTAGAAATTTGCACATGAACTCCCAGCGTGCACACAAGCCCTTCGTCCCTATCAACTGCGGGGCTATACCGCCGGATTTGCTAGAGAGTGAGTTGTTCGGGCATGAGAAGGGCGCCTTCACCGGGGCCATCTCCACCCGCATAGGTCGCTTCGAAATGGCCGAGGGTGGCACGCTATTCCTCGACGAGATCGGTGATATGCCATTGCCGATGCAGGTCAAACTACTGCGTGTGTTGCAGGAACATTGCTACGAACGCGTTGGGGGTACACGCACCCTGCAGACCGATGTGCGTATCTTCGCCGCTACCCATAAGAATCTCGAAGAGATGATCGAGGTAGGAAGCTTCCGCCAAGACCTCTATTACCGCGTCAATGTCTTCCCTATAGAGATGCCCTCGCTACGCGAGCGGGCGGAGGATATTCCCTTCTTGCTCAATGAGCTGATTAGTCGCTTAGAGAATGAGAAACGCGGCTCCGTGCGTTTCAATAGCGTGGCCATCGAGTCCCTATGCCGCCACCCGTGGCCGGGCAATGTGCGCGAGCTGGCCAATCTCGTTGAGCGCATGGCGATCCTACATCCCCACGGCATCGTGGGAGTTAACGATCTGCCCATGAAGTTTAGACATGTGGAGGATGAAGAGATTGCTAGCCTGCAGAACTTGCCTCAGCCCGATGCCACACCTGCAGCGCCCCAGAGTAATGGCGCCTCGGGTCAGGCCTTACTGCCACTGAATGGTTTGGATTTGAAAGAGTATCTGGCGAATCTAGAGCGAGACTTGATAGAGCAAGCCCTAAACGATTGTGGGGGAGTGGTAGCACGCGCCGCTGATAGGCTGAATATCCGCCGCACGACACTGGTAGAGAAGATGCGCAAATACGATATGCAGCGCAAGAATGAAGACGAATAAGGCTTAAAGCCCTTTTATTGGCTCGCCACCCATGGTGCCCGTGTCGATCGACAACTCGGTCTCGGTACCAGAGCCTGATACCTGTTCTAAACGCACCAGCAAATAATCCCAATCGCTCGCCAGCCACACTGTTGTTCTACGGCGACTCTCGCTCGAACGAATGCGTTCTATCTTCACAGTATTGAGTTTTCCCAAAGGGGTGTCTAACACTTCCCTAGCCGTGATCTGGTACAGGTGATCGTCGAATTGATTCTCGTCTAGCACTTCATAACGAAACTCTTCGAGGTTCTTGCTCAAGATGTCCTGCCCAATCTGCACACTGTAACTTAGCTTATCGAGTACGCCGGGGCTAAGCTCTAGCTGCCAGGACTCGTCATCGCTACGGCTATTGGCAAGGCCATTTTCCCAGTCGAAATCGACACTCTCGACACTCGCGCTTAGGCCTGTCTGTGCGTATTCATAGTGTAATGGCACGATAGTGCCATCTTCCCAGCGAAACTCACTGGTTTCGCTTACGCTACCGACATTGGCACCTAGTACGGTGAGAGAGAGGCTATTCTCTAGAGTGAAATGCTCGGGGGACGTGAGGGTCTGGCGGCGAAACGCGGTTGCGGAAAAACCCAGCGCCTTGGCAGTATAAGTTACGTCATAGGGACGAGGCTCGCTGGCTTGGGCCGAACTGGCTAGCAGGCACAGAAGCAATGTGTACGCCCCGAATAATCTCATGCGCCTATCTCGCGTATGCCGGAAACACCTAAGCGCTTGCCATCAAACTCTACTGCCTTTTCGTTCATGCGCAGTCTTCCTGCGGCGAACCACGCGACTGCTTTGGGGTAGATGCGGTGTTCCTGCTTGAAGACGCGTTCGGCGAGAGTGATGGCAGTATCGTCGCTGTTGACTGGCACGGTGGCTTGCAGCACGACTGGTCCGCCGTCGAGTTCTTCGGTGACGAAATGAACACTCACGCCGTGTTCTTTCTCGCCAGCCTCCAATACTCGCTCATGGGTATGGGTGCCGCGATAGGCAGGTAGAAGAGATGGATGGATGTTCAGAATCTTGCCCGCGAAATGCTGCACGAACTCGGGGCTAAGAATGCGCATGAAGCCGGCGAGTACGACGAGTTTGGGACTAAAGCTATCGATCTCTTCGATGAGGCGTTGGTCGAAGCTGAGGCGGTCCGCATAGTCGCGATGATCGATCACGCGGGTTGGAATGCCGGCCTTACTGGCGCGCTGCAGGCCGAATGCGTCGGCCTTGTTGCTGATGACTGCGCAGACGCTGTAAGCGCCTTCATCGCTATGATCCATCAAGGCCTGCAGATTGCTGCCATTGCCAGAGATCAACACGACGATCGGGCAGGGCGTTTGACTCATCGAGGCTGACCCTCAAGGACAACCGGTGCTGCGTCTGCCCCTGCGCTTTGAATATAGCCCATCTCGAAGGCGCCCTGATTGTGCTCCTTCAGGATTGCGAGTGCAGCCGCGCAGTCTTGCGCTGGCACACATACGATCATGCCGACACCACAGTTGAAGGTGCGTAGCATCTCGGAGTCGGCAATATTGCCCTCACTCTGCAGCCAGTTGAAAACCTCTGGGCGCGCCCAGCTGTTCAAGTCGATCACGGCCTGTGAGCCCTCAGGTAATACACGTGGCAGATTCTCTACGATGCCGCCGCCAGTGATGTGGGCGAGCGCGTGGACGGTGGCCTTGCCCTTGAGTGCTTGGAACGCCTTTACATAGATCTCGGTTGGGGTCAGTAGTACTTCGCCCAGTGTCTTGCCTGCAAATGGGGTAGAGAGTGGCGTGTTGCTCACCTCTAGGACTTTACGAATCAGGGAGTAGCCGTTGGAGTGTGGGCCAGAGGACGCCAAACCAATGAGCTTATCGCCTGGCTGGACGCGCCCCTTCTCGATGATCTCGTCTTTCTCGACGATGCCCACGGAGAAACCGGCGAGATCGTAATCGCCTTTCTGATACATGCCTGGCATCTCGGCGGTCTCACCACCGATCAGTGAGCAGCCTGCCAATTCGCAGCCAGCACCGATGCCCTCTACCACCTGAGTAGCTTGCTCAACATTGAGGCCAGCAGTGGCGTAATAGTCTAGGAAGAACAGTGGCTCGGCGCCGCACACGATAAGGTCGTTGACGCACATAGCCACCAAGTCGATGCCGATGGTGTCGTGCTTGCCGGTCTCGATGGCGAGCTTGAGCTTAGTGCCGACGCCGTCAGTCGCGGAGACGAGAACTGGGCGCTTATAACCCTCTGGAATCTCACATAGAGCGCCGAATCCGCCAAGGCCAGAGAGCACTTCTGGGCGGCGAGTACGCTGTGTGACAGCCTTAATTTTCTCTACTAGCGCGTCTCCTGCGTCGATATCGACACCGGCGTCTTTGTAGCTAAGTGAGGGCTTCTGGGCTTGATTCGTGGTTTGTGTCATGAGGAGGGGGTCCGTGTGCTGGTCTTCAGGAGAGTGAATTCTACCAGTTGCGGGCTTTTCAGGGTAATACTTCTAGTGGATTAGTGGTGCTAGTGGGTACTTTTGTGGTCGTGGTCGTGGTCGTGGTCGTGGTCGTGGTCGTGATTTGGGTTTGGTGGTATTAGTACAGTGGTATTGGATCAGTGCTGGAGCGCGCTGCACGGTAGGGGCTGCTGAGAGACGCCGTGAATAC
>OJDV01000126.1_pt1 | contig 36104 bp, 24 predicted proteins | sample 1592911 | NCBI WGS metagenome assembly OJDV01 (sample SAMN05416860, study PRJEB24817) | seawater metagenome | isolation source: Sea water | place: Canada:Atlantic | collected 2013-11 | reverse complement strand
CGGAGATGTGTATAAGAGACAGGAATAACAAGGAAATCAAATTAATTAAACTCCAATTATCATCTGAACAAGAGAAGTCAAAAAAACTGAATGAATTATTACAAAACCAAGATAAAAAAATTGAAAATTCATTCGCCATCATAAGTAAAGTTCGCAATAATAATAAAAAATTAATAGACCACAAAGCACTGCAACATACTAAACTTAATCTTATTCATAAAAATAACAATCTTTTAATGAATAAGATTACATCTATAAAAAACAAAGCAAAAATTTTGATTACAGATGGCCAAAAAAAAATATCAAACTTAGAAAAAACAAATACCGATAAAAATGAACAAATCAGTACATTACGTAATTCGTTAACCAGAAACCAAGCCTATATCTCTGATCTCAAGCAAAACCAAATTAATATTCAACAAAACCTAATACAAGCAAAGTCAAACATTACATCGTCAATGACAGATTTCATTAATTCTTGTAAAAACAGTCATGAAAAACACATAAATTATAAAGACAATGCTGCCAATAACATAAAACAATTTCATACCTTATACACATTACACATTGGCAGTAAAGTCACTGAAAGAGTCTCGCTAAATGACAGAATTCTTAAGATTAAATCTAACCCTATTAGTTACTTAAACCCATTAAGAATAAAAAATATATTTGAACGGTTAAATATCTTGAATGCCAAAATTGATTCTCTTGAAAGTAAATTTAATGAAATCCCTTGGAAAGTGATTGAATCATTTAATTCATCAGAATACTTAGAAAACAACGATGACGTAAACCAAGCCATTTTAGATGGACAGTTTATTAACGCACTAGAACATTTTATTTTGTTTGGCTACCTTGAAGTTCAAGCTGGCGCACGTATCTTTAATAATAATGATACATATATTGATAAAAGATTAAGCAGATCTCAGAAAGAAAAGGAATCTAGATTTAATGGGTTTTTAAGCAGGTTGCATAATTCTTTTGATTTGTTTCAGAACAATGATATAGATACATTATTAGAATTCGAACTACCCAATGTCATTGACAACATTACATATTCGCCCGTCAATATTCTTGAGGATGATGTATCAATAAATAAATCAGATATAATTGATAATAGCAAACCCTCAAAATCCTCTAGTAAGATGATTAAATGGTTGGAGGTTCGTGGCATTGAATCAATTATTTTAAAACAAGGGGTAAACGGATTCAATCAATATAATTTAAAATTGAATAATTTGTCTCAGGATATACCTCATCATATTGAAGAATTTATTTATTTAAATACAGACCAATTTTCAATAAGTAAATATGTCAACCACGCATTAAGTGATAGAAAGCTCATTATTTTTACTGAAAATCAAGAATCCTACGATTTAAATAGATTAATGCAATCCTATTCCTACGTGTTATTATGTCAAGGAGTGATTTTTAACAAAGAGTTAATTCAAAAAATTCAACCTTATGAAATCATGTGTGTCTTTGATAAAAATGACTATCCATTTGAAGATGTACCACTATCAATACCTAAATCATTGGAACAGGATTTTCTATTTAATAAACTAATGGAAACATCTAAAGATATTTCTATAGTTTCAAAGTCCGCTAAGACTATTAATCTTAATGATATAAAAATTGTCAAACCTCAGAAGAAGTTTAAATCCAATGTAGAGTATATTAGTGCTGCTGGAATTAGTGGTTGGATTTTTAGTATTGAAAGCACCAGTCAACACTCAGTAGTTGAACTTTTGCTCGTTATCAATGATAAAGAAGGAATCAGTGTTAAAAACACAATACTCAGAGAAGATGTTAATAGATCTCATAATATTCAATGTTTAAGCGGGTTTCAAATCAATGTACCAACTAAGTACTTAGATGGTAATATCCACAAATTTAGTTTGTATGCCAAATATGATCACAGTTTTCAATTGATTAGATCCTTTGATTTTTGTGAAACTAGCCCATGGATATGCGAGCATGATAACACCTCAAATATAGTGTTGTTTTGTAGCCATAATATGCGTTCACAAGGGGCTCAAAATAGCCTATTTGAATTGGCCATTGGCTTAAAGCGTTTATATGGAATAACTCCCATTGTTCAATCACCAGCAGATGGGCCGCTTAGTACAAAATATAAAGAACATGGCATTCAAGTCATTATCGATAATTCTCTTCATAAATTACAAGATGATGCTGACGAATGGAGTACTCAGGTTGAAATTTTTTCACAGAAATTAAAAACACTAAACTGCCAAGTATTAATTGCAAATACATTGCAAACTTTTAGCATGGTTCATGCTGCAAAAATGGCCAATATTTCGAGTATCTGGATACCAAGAGAAAGTGAACCACCAAGATCTTACTTCGATTATTTATCATCTCCGTTGAATACAATTGCCCAATTAACTTTTACAATTGCCACTCAAGTGATATTTGTTGCGGATGCTACTCGAAAAATCTGGAGTTTTATGGATAAAAACAATGCATTTAAAGTTATTCATAATTCATTAAATACTTCGCTGTTAAACCAAGACTCAATTAACAGTCGCTACGAAATTAGAAAAACATTTGGCATTAAAGAAGATGAAGTTGTGTTATTGTCTTTAGGAACAGTTTCTTCCAGAAAAGGTCAATTAGATTTTGTTAAAGCATTGCCAAATATATTGTCACAGGCTAAAAACCCCACAAAAGCCATCATAGTTGGTATGGGTTCAAATCCGCTTAATAAAACGGATGAATACTCAAATTTCGTGAAAAAAACAGTTGAAGGTTATTCTAAAGAGATCAGAGATAAAATTATTTTAATTCCTGAAACTGATAAATTGGTGAATACAAAAACCTATGATTTTTATTCTATGGCTGACGTGTTTGTATTTACATCAAGAATAGAAAGCTTTCCTAGGGTTATTCTCGAAGCCATGTATTTCTCACTGCCAATAGTCACAACACCTTGTTTTGGTATAATAGAACAATGTATTGAAAATTATAATGCTTTTTATTACGATGAAGAAGACATTCAACAATTAGAAACATTGTTACTTGAATTAGTCAACAATGATCAAACACGGCGGTCCTTCTCAAAAGGTTCAAAAAAGTTATTTAAAAACATGCAAACTTATGATCAAATGCTGATAAATTATTACAATGTAATTGACAACCTAGTCCCACAGGAAAAACAATGACCAATAAAATCTCAATTTTAACTATTAGTCAAAACAATGACAATCTCACGAATTTATTAGATAGTATCGAAAAATCTGATACAAAAGGATTCGAAATTGAATTTCATTGCTCATGGAATGGCAACAATCAACACATGATAAACCCAGCTAATTATTCATTTGAGATTTCAATTGTTGAAGAAAAACCCTATCACTTTTCTAAAAATAACAATTTACTGGCATCAAAAGCAAACGGTCAGTTTGTTTTATTTCTGAATGACGATATTATTTTAGATCAAGCATGCCTGTCTAATGCCTATCATCAAATTACTAATTCAAATGTTGGGATTGTTGGCGCTAATTTAAGATTTAAAAATAACAATATCCAGCATGCTGGTGTATTTTTTGATGACAAAAACATGCCATATCACAGGTACAAGAACCAAATTCACTATCAAGACCCAAGGGTGTCAAATAATTTAGTTGTTCCTGCCATTACAGGCGCTTTTTTAATGCTTGAAAAAGATGAATTTTTACAGATTCAATTTGATGAACGATGTGATGTTGCTGCACAAGATATCATATTATGTTTAGAATACAAAAATTTCTTTGATAAGGACATTCTCTATGTAGCTAACGCAACAGCCATTCATTATGAAAATGTCACCAGAAGATTATATGATCAACGTCTAACACCTGAAAGTGATTTAATGTTACTTAAAAAATCCACGAAATCATTTGAGTCTCCAAAATTTATCAACAGAAACCAGCAAATTAAATTAAGAATTATTACAGAAAAACCTGGTTGGATCATGCACAGAATGGCACGAGAGATTGCAAAAAAATTACCTAACACTGTTATAAATGCCGATTATCCTGATGCCAATATCCATTACTACATCAACTACGGATACTTTAATAAAAAACCGGCAAATGGAATTGTTGTCGCAAATTTCACCCACTATGATCCAGATAAACTCAATGACAAGTGGGAATCATCTGCCCATGAAGTTGACCATTGCGTCGCCATTTCAAATCACACAAAGTCCTCAGTTAAGGCATTCAATATTCCTGAAGATAAAATTACTGTGATTCCTACAGGAGCTGATGCCAGTTTTAAACCAAAACTAACCATAGGTCTTGTGGGAAGAATTTATGATGGAGGCAGAAAAGGAGAAAACTTGGTTCAGTCCTTATTAGCAGACAATGAACTAATGAAAAACATGCAAATTGTTTCTACTTCAGACTCATGGGGCGTTCCAACATGGAATTTTGATTCTATGGCTGACTTTTATCGATCTGTTGATTACCTACTTGTACCGGCATTATATGAGGGTGGGCCTGTCCCTTTTATGGAGGCATTGGCTTGTGGAACTATGTCAATTGCACCTGCAATTGGGGTAATTCCAGATTTTCCCCATATAGAATACAAATGGAACGATATTGATTCATTAAAATCAATTATCCGAAATCTTAAAAATGAATATATCGAACGAAAACAGCGAGTTTCACATACAATAGAGCAATATAACTGGGATTATTGGGCATTAAAACACATTGCTTTATTTCATAAACTGTTAGGCACTAAATAATAAGTTTAAATTAAACACCAATAGCATTGATATCAATTCAACGTCACAAATTCTCTGGCTTCATCAAAAACTGACAGATCATTTTTTCTTAATGGGGCCTGAGTGACTAAGTAATTTTTCCATTTTTTATTACCGGATATTCCATGGAACAAGTTAAGAATAGGTGGCAATAACCAATGCAGTTTCACCCCATCATCTAATTGTTGCTGACAATAATTTTGATAGTGCTTTAGGACATCATCCCTGGTGGTTTGTGTATGGGTATCAAATAATGTTTCCCCTAAATCATTAAGTAACCATGGATTATTCCATATGGCTCTGCCCAACATAACTCCATCAACATATTTTAAATGCTTTTGCGCTTGTTCTACAGTCTCAATTCCACCATTAATAACAATATTCAAATGGGGCAATGTTTTTTTGATACGATAAACAAAATCATAATTCAAAGGTGGTACCGTTCGGTTTTGTTTCGGGCTTAAGCCTTTAAGAATTGCAATGCGAGCATGAATTATAACGGTTTGTAAACCCGCTTGATCCAGATGTTGAATAAAAGCCAGAAGATTTTCATAACTGGTATTGTCATCAACGCCAATTCTGCATTTGACTGTTATAGGTATGTCAACAGATTGCAACATTGATTTTATACAATTAACAACCAATTCAGGTTCATTCATTAAACAAGCCCCGAACCTGCCTTTTTGAACACGATCACTTGGACAGCCTACATTTAAATTGACTTCATCATAACCAAATTCTTGAGCAATAATGCAGCTCTTTGCTAAATCGCCAGGGTCAGAACCACCCAATTGTAATACCACAGGATGTTCTTGAGAATTAAATCCAATATACTTTTGTTTGTCTCCTTGTAGAATTGCCGGAGTGGTTATCATTTCAGAATACAGCAATACATCCTTTGATATTAATCGGTGCAAATAACGGCAATGCTTATCAGTCCAATCAAGCATAGGTGCAACTGAGAGTTTATGATTAATCAAATTTACACCTGAGTTCATTTCCACGTTGGATTGATAATTTTGATTTAATTTGCTTTTTATTAAGATTAACCGATTGTGAAAATTCTGAAATTGTATTATCTAATTCATCACATTTATTGGATTCATCCAATGCCATTATTAATTGCCAGTAACTGAGTAGATTGACATTATTTTCAAAAGCCTGTTTTGCATACATTAATGACAATTCCGAATTTCTAATGTCCATATCAGGTACTTGTGAAAACAATTTTGCTAATAGTAAAAGTACTTCATTATTATTAGGTTTGTGCTTATTAATTTGAGTTAACAATTCTACTGCTTTTGAATATTTCTCAGTGTGCACAAATGATTTTGCTTTAAGCAGTTGCATTTTTTCATCATCTGCCAACAGTGCTTCACTTCCAATCTCAATCACATTGTCGTATGATTTATTTTGATAATAAAGTTCAGCTAATTCTCTGTTAACAAATTTGTCTTGAATGTTAATTTTTCTGTACCTCTCAAAATATTCGATAGCAAGATTACTATTATTTTTAGATTGAGCAATTGTTGCGAGATTATAAATTAATTTAAGATTATCTGGATACTCTGCTATAAGCGTTTCAAATAAATTTTGTGATTTTTCTATTTGTCCATCTTGAAAAAAAGCCACTGCTATATTTGTTCGGGCGCTTTTACTTTTTGGATTAAATTCTATTGCTTTTGTATATAAACTTATGGCTTGCTTATAATCATTATTGGACAGTGCTTTTTTGGCTTGAATTAAATAAGGTACTTCTCCGACTGTCGTGTCTTTTACCTGTTGATAATAAGGATCAATTAGAGAAATACCAAACTGGCCTGAAATTCCAAAATATTTTTCTGCCATTTCTGATTGTTCAAGTCTTTGATAGTTTTGTGCAATTTTATAATTAATCCTATTTGATTGCGGTGCCAAACTTAGTGCTTGCTTGTAAAAACCATTGGCCACATGATAATTTTCTACTTGTGTATATAAGTCCCCACTAATATCCAACATCTTAGCGGTTAATTTTAAATTAGCTGGGACATTTCCGTTTAGTTTAAAGGCCTGAAGTAAGTCGCCATTTTCAATAGACAATTGAATCAAATAATAGTGAGCAGGCAGGTAGTTCGAATCTCTATTAATTGTTTGTAAAAATCCTTTTAATGCATCCTCTACATTTCCTTGTTCTAGGGCTGCTTTGCCATACAAATAGGGCCATGTGGCTTCATTTTTTGCATCCATTCCTATTAAGAAATAACAGTTTTTTGCTTGTTCCAAAAAACTAAAATTGTGCAATAAATAACACCATTTTTTTGTACCTAACAGTTCTAACTGTGTATCCTTTTCAGATCTAGATTTGATAATCAACGCCTTGGTTTCAGCAAAAACACTAGCTACATCTTTATCTAAACCATCTGTTGAAATATTTTCTAAATCAACTTGATTCTTGTTTGTCTCCGTCAATCCAAAATTGGCCCATAACAGTAGAATTAGTAGTTTTTTCATGGTATTTTTATTGTCGTATATTTATTGTTGTGTATTAGTGGTTTTTCTAACAGAATTGTTGAGTTTGAAATAATTCTAATGCCTTTGTAATACTCTATTTGAGCTTGATTGATGACAATTCTATCATCATGAGCTGATGCATATGAACCATCAGTATTTGTATTCAATCGCATTGCATGCTTTTCATTATATAATTCAACTTTTAAACTTCTATTTTCCGGATCAATGATTTTTATGCCCATCCATTTTTCAGGATTTAGATTATTGATCAAGATGTCTGCAGGACCATTATTATTATTGACAACAATATCAATGTCACCATCATTATCGATGTCACCAAAGGCAGCGCCACGTGAAACGGCTTTTTCATTCAGCCACTTCTCATCTTTAATTTGAGAAAACACTTTATTCTCAGCATTTAAAAACAATTGATTTGCTTGTTTTAATGAAGGCTGATCTTTGTTTTTTTGACTGGCATCTGCCACTGCTCCATTAAAAACAACCAAATCTGGATAAATGTCATTATTGACCATTAAAAATCCGGCTGCCCACCCCGTATAGGCATAACTTTGAGTTGACAGTTTAGATCGATTAGTGACATCACTAAAAAACCCTTTGCCATTGTTATTGTATAAAGTATTTGATTCATTCATTAAATGTGTAAAAAACACATCTAAATCACCATCTAAATCATAATCAGACATGGCAAGCCCCATACTGGCCTCAGATACGCCTTGCGCATTCACAGCCAAACCTGAAAACATTCCTGCCTCTTTAAATGACTGGCCATTTTGATTTAACCAAACTAAGTTTTCTTTTCCGTCATTGGCAACAATAAAATCACTAAATCCATCATTATTAATGTCATTACAAACGACATTAAGACCTGGCATTTTGGGCATTTTTGGAAAAAACTGTTGGGTTTTTTCAATGAAATTTCTGCCTTTATCATTGAGGTAAAAACTGTCCTTTAATCCTGAAAAAGAACTTGGGCCACAATAATCTTGTTTGCTGCTTGCATTGAAACATTTGGGATTATTATTAGCTGACCAATCTACATAATTACTGACATACAAATCTTTATAGCCATCATTATTAATATCACAAAAACTGGCACCGCTTGACCACATGTGTTGTTTTTCATCAATTTTTAATGGGTTAAAGCCTGTGCCATCCTTATTGATTAATAATTGATTTTGCTTTAGATTTGATAAGTAGATATCCTGTCTTCCATCATTATTAACATCACCTACTGTGATTCCAATGCCATAACTGATGGATTTATTTAAAAATGAATGTTCTTTGCTCTTAAAACTTAATGATTTTTCTTGATTCAGTTGATTTTCAAACAACATATCTTTTAGTTTATTATTTTTAAATTCTCCACTTTGTATCAAATAAATATCTAAATCACCATCATTATCAAAATCTAATAATGCCACGCCTGAACCCACAATTTCAGGATAATAAAAATTTTGAGAATTACCATTGTTATGAATAAACTCAAAACCGATTTGATCTCTAATATTGCTAAAATATTCAGCGTGAACTATGCCCACACACATTAATAGTGTTAAAAATAATACACTGGTTTTAATTTTTACAATCATTCAATTAAAAAAATGCAATAAAATATTTTATTGCATTTTCATTTTTTTTCTGAGTTTATAAAGACTTCTTGATCCTGTAATAATAAACATTGGCTACAATTAACATTAAGATTAATAGTAAGCTTATTGAAATCCAGTTATCAAACAGAGGTACTTGATAGACAAAACCGTTTACTATCAAGGTAGCGCTACCAATTGATTGGTTGCCACCTACCACATTGAGACCACTATAGTTTGCGGATGAAGCGCTTGTAACATTGACATATTGGCTAGTAGATGTGTTCATAGGTATGGTAATGAATACACTAAATTGACAACTTGAATTTGCCGCCAATGTACCATTTTGGAATAACAATGTTGAAGTACCCGAAATACTAGATCCAACTCCACATACATCATTTTGCGGTAAGTTGACTCCAGTACTGCCTGCAATAAAGGCATTTAAATCATCACTGAATGAAATTTGTGTGGCTTCAACTGGCGCATTGTTAGTGATACTGAAAGTCAGTTCAATCGTGTCACCAGCAGTAATCGTGCCACCTTGGAATGACTTATTAATCACTGGAGCAGCCACTACAGTAAAATCATCCGAAGCTGGTCCCGTAACAATGACATTTGAATTAAATTCAGCAGTCAATGGACTGGTTGTATTGGTATATACACCCGGTAATACAGATGGATCTATTTGAACAACGACATCAATTTGACAACTGTCACCTGAAACCAATGACCCGTTAGTAAACTGAATCAATCCTCCTGGTGACCCTGTCATTTGTGAACCCACTCCACAAATATTATCTAATGGTAGGTTTATAGCATTAGCAGATATCACTGCACCAAGATTATCAGAGAATGATATATTGTCAGCATCTGTATTGGTTGTATTTTCAATTAAGAAACTCAATGTTACATTGCCACCTGGAGTCACAAAACTTGCATAAGTTTTATTAAAAGTTAAACCACCTGTAACATTTAAGTCTGCTGTAGCTGTTCCGCTATTACCCGCATCAGATGTTAAGTCTCCTGTTACATTGGTATAAAAGCCAGAAGTGGTGCTGGTTACGTCAACACTGATCTGACAAGTACTATTAGCTGCAACCGTGCCATTTGAAACTGTAATTGAACCTGACCCAGTAACAGCTGTGATTGTAGCACTGACACAAGTGTTTGCAATATTTGCTACTGGAGCTACAGTTAAACCTGCAGGGAAATTATCAACAAAAGCAAAATTATTCGTATCTATAACATTTGCAGTATTATCGATAACAAAACTTAATGTACTTACACCTCCTGGGGCGATAATATTTGGCACAAAGGATTTTGCAAACAAAGGTACAGAACTAATGGTGATATCAGCTGTTGCCACATTACCATTTCCTAATTCTGTCAAAAGAACAGAGGTGGTATTTGTAAATTGTCCAGTCATTGATGCGATTACATCAACAGAAATAGTACAAGTTAAATTAGCAGCTACTGAGCCTCCACTATAAATAATAGAAGTACTAGAACTTGCAGCAGTAATGGTTCCTCCAGTACACGTATTGGTTATATTAGCAGGGTTGGCAACAGTAAAGCCAGCTGGCATATTATCAGTAAAACCTAATCCTCCAATAGCATTATTATTTGCGCTATTATTTATGCTAAATGTTAATGTGTTTGGATTGTTAATAACATCATTGATATTGGTAAATGCTTTGCTAAATACTGGTGTATTAGTTACCAACAAGTTGGCCATTGCTGGGCCACTATTACCATGATTTGAAGTCAAATCACCTGTCAAATTCATGTGATTACCCACTGTTGATGATGTCACATCAACTGAAATCAAACAAGTGACTCCTGAATTAAGTGTACCACCAGAGTAACTGATTACTGTTGTGCCAGATACAGCTGTTAATGTGCCATCAGTACAAGTATTGGCAATATTGGAAGGAGTTGCAACTGATAGGTCCACTGGTAAATTATCAGTAAAATCAATGCCAGTTGCATTAACAGTGCTGACTGTATTATCAATAGTAAATGTCAAATTACTTACACCATTTGGAATAATAACATCTGGATTAAATACCTTAACAAAAGTCGGTGGAGGATTGACTACTATTGTATCTGTGGCATTGCCACTATTTCCTAACGAGGAAGTCAGATCACCTGATACATTCATCAAATTACCCGCTGAAACAGCCACAACATCTACACTAACAGTACAAGAAACGGCATTGTTAACCGACCCTGAGGCATAAGTAATCATTGTAGAGGCAGGAACCGCTGTTAAGATACCGCCCGTACAAGTTGTGGTCGCATTACTGGGTGTCGAAACAGCCAATCCTGCAGGCAAAGTATCCGTAAAGTTTAGCGCTGTTGTCACAACGGTACTGGCAGAATTATCAATATTAAAGGTTAATATACTGATGCCTCCGATAAACACTGGATCTGGTGCAAATGATTTACTAAATCCAGGTTGTGGATTAACCAACAATGTATCATTGGCTGTCCCACTATTTCCCGAACTGGAGGTTAAATCACCTGTGGTATTAACTAACATACCCACAGCTGTACCAATAACGTCTACTTGTAAATTACAACTGCCCATTACCGCAACAGAACCATTGGTTAAACTGATAACACCAGTACCAGCAGTCGCCGTCAATGTTCCTCCACAAGTATTTGTGGTGATTGATGGCGATGCCACAATCATCCCTGCAGGTAAGTTATCTGTCATATCTAAGCCTGTTGCTGATAACAGACTGGCTGTATTGTCGATGCTGAAACTTAAGGTACTGTTTTGATTGAGTCCAATGGAACCAGGTGCAAATGATTTAGCAAAAGTTGGTGCAGGCTCAATAACCAAATCAGCTGTAGCAGGTATAGAAACTAGAAGACCAGATACAGTTAAATCACTACTGGTACTTGGATATGTCCCTGCAGTAGCATTGTTTGGTACAACAAGGTTCACCATAAACTCACAGAACCCACTGGCAGGTAAATTGCCGCCAGAAAAAGTTAAAAATGATGTCCCTGCTACAGTCGATCCAACACCACAAGTATTGCTGACTGGTAATCCTGTGGCTACTAAGCCGGAAACTACAGCATCAAGATCATCGTTAAATTGTAGGTCAGCAACTGGATTGCTGGCATCTAAATTTGTAATGGTATACGTTAAGACTGGAGTACCAGTTGCAGTAGTTGGACCATCAAAAGATTTACTGAATGTGACTAAGTTAACCAACAAATCATCCATTGCCACATTACCATTTACTGGTAAACCACCTGCTGTACCAGTAATTTGATTGGTAATATTGGTATTAACTGAACTGGTTGCCCCAGCAGGAACTATCAGACTTAATTGAATTGTACAACTGCTCATGGGAGCTAAAGAACCGCCAGCATATGTAAATACTGATGTTCCTGAACCCATGCCTCCACATGTATTAGATATTGGCGTATCTAATACCAATCCAGTGAGTGTTGCATCTAAGTCATCGGTAAATCCAATATTTGATACAGTATTATTAGGGTCAATATTTTCTATGATAAATTCAAGGGTCACATTACTTCCAGGTGCGACTGGATCGTCAGTAAATTCTTTTGAAAACAATAAAACATCAGAAGACACCATTAAATCGTCAATTGCTGGTGGCAATATAACAGTACCCCCACCAATAGTCGCGTTTAAACTACTACTAATATTTGTATAGTCACCAGTGCTTGAACCTGGAGGAACCAATAACTCTACTTCAATGGTGCATGAGCTTCCAGCAGTAACGCTACCACCCACATATATCAAAAAGGTAGTACCTGACAATGTACCACCACAGGTGTTCACTGTAGCCATACCTGAAGTATTTGACAATCCTGCTAATGTAGCATTTAAATTATCTGTAAAAAACACCCCTGTAGCATCTTGAGTATTGGCACTGTTATCGATGGTAAATCTCAGCAATGTGTTTCCACCAGGAATAACTGGATCATCTAAAAACTCTTTAGTGAAAGAGATGTTGGCAATATTTAAAACATCTGAGGCAGGATTCCCATTAGCACTAACACCCAAGACATCAGCTGTTATTGTGCTTGTGATATTTGGATACTGACCTGATAGTGCATTCGCTGGTACACCCAATGTTACATTAAATGTACATGTTTCACCTGGTGCTAATAGCCCGCCAGTGAAAGTTAAATTAGTTGTTCCTGAAATACTTGATCCAACACCACAAATGTCCGTTAGTGGTAAACCCGATGCTGATAAACCAGCCAAGGTCGTATTTAAATCATCTGTAAATGTGATATTACTGGCATCAGCAGGTGCAAAACCATCATGTGTTAATGTAAACTCTAATGTCACATTACTTCCCGAAATGACTGGGTCGTCTGTAAATTCTTTGCTCAATTGCGGTGCAGCAACAACTACCAAATCATCCGTAGCAGGCTTGCCATTATAAGTAACACCGTTAACAGTGGCAGTCGGATTTTCGGTTGTATTGGTATAAATTCCATTAGGTAAATCATTGGGGATATCGATATCGACTGAAAATGTACAACTAGCACCAGCAGCCAATGATCCACCTGTTAATAACAAACCTTGTCTGTCAGTATTAATAAACGATAAACTCATAGCTGATCCGGCACCACATGGAGGGTTAGGATTAGTCGGTAATGTCACAGCTACTGGAAATGGCAAAAAAGTCGTCAACTCATCAATAAAGCTAATATTTGTTGCCATATCTGTAGTACTGGTATTTGTAACAGTGAACTCAAGATTTACTGTTCCGCCTGCACCAACTGGATCATCAGTAAATTGTTTGGTTAAGATTGGTCCTGGTTCAACAAATAAATCAGCCACCGCAGGATTGGATGTAAACCCACTGCCATTTAAATCTCCAGTAAGGTTAGAAGTCGTGTTGGTGTACTGACCAGCGGCAGCTGGAACTTGCACTGTCACATCAAAACTACATTCACCTTCTGGAGGTAAGTTTCCACCTGATAAATTGATTATTCCAGAACCTGTTAATGAAGAACCAGCACCACAAACATTAGATTGAGGTAAACCAATTGCTACAAGTCCTGGTAACACAGCGCTTAAGTCATCGATAAATGCCATATTGCTAGTGGCATTATTTCTGTCTGTATTAAGAATGGTAAATCTAAGGGTACCTGTTCCACTTGGCACTATGGGATCATCAACAAAGTCTTTAGATAAGATGACTGTTTGAATATTAACATTAAGCTCATCTATTGCAAATCCACTGTTTAGATCAGTAAAATCTCCATTAATTCTTACATTCAAATCACTTGATTGATTGATTAATTGGCCAACAGCCCCGGCTATAATATCAACGGTTATAGCACATGATGCACCAGCAACTACAGATTCAAAGCCAGCAAAATTAGCACCAAATGATTGAAAATTAATTTGATCAGAACCAGAAATAGCAGTTAAAGTTACAGTTTGACCACCACATGTTGTAGAGGCCGCTGATGGGGAGGCCACAACCATACCAGATGGCATCATGTCAGTAAATTGTATAAATGTGACATTACTGGTATTTGCAGTATTATCAATGGTAAAAGTTAAAGTACTTGGTGCACCCAGACCAACTGTATTTGGTGAAAAACTTTTTGTAAACCCAGGGCGATCGGTTACAACAGTCAAATCGTCTGTGGCAGAAATGCTTGTACCTTCACTTGTTGTAACATTATCAGTAGTATTCGTATGTACACCTGGCGTTGAACTGGTGACATTAACAACTACAGTACAAAAAGAACCCATTGGCAGTGAAATATCACTAATTGTAACGATACTGCCCCCATTAGGAGCAGTTACAACTGCACCATTACAATCACTAACAGGATTAGCTGACGACGATAAGACAACAGCTGCAGGGAATGTATTTGTCACTGCTATGTCTGTAACAATTCCAGGTCCAACGCCAGTAAATGTATAAGTTAATTGGCTATTTGAGCCTGGCCCAATTGTATTAGAATTAAAATTGATATTTAAATCAGCTCCAATTGGTCCTCCTGCATATGAGGCAAATGAAATAAATAAAAATAATAGGTTTAATAATGATACACTTTTTGCTCTAGTCAAAGACATAATTCCCCCAAGAAAATATAGATAAAATATTGAATAATAATTGTATATTATATTTAATCAAAATGAAATTAATTTTATCTTTATTTAGCACCATATAATTTCTCAAAAAACAACACAAAAAAAATCATATATATGGTAAAATTAAGGATTCATTGATAAATCAGTGATATTTACATTATAACTTTATGGGGAATAACATGATAAAACACACTCACTTTAAGCTCAGTTTACTCACAAGCGCACTTATTTTAGCCACTGGTGCAAATGCATTAGAAATTAAACAACAAGATAAAAGCATAATTTTTGACGAATTAGATTCAATTCAATATATAGCTAAGGTACGTATACCTAATGGACAATTAAAAACATTCAATGTTAGCAACGGAGACTTTTCCTTAACTGCAGAAATGTTGGGCATTAACAAACTTGAAAATGGACTATATAAATATGAACTCACACCTGTCTACATGTCTGGCCAATTATCTAAAGACATTAGACAATTGAATGATAAAGAATTGTCTTCTGAATATACCAAAACCTATGAATCACAAAACAAATCACTTTCTGGTGTATTCACCATAGCTGATGATTTATTGGCAGACAAAAATCTTGTCGACCCATCTACGGAGACCAATAAAAGTAGTCGTGCGTCGGTTGACCAAGATGAGCCACCTACTTCACGTGATCAACAGATCTTAGATGATTTAATTGTTGATGGCAGTGCCTGTATTGGCCAAGATTGCGTCAATGGAGAAAGTTTTGGGTTTGATACATTGCGATTAAAAGAAAATAATTTGCGCATTAAAGCCCAAGACACCAGCACAACGTCTTCATTTCCAACAGTGGACTGGCAAATTACATTTAATGATTCAGCAAATGGCGGCGCAAACAAATTTTCAATAGATAGTATTGATAACGGAGCTACGCCATTCACAGTTGAGTACGGCGCACCTTCTCATTCACTTTATGTTGATGATGGCGGAAGAATTGGTGTTGGTACTTCAACTCCTGTAGTTCAAGTACATGTTAAAGATGGAAACACACCGACATTACGCTTAGAACAAGATGGATCAAGTGGCTTTACTCCTCAAACGTGGGACCTTGCAGGTAATGAAGCCAACTTTTTTATTAGAGATGTCACAAATGGCAGCACATTGCCATTTAGAATTCGTCCAGGTGCTCCAAGTAGCGCTATTGATGTAGCAGCAGGTGGTAATGTAGGTATAGGTTCATCATCACCAAGTTCAAGTTTACATGTAAGAAGAACTGATGGAACAGCCCAATTAAAAATTGAAGACGTAAGTGGAACAGCATCTGGAAGAGGCATGTTAACCATGTCAAACAATGGTGGTTCTTATATCACTATGACCAACACAGATGCGGCCAAATCATGGTATTTAACCCATGAAAACTCAGCTGGAACTTCTTTTAATATTGCGCATGATGATGGCGGTGTAATGAGACTAACAACAGCTGGTAATTTGTCAATTAATGGCACATTAACTACAACAGGAACCACATGTAGTACAACTGCACAACCTGCTGGTTGTGACTTGGTATTCTCTGATGACTATAAACTGCCTACAATTGAAGAGCATGCAGAACAAATGTATGCCAATAGTTACCTTCCAAATGTCGGTCCAACTATTGAAAATGAGCCGTTCAACATTACTGAAAAAACAGGTGGAATGCTAAATGAGCTTGAAAAAGCACACATTTATATTGCTCAACTTAATGAAAAATTATCTGAGAAAACTAAGAAGCTTGAATCAATAGAAGAAAGATTAGCAAAATTAGAATCTAAATAATTTTTTAGTTTAAAAATCATAAAGCTGTATCAATTTTTGATTGATACGGCTTTTTTTTTGAATAAATACACCACAGTATCATGACAAAAATTGCAATTATGCAACCTTATTTTTTTCCTTATTTGGGCTATTACCAATTAATCAATGAGGCTGACATTTTTATTCTGTATGATGATATAAATTTTATTAAAAAAGGATGGATAAATAGAAACAAATTACTCTCAAACCAGGAAGGATCAAAATTTTTCACCCTGCCCTTAGAGAAACAAAGTTCCAATAAGCTTATAAAAGAGATTAAAGTATCAAACAATAAATGGAAAAAGAAACTCCTAAATCTGCTTCATCACGAATATAAACACAGCCCTTTTTTTGAAGAAACAATGGATGTCATAAATTCATGCCTTCAAATTAACTCTCAGTTCATTTCTGAAATTAACGCGTATAGCATCAACAAAATATCTTCGCATATTGGTATAAAAACTAAAATAATCTCAGATTGTAAAATTAATGAATTAGAGAAAGACTTGCAAAGTAATCAATACATAGATGGCGGTATATTGTATCGAAAAGAAGTCAGAATTTTTGAAATTTGCAAACATTACAATTCAAATCATTACATTAATGCAATCGGAGGGAAAAAACTTTATGATCCAAATTTATTTGAACAAGAAAACATTAAATTAAACTTTATCAAGATGAACACAATTAGTTATCATCAAAAAAAATCCAATTCATTCATAGAAAATTTATCTATTATTGATGTTCTCATGAATTGTGGTAAAAGAAAAACCCAACAACACTTATCTGAATATTCACTAATCAATTGAAAATAAAAAACTTCACTTCCTTATGCCGATAAGCTGATCAACAATATTAATAATACGGTCTCTTTCTTGATCATCGTATCTTTGACCACCCAAAAAAATCATTTTTTTACCCAAATATCTTTTACTGAACTGAATATTAGATTTTTTAAAACGCAGTCTGAATTGCTTAGCCTGATTACTGTCCATCATCAACGCAGGACAATCATTTAAACCAATTAAATCCACGATTACCTTTGGAAGCTCAATGTGCATATTACTTGAGTTGTCTGCTGATAATCTATTGATCATCCTCTTTATTGTTAAAGCAGAGATCCCTAAAGAAGTATTTTCAATGGAATGTGCTGTGTTTTTATTTTTTGTATAAGAAGGATTAGGTCCAGAAATGCAATCTAATAAATCGTTGATTGCTGTCTTCTGCTTTGCATCATATATTTTACACATTAAATTTTCTCTACCAAAAACACCTTCCCATTCACTGGCTAATCGCATAAAATCGCCATCAAACTCACTGTTTATATAGTTAAAAAATGATCTTTTTTCAAGCCTGACTTTTACAATTTGATTGTATTCAGATTCAGCCAGCTCCTCTTGAGATCGAACAAACAATATGATTTTAAATTTGTAGTCTTGGTTAATACTCAAAAAATATTTCTTAATTTCAAGTGGTGAAGCCAATTGAAAATTTTCAGAACTCAATAAAATGTTTTTTTCAGATGCACAAACCAATTCGCTTTTCACTTCATCTCTGCTGTTCATAACTTGATCTGAAATATGCATATAATCTGGCACATCAAAGATGAATGATTTAGCAAAGTTCTGATGTCCATCTCCAGTGATACCACCTGTGCATTGGATATACCTCAAATCATTCAACAAGTATTCTTTATGATAATTAGCCAAATGCTGTTGAATAGAGGAAGTGCCGGTTTTTCCAATTCCTATATGTAAATAAATTGTCTTCACGACAAACCTTCTTCTTTTTGTATAGTGCAATGAAACCGATATGGGTAACCATAACAACCTTTCAAAACGGATTGAAATGTACAAGTCAAGTTCAATGAATGACATACTTCAGCAATATAATCTTTCTGCCACCATGTTCCCATTTTGTCATACTTTAATAGTCTTCTCGTGTAATATAATATTTTTTTCTTTGGGGAATTATGGAATTTCCATTTGTAGCTGTTATCTGTTACAAATCCAAAGAATATTCGAGTGTCACTTCCACAAATTGAAAATATCAATAATAATAAATCTGCCAAATCATTCTTTTTAAAATGTTGTAATGCGGCAAACATCAACACTTTATTTATATTTAATGAATGACCAAATTGTTTGGTTAACGAATAGACATCCCTGTGTTCATAAATAATATTTTCAGCTGAAAATTGTTTTTTTGCTATTGATATCAATTCTTTTGATAAATCAATGGCCACAATATTTCTACATGTTTTTGATAATTTATGCGTAATGGCACCATTACCGCAACAAAGATCTAATAAACTGTCATTTTTATTAAGTGACAACCCATTGGTGATGTCATTGATGATCACATCAACATCAAGTTGAGAAATAGCAGATCCATTGATACTGTGTCCAACTTGCAGCAAGTGAGAGCCATGACCCAGTTCATGTACACGGCGATTGTAATATTTTCCTAAGTCAACCATATTATTTAAAAGTGTATATTGGTGAGAATATTTTGTAGAATAATTTATGACTTGTAAAGTTTAATTTCATATTATCAAAGAAATCACACTTTCATCATTTTATCAAATCTCATTTGAGTATCTGTTGACTGATGCGCTTCATGGAATAATAATGTCTTACTGAATAATTCAAAAGAAAGACATGAAACTAGACTTTTTAATTTGCGGCACACCAAATGATGCATTTTGTTCTCAAATAGCCTTTTTTAGAATCTGCCTTGATAGGCTTGGTGGAATCTATAAAGATGCCAGATTAGTGGCGACTTTTGGTGATCACATTAAAGAGGAAATTCCATTAAAATGGGTGCCCTATTTTGAAAACATTCAAATCGAATGGTCATATGATAAATTACAAAATAATATCAGTCACAGTGCCCAACATTATCACCGCTATGAATTAATCAGGCCAGATGCAGACATGGCCATATTAGTTGACGCTGACACATTACTGTTTAGGCCTTTTCCTGAATTAATAAAAAAATGCATGGAGTATCCAGCTTTATATGGTGTCATCGCGCATCAAAAAATTCCAATTGAAAAAAGTTGGCAAGAAATCTCTCAACATGTTTTAGGCAGAGAAATACAAATCAATCACAGTTATACAATAAAACCAGGTAATGGCAAAAATGAAACCCCTTTTTATATTAACTACGGTTTTTTAGCCGGCCCTCCACATTTATTGAAACAAGCTTGTCAACAGGACATTCTCTTATTAGAAAAAACTGCAGAAATCGTGGGGCCATTCTTTTGCTCACAGGTCAGTCTTGCTTTAGCAATTGATGAACTAAGTCTGCCTCATGAAGCATTACCCATGAGATACAACTATCCTAATGACAGGAATGCCGATTCTGTACAAAGAGATGAAATGGATAAAATTATTCTGCTACACTATTTAAGAACTTCTCGTTTTGATAGGCATAAAATATTTTCATGCCAAATAGAATTTGATAAATTTATTCAACTTGATCTCGTGGGTTCTGATGAATTATTCAAACAACATGTTATCAGTGTCACCAACGGTCAATATCCGTTCTAATAATAATTTAACTTTAAATAAGTTTAGCTGAAATGAGTTTTTACTTCTGTTGAAAGATTAGAAATAATTTCTATGGTGTTCACTATTTCTTTAATTACAGTTTTTGAAATACCAAACCCACTTGGGAAAACTAGCAATTTTTGTGCCAGATGCTCTGTACTACTTAAATTATTTTGATTGCTTTTAGCTCTTGAAATATAAGGTTCCATATTGTGACAGCCAGGATAGAAATATTTCCTAACTAGAATATTTTCAGCATGTAAAGCCATTAGTAACTCATCTCTACTAACCCCTAACAACTCTTTATCTACTTCAACAACAACATATTGATAGTTACTTTCCTCAGTATAGTTCATTACACTTAATCCTTTAATTTCATGAAGGTATTTTAAATAGTGATCATGTGTCTTCTTATTCTGTTGTACTGTCTCTTCAAATTGCTCTAAATTGGTTAATCCCATGGCTGCACAAACTTCTGGCATTTTTGCATTGATTCCTAATCCATCTACACAATCATAATCAATGAAACCAAAATTTCTAAAATTTTTAATTCTATTTGCCAGATCATCATTATTTGTCGTCACTGCACCTCCTTCAAATGTACTAAAGGCTTTGGTTGCATGAAAACTAAATGCCTCGGCATCTCCGAATCCTCCAATAGGTCTGTTTTGATAACTACAACCAAAGGCATGGGCAGCATCAAAAAATAGTTTTATATCATGTTCTCTGGCAATTGTTTCTAATTCATTAACACAACAACCATTACCCCAAAGGTGGACACCTAAAATTGCTGCCGTTTTTTCATTAATTAATTCCAAACAGGATTCTGGGTCTATATTGTGTGTATTGGTATTTATATCGCAAAAAACAGGAGTCAAACCCTGCCACTCTAACGCATGTGCAGTTGCTATGAAAGTAAATGAAGGCAGTATTACCTCACCTTTAAGATCTAATGCTTTACAAATTAATTGGAGTGCCATGGTACCATTGCATGTTAAAATGCAATGCTTAACATTTAAAAAATGTGCAATTTTTTTCTCTAACTCTTTAACATATGGCCCATCATTAGTGAATATGCGGCTATCAAACATAGCATCTAATCTTTTATAATAATTTTGTTTAATCCCAATATGCGGCCTATTAACACACAAAGATTGTGTAAAGGTTGGAACACCTCCAAATATTGCTAAATCTTTCATAATAGTGTTATTTTTGAGTGATAAATCCTTATTGTTTGAGTTTTTGTCATTAGAGTCCAGTATTTTTAAATTCATCGTGTGAGTTAATTACATTATAGCAGTTTTGTATCCTTGGGGTGATTCAGAATGATCCAAATAGTTTGTAATAGCATATAAAACCTAAATAAAATCCAATATAAATTTACTCATAAGTTTATTGATAAATCTCAATTGAAGACACCCAATTATCCAAAATATTGTCCTCAAACTGGCTAATTTTCTCTATTTCTTGTTTCGGCATATAAATATGTCAATGTCTCTTGTAAAATGATGCCTTTAAAATACCGTAACTTCTACTATGGGCAGAGCATACCAAAATCGCAAAGAATCAATGGCAAAAACCTCAGATAACAATGCGCGCATTTACAGCAAGCATTCTCGAAGCATCTATGTTTGTGCTAAATCTGGTGGGACAGATCCAGATGGAAATATTGCATTGCGAAGCCTTATTGATCGTGCCAAACGTGATCAAGTTCCGGCTCATGTTATTGCTAAAGCCATTGATAAAGCCAGTGGTGCTGGTGGTGAAGATTTTGCTGTTGCCCGATATGAAGGATATGGACCAGGAAAATGTATGGTTATTGTCGATTGTTTAACCGATAACCCTAACCGTACATTTGGTGATGTTCGATTGGCTTTTACTAAAACAAACTGTTCCATTGGCACCCAAGGCAGTGTCGCACATATGTTTGATCACTCTGCAATATTTGTCTTTGATGGCGATGATGATGAAGCCATATTAGAAGCCCTTATGGAAGCCGATGTTGATGTTACTGATATCGAATGCGAAGATGGCAAGATAACTGTTTTTGCCCCAAATACTGAATATTTTAAAACCCAACAAGCATTACTTGAGCATTTGGGAGATATTAAATTTGATGTGGATGAAATTCAGTTTATTCCTCAAAGTACTGTGCAAATAACAGACCAAGATGATTTAGATAATTTTGAAAAGTTTAATGAAATGCTAGAAGATTTGGAAGACGTACAAAATGTCTTTCATAATGCTGAGATTTAACCTTTACTTAACTCAATTAATTTAACCACTGTCTTCCAATTACGAGACGTGGCTTTCACTTTGAGTTTGTTTTCGATTAGCCCGTTAGTTAATTTAGTACGGCCTGCGCCATTTGGATAAAAAATGTAGATATTCTTTCCTTCAATTTGCAAGCGCTCAGGTTGGTTGACATAATTCATGAGTATTTCAATATTTTCCTTCGTAGGAAGGTCACTTATTAAAGTTAAAAAATACTTTGATCCATCGGCTTTTAGGTCTATTTCTCCAAATGGCGTGTTATCACATGCATTTTTGATTTCTGCATGAGTGCGAATAATCACTGGCACATCAAAACCATAGCGGGTTGTAATGGCTTTTTCTATGGATGTAATTATTTGATTGACATCAGTAATATTACTATCAAAAACCACATTGCCACTTTGTATATAACTAATAACATTGGTGAAACCCAATTGAGCATAAAGGTTTTTTAAATCTGCCATAAGGATTTTTTTATGACCGCCGACATTAATGCCTCGAAGAATTGAAATATATTTCATGTATTCATCCAGTTTTTAATCACTTGATAGATTTCTTTATGACTCAATTGTTGCATGTGGCCAATATTAGGACTGGTCCATTGATTTTGTTTGGGTATTTTCAAATCTAACTTTTTGTCTTTGTGAATGCCTAAAGCGCTGTTAATACTCACCAAACCATCTCCGACAATTTTTTCATGGTATTTTGATGCGTATTCGGATGTGGTTGTTGCGATGGCATAACATTCAATGTTTTCTAGCAAAGGTACAATTGTTCTTTCTTCAACAACCTGCCAATCTTCATCTTTTACATAACCATGACGTAAATCGTGTAAACCATTACTGCGTACTTTGGTGATTTTGGCAAAGGGTGCGCTATAAGGACTAATTTGTAAAAACACATCGGCCCAATGTCCACCTTTTGCTAAGATAGCTCCATGGTGTGGAGTGCCTAGAAAAATCATCTTATCTACAGAAGAGAACCATGCATGATTTAAAATTTTAGCATAATAACAAGCACTGCGTGCCACTAAACCACCCATGCTATGGCACAGAAGATTAATAGATACATTGTCATCGAGTTCAAGCTCAAACAATAACTCTGACAATTTCCTGCCATTTTCAGAAACATGCAATCCAGAGTTATAGTGTAAATAAATAACAGTGTGTCCTAATTCCTGCTCTAATAATTCACCATGATTGTGGCCATCTCTTGTCCACTGTATATCATTCATACACAATCCATGAATCAGAACAGTGACTGTGTTTTCTGTGTTATTGAATACTTCTTGTAGTTGATTTTTATTTAATGCTTGGCCATTAATACGGAAACTCATTTGAATCGCTAATGGATTATCACCTTCATCAAAGTGATCCCCTAATACACCATTCATTGCTGCGGCGACTGCTTCCCTGGTTTTTGATAATTTATGCACCCCTGAGTATTCGCCTTGCATTTGACTGGTTTTATTCAGGACTGCGTTAATTCCCTCGCCTAATAAATGCGTCACTGCATTGATGCTTTTATAAATGGCACCAGTAAGTCCTGATGCTTTTTCCTTATGGCTACCTAATATCGGGGTATTTGCACTAATGGTACTGTGTAAAGATTCTACTACTTTAGTTATGCCTTTAACAGTATCAATACTTAATTGGCTGATACCTTGTAGATCTGATGAAAGGTTCTTCGGTTTTTTGGGCATTATTTTTCACCTTATTATATGTGAATCAAAAATCTGACTCACAGATAACTAATATATACTTCAATTGCATATAATGCTAATATTGAAGTTCATTAGCCACCATTATCTATCTATTTATTATGACCCTCATTTGTAAAAACAAAGTATACGTATTAATCATCTTGGTTATTTCCACCTTTTATATATCTGCTCAAGAAAATAATGAAAAACAACTCAACGGTGTAAATTTTGTCAAGGTCAGTAATAGAATTGACACATCAGGTCAACCACCAAAAGAATTACTTAAAAATTTTGCTGATAAAAAATATGATCTTGTCATCAATCTTGCACCGCCTTTAGCTAATGGTTCAGTTCTTGAAGAAGGCGGATTGGTAGCTCAATCAGGTACAAAATATGTCAATATTCCAGTTGATTGGAAAAACCCAACAGAACAAGACTTTAACTTTTTTAGTGCTGTGTTAAATACCACTGGACACAATAAAGTATTGGTTCATTGCCAAATCAACATGCGAGGTTCTTTGTTCACCTTTTTATACCGAGTTATCCATGAAAATATAGATCCATCACAAGCTCATGAAAAAATGACCCTGGTCTGGGAACCCACAGATCAATGGCTTAAATTTGCACAAAGTATTTTGGACAAGCACAAAATAGACTATGAATTGTTGTAATTTTTAATAAAATCAATTGAATTCTGTTTTTAACAACTCAAGAGGTCACTAGGTTTCTGCATTGGCTTTTTTTATATTTGTACTTTATTTTATTAATTATGTTAGAATTTATTTTAATTTAAATTTTTTAGAGATTCATGGCTTTTAATGGCAAATACATTAACCCTTATGTCAAACATGGTGACAAACAAGGCAAAGTTAAAAAGATTACCGTGTCTATTCCCTGTGATGTTTTACAAATACTCACCGATGAGAGGACAAGGCGTCAGGTAAAAAATTTAAAGCATGCCACCAATAGTGAGTTATTGTGCGAAGCATTTTTACATGCTTATACGGGACAACCACTTCCAACAGATGAAAACTTATCTAAAGACTCTGATGACTATGACAACATGTTATTTAAAGATAAATCTGAATAACTTATAAACCTTAATAACAAATTGATATAACCTTATAGAAACAACATATTATCTTTTTTATTTATAGACGTCTATACTGCCATTTCTTTAAACTTTAAATGATGACGTGTACTCAAATAACCAAGCCATTTCACCTTTGGCACCAGATCAATTCAAAAAAGTCAACCTTGCGGTTCAAGACTTAGATCCCAATCAATTATTGTGGGTCTCTGGTTTTATTGCTGGTTTGTCAAGACAGGATAAAATTGAATCCAATAATAACCCTCAAAAACAATTAACCATTTTGTATGCCAGTCAAACTGGAAATTGTAGAAGCCTCGCAGAAGAATATACTCAGACATGCCAGTCGCTTGATATTAATTGTCAACTCATCTCATTGGCTGATTATAAACCACGCAATATTAATAAGGAACAATACGTTGTCATCATCATTTCAACCCATGGAGAAGGAGATGCACCTGATGATGCAGAAATTTTTTATGAGTATTTGTTCTCAAATAAATCGCCTAATTTGAAAAACTTAAAATATTCTCTACTGGCATTGGGAGATTCCAGTTATGAAAAGTTTTGTCAAACAGGTGTAGACATTGACCTGCAATTACAAAAGTTAGGTGCTACACCAGTAATTGATCGAATCGACTGTGATTTAGATTATGAAGAATCCTATGAAACTTGGCAAAATAATACCAATGATTATTTTTCCAAACACATAAACAATATTGATAATAACGTTTCACCTTTGTCATTACTTAAACCTAAACAATTAAGTCAATATAATAGAAATAAGACTTATTCATCAGAAATTATAACTCTGCAAAAAATTACTACAGATGCCTCAATTAAAAATGTCCACCACATTGAGTTAGATATTGAGGGTTCTGATATCAATTATCAAGCTGGGGATTCATTGGCCATAATGGCACAAAATAGCTCAATTGCTATTGATTCTCTTATACAAAACAATGATTTTGATGGCAATAAGATTGTCAATTATAAAAAACAAGAAATACCATTCAATACGGTGTTACGTTCACTTGAAATCAGCTTAGTGAGTAAATCGTTTTTAAAGTTTTATGCCAGCTTAGTTCAATCTGATAAATTTAATGACATGATTGAAAATCATCAACAGTTTCAGTATTTTGTTGAAAAGAGACAATTATCTGATGTACTCACCCAATATCAGGTTCCCATTACTGAACAGCAACTGGTGGACAACTTATATAAGATTTCTCCAAGACTCTATTCAATAGCATCCAGTTATCTCAAAAATCCTGATGAAATTCATCTAACCGTGGCATTAGTTGAGTCTCCTACAGATAAATCCAATAAAGGATTGGTCAGTGGATTGTTGTGCAGCCATTTAAAAGAAGGTGACGATGTAGAAATTTATATAGAAAACAACAATAATTTTAAGTTGCCTGAAAATAATGATGCCCCAACTATTATGATTGCTGCAGGCACAGGCATTGCCCCGTTTAGAGGATTTCTTCAAGAAAGAAAAGAATTAAATGCGGCCGGAGAAAATTGGCTAATATTTGGTAATCCCAGTTTTGAAAATGATTTTCTTTATCAACTAGAATTACAAAAATACCATAAAGAAAACCTCTTAACTCAGATTGATTTGGCATTTTCTCGCGATCAAGAACAAAAAATATACGTGCAGCACAAAGTCAAACAAAAAGCTCAAGAAATTTGGCAATGGCTAGAACAAGGCGCTCATCTGTACATCTGTGGAAACAAAGACCACATGGCAAAATCAGTTGAAACTGAGCTTTTATCACTTATAAGAGTTCATGGAAAATTAGATGCAGATGGGGCAAAACAATATTTAACCAATTTAAAAAGAAACAAACGTTATCAAAAAGATGTTTATTAATAGACAGAAATTTATGTAACAGCACTATGAGAATAAAATGAAAAAAAATACCAAACCATTAGAAGCCGTTGAACTAATCAAATCCAAAAGCAATTTTCTCAGAGGTAATATTGCCAATGGACTGAAGAAAGAAATAACAGGATCACTTGATGAAGAAGACACCCAATTAACTAAATTTCATGGCATATATCAACAATTAGACCGCGATTCACAAGTGGCCAGAAGAAAACTTATGCTCGAACCTAAATACAGCTTTATGATTCGTGCACGTGTCGCTGGAGGAATCTGCTCTCCTAATCAATGGCTAGTGATGGACGATCTGGCAAATCAATACGGTAATAACTCAATCAGGTTAACCACCCGACAAGCTTTTCAATTGCATGGTGTGTTAAAGAAGAACCTAAAAACCGCCATTGCTTCTATTAATCAATCATTACTAGATACCATCGCAGCTTGTGGTGATGTCAACCGAAATGTCATGTGTACACCCAACCCTGACACTTCAATTGCGCATGGAGCTGTGGTTGATGCAGCACATAAAATCAGTCAACATTTAACCCCAAATACAACAGCCTATCACGAAATATGGTTAGATAAACAAAAGCATTTATCCTCCCTTGATAATGAACCCATTTATGGTCAAACCTACTTGCCACGTAAGTTCAAAATTGTGCTTGCCATTCCACCTTCCAATGATGTGGATATTTTTGCCCATGATTTGGGATTTATCGCCATCATTGAAAATGAAAAGCTATTGGGATTTAATGTTACCGTAGGCGGTGGCATGGGATGTACACATGGAGACAAAACCACTTTTCCATTATTATCACAAGTCATCGGTTTTTGTTATCCAGGTCAAGTCTGTGATGTAGCAGAACAGGTTGTAAAAATTCAAAGGGATTTCGGTGAAAGAAGTAACCGTAAAAGAGCACGGTTCAAATACACAGTTGATAGCAAAGGCATTGATTGGTTTACAAATGAATTAAATACGCGACTGGGGTGTGAACTACAAGATGAAAAACCTTATATTTTCACAAGTCGTGGTGATCAATTTGGTTGGTCAAAAAATTTCGATGGCAGTTTAAATCTCACTTTATTTATTGAAAATGGCAGAATTACTAACAATGACACATGCCAACTTAAGACCGCTTTAAAGGAGATTGCTTTATTGAACAGAGGCGAATTTAGAATTACTGCCAATCAAAACTTAATATTGGCCAAATTGAATGTTGAAGATAAAAATCTCATTTTAGAAATATTAACTAAATACAATGTTCTTGGTAATCATTCCAAACTTAAGGACAATGCCATGGCTTGTGTTGCTTTTCCGACTTGTTCACTTGCCATGGCTGAAGCCGAAAGGTATTTGCCGCTTTTACTGGAAAAAATTGAACAACTTCAGATTAAACACAACATCATTAACCGAGCCATAGTCACTCGAATGACAGGTTGCCCAAATGGTTGTGCTAGACCTTTTGTGGCCGAAATTGGTTTTGTCGGCAAAGGACCTGGCAAATACAATCTTTATTTAGGCGGCAGCTTTATTGGCAACCGATTAAACCATTTGTACAAAGAAAACATTAATGAACAATCAATACTCAATGAATTGGATATTATTTTCAAAGATTATGGCTTAAATGCATTAGACAATGAATATTTTGGTGATTTTGTTATTCGTAAACAATATGTCAAACCAATAACTCACGGGTCACAAGTTCACCAACTACAGTTAGAGATACAAACATGACCATTAAAATCCATGACAATGAATCATTGTTATTTTTGCAAAACCATTTAACCCATAGCAGTGCTCAAACCCGCATTGAATATGCTCTTAAGCATATCAATGGTCCGTTTGCTTTGACCTCAAGTTTTGGTGCACAATCGGCAGTGTGTTTACACCTTTTAACCCAACAATACCAAGACATCCCAGTCATACTTATTGATACTGGTTATTTGTTTCCAGAAACCTATCAATTTATTGACCAGCTCTGTGAGAGTTTAAAGTTAAATCTAAAAGTTTATAAAAGCCAATTATCACCAGCATGGTTTGAATCTAGGTACGGAGAATTGTGGTCACAAGGTCTAACTGGAATTGATAAATTCAATAATATTATGAAAGTAACACCGCTCAATAATGCTTTAAATGAATTAAGTGTCAATGCTTGGTTTTCTGGTATCAGAAACACACAGTCTGAATCAAGAAAACATAAAAAAGTAATTGAGTACAGAAATAATCGCATTAAAATTCACCCCATCATTGATTGGAATGACAAAGATATCTTTAAGTATCTTAAAAAACACAAACTGCCGTATCACCCATTGTGGGAAAAGGGCTATGTTTCCATTGGAGACACACACACTTCAAAACCCTTAAGTGGTGATATGAATATTGAAGACACACGCTTTTTTGGATTAAAACGCGAATGTGGTATTCATGATTAGTACCAATATTATATTTGCCACATGGCATGAATAGGGTAAGTCGATTTTTGTGGATCAATTCTTTCATTTTCTTTGTTAACCGATTCCTCTATTTGTTCATTGCTTACATGGGGCGCAAATAAACCAATAAACTCTTTCATGAATTTCCTCAAAAACAAACTGGGGTGAAACGCAATCCAGGTCGCACACAATGGTAATATTTCCTTAGTTTCTATGGCCACTAAATCATTGTCAATTTTTTCATCATAGGCCATGCTGGCAATGATGCCTACCCCCATTTCCGAACGAACATAAGTTTTTATGATGTCAGAATCACGTGCAGTAAAAACAATTTTGAATTCAACTCCTGCATTTCTAAATGTTTTGACTAAAGATGAATTGTCTTGATCATCATAGACATAAACTACCAAAGGATATTGCGTTAATTGATTGATTGTCACTTCCTTTTTATTGGCCAATGGATGGTTTTTAGGAACAACAATCAACCTTTGCCATTTAAAACAATCTAACTTAACCAACCCTTTACAATATTCATCATCACCCGAGGCTATGGTGAAATCAGATTCACCCGCTATGGTTGATTTAATGTTTTTTAAAGAGGTGCTTTGATGTAAATTAACCTTCACATCTGGAAAACGCGCGTGAAATTTTTTGATAATCGGTGGTAACACGTATTTGGCTTGTGTGTGTGTGGTTGAAATATTTAAAACACCCTGAGTGACTTTGGTTAAATCTTGAGAGATGGCTTTAATATTATCAATTTCTTTTAATACCTTTTGGCAACGTTTGAGAATTTCTTCGCCTGCAGGTGTCAATGATATCAGTGTTTTGCCCGCTCTGACAAACAAAGACAATCCTAACTCATCTTCAAATAAACGCATTTGTCTGCTTACTCCAGGTTGTGACGTGAACAAAGCACTGGCTGCTGCAGTGACATTTAAGCCGTGCTGACAAATGGCATTAAAAAATCTCAATTGTTGTAATTTCATGGTATCTTCTCAATATTTCATCTGAATAGTAATAGATGATAATTATTATTGCAAGTATAGACGTCTATACGTCCAATAACTTTTTGTTATATTGTCAGATTTATTAATTATTTCATAAGTACAGTGATTAAAATTATAGTTAGGCCTTAATTAATAATAGAGAATAACAATGGAATATTTGCCAATAAACATTGATTTAAAAAATAAAAAATGCCTTGTATTTGGTGGTGGCCCTGTGGCATATAGAAAAATTCAAATGCTATTAAAAGCAGGCGCCCAAGTCTTTTGCGTGGCTCAAAGGATAAATGAAAGCATCAAGAATCTAGATGGTAATATCACAACCATACACAAAGAAATCTTTTATTATTTGCAATATAGCAATCTCAGTAGTTTTAGATTAATAATTTCAGCTACTGATAATGACAAATTGTCACACCACATATACAAAGTAGCTCAACTAAATAATATTTTAATCAATACAGTCGATAACAAACAATTGTGCACTTATATATCTCCTGCCATTGTTAATCGTGACCCAATTATTGTTTCCATATCAAGTAGCGGATCAGCGCCTGTTTTGGCCAGAAAAATCAGAGAAAAAATAGAAAAAGCCATTCCACATAATATCGGAATTCTGGCAAAATTTGCATCCGGATTAAGAGACTCGGTTAAACACATTTTACCAACACTGCTACAAAGAAAAAAATTCTGGGAACAATTATTCAATTCATCCATCAGCTCACGAATCATGGACACAGGTTTACAGCCCAATAGTCATGAACTAATAAATAAATTATTACCTGAATCTAACAATGAAGGAGAGGTATTTCTTGTCGGTGCTGGACCGGGAGATCCTGAATTATTAACAATCAAAGCTTTGAGAGTGATGCAAGAAGCCGATGTGGTGTTTCATGATCGATTAATATCTTCCGAAATATTGGAGTTGGTCAGACGCGATGCAGAACTCATTAATGTTGGAAAATCAATGGGCCATCACAGTGTTGAACAAAAAGACACAAACCAGTTGTTAATTGACCATGCACAACAAGGCAAACGCGTTTGTAGGCTAAAAGGTGGAGATCCCTTTGTATTTGGCAGAGGAGGAGAAGAAATCCAAGCCCTTAAGAAAGCGCGAGTAAAATACCAAATTGTTCCTGGTATTACAGCGGCCATAGGATGTACCTCTTATGCAGGCATTCCCTTAACCCACAGAGATTTTGCACAAAGCACAGTATTTGTCACAGCGCATTGTAAAGATTCGATAGATACCCTTGATTGGTCATCATTGGCCAAAGAAAAACAAACCTTGGTTGTGTACATGGGCTTAATGAAATCGCAATATCTGAGTAAAAACCTGATATCAAATGGCCTATCAAAAATCACTCCTGTTGCAATCATTGAAAATGGAACCTGTCACAATCAAAGAGTCATCAGTGGAAACTTAAATGAATTATCTGACTTAATCGATCAAAACAAGATTAAATCACCAGCATTAATAGTCATAGGTGAAGTAGCAAAATTGGCCAATGAATTGGCTTGGTTTAATCCTGAAAATGAAAATGTATTTCAAGATCAAATATTAGAATTAGCTTAATAGGTCTTAAATGTGGCTTTTCTCAAAATCCAACAACCATTTTTTTCGGTGTAATCCCCCTGCATAACCTGTTAGGCTACCATTTGAGCCTATGACACGGTGGCATGGAATAATTATACTGATGCGATTTTGGCCGTTTGCCGCGGCTACTGCACGCACTGCTTTCGGGTTTCCTAGTGCTTCGGCTTGTTGCTTATAGGATCGGGTTTGAGCATAGGGTATATTTTGTAATTCTGTCCATACGGACTCTCTAAAATTAGTACTTGGATAATGCAATGGCACACTAAAAGATTTCCTTGAACCTGCAAAATATTCTGCCATTTGTGTTTGAACCAAATCCAAATGAGAATTTGTGCCAGGAAGTATTACAGCATTGAGTCTTTTACACAAATCATTAAATTCATCTTCAAGGATTTTTCTATCGGTAAAATCCAATAAGCACACGCCTTGTTTACTGGCACAGGCAAACATTGGCCCAAGTGGAGTAGTGAAACGCACAATATTAATGATTGCCTTGTCTTTCGTTTGACTGGCACTGTCACCAAATATAGATTTATAACTGTCATTAAAGCCACTGAGTGAATCAAAACCACTATCAAAGGCTGAATTTGTTATGGACTCACCTTTGTTTATACTTGTATAGGCTGCATTGATTCGCAGCAATCTTTGGTAACTTTGAAACGTCATATTGTGGTGTTTTTTAAACCAACGTCTTATGTGGCTTGGCTCATACCCTTTTGTTTTTATATCTTGGTCTTTTAATCGCAAATAGGGATTTTCATGTAAAGCTTTTATGATATCTTGAATATAAGGTGGTGTAACATCCATTTTTTGCATGGGCTTACACATTTTACACGGCCTAAATCCATTTTGCATGGCTTGTTGGACAGTATCATAAAAGTCCACATTTTCCTGTTTCGGCTTCCTGGCGCGACAAGATGGCCTACAGAAAATACCGGTGGTTTTTACTGCTGTAATAAAGACACCTTCATATTGTGTATCTTGATTTCCTATGGCATCGTATTTTTGTTTAAATGATAATTGAGTATTCATCCATCTATTCTATATCATGCTTATAAAACTGCTACCGAAAACTTAACAACTATGTTTTATAATACCCAAATCCCGATATAGAAATGCGTTTGGTAGTGCAAGTAATTGATGTGCATAGGAAAGTCAAAAAAACTGTGATCACCTAGGTCGAATATTTATTAGCTGAAAATATAAATATAAATATTCGCCCCTGGTGATTAAGCTTTTTTTGAGTTTTCTAGGTGCCTTAAGGGCTTGTGCTAACACCGTATTCTCTATATCAGGGTTTGGGTAATATATTTCATGTACACATTGCTGCGTTGATAGATACCTTCAAATTTTTTCTTAATGTCTTTGTCATGGACAAATCCATTTTTTTCATAAAGATGTATGGCCGCTTCGCATATTTTATTGGTCAACAAAAATAACGTGTCCATCTCAATTTTATTGCAGTCTGCAATCACTTGTTTTAACAGTATTTCTCCTGCTTTTAAACCGCGTGCATTTTCCAACACACCCATTTTGGTTAATTCATACCATTTATTGCCAGCATTTTTTACCGCACAAGTTCCAATAACACCTAATTCTTTGTTAATGGCAAACCAAACTTGCCCGCCTTTATCAATGATATGTTTTTGAGGATTAGATAATATCTTTTCATCAATGTCTTCCATGACAAACATATTATTCACCCATTGGGCATTTATGCTGTAAAAATATTTGGCCAATTCTGGTTTAAATTTAACAATTTCAACATCTAGATTCTTATTAGTCATGGTATTTCTCCAATGTTCTTTGGTACAGAGTTTTTTTTGATAAGGCTTTTTCAAACTGTTTTATTGATTGATAGAAATCGTGTTCCACTTCTTCACACAAAGATATGGCTGCCAACTTTACTGCATTACGCACAGGTTCCATGTTTTTATATTTTTTTCTTCCTTTTGGAGTCAATGACAGTATTTTTCTTCTTAAATCATTGGCATCTGGACTGGCTTTTACCAAATTATTCTTTATTAACTCTTTACTAAATTGACTAATACAAGGCTGTGACAAACCCAACAAATCTGATGCTTCTACTATAGATACAGATTTTTTCTCATACAACAATGACATGAGTGTAAACCATTTTGGTTGAATGTCTTGACCCATGTGTTTGTATACATTTAAAGCTTCACTCATGATCCTGTCGCTTAAGCGCTTCAAACGACTGCCCAAAGCCACTTCACCTAATTCATCAAAATAATCTAGCTTTTCCATTATGTTATTTAAAATATTATTTAATATTAGTAATTATATAAGTACTTATGTATTTGTCAAGAATAGTTTTTTATTTTATTTGATTTATATTAATGTGATTGGATACAAAGTAAGTCTGTAACTGCAGAAATAGGTTTTTCTAACGAAGATAACAAAGATAAAAATGTAAAATTAGTTTTACATTAAAACCTATATCATTTTGTATTATAATTAAGAATTAACCCAATTATTCTTGACCAGTGAGTGGATGATCTTTTCACCACGGTGTCCATATACAGGATTAATTTCTTGGGACAATTCATCAGCTACTTTGATTGCCACTTGTGCTGAAGTTTCTTGTGTTTTGGAAGATTGCTTAAGCACTCGCAATGCCGTTTGATAAACACCAAACTCGTATTCTTTGTCTAAGTGCCTATAAAACATCGGATCATTATCTACATATCCGGCTTGTTCATCTGCACAATTGACAATTCCCATGCGGTTCACCAAAAAATCAGGTACATAGGTCATTCCTCTGTCTTGTATGTTTTTTGCATCAGTTTGAGAATTGGCCAATTGGTTGTTGGCTGCTCCACATATGATTTTTGCTTGTATTTTTGGAATTGTTTTATCGTTTAAAATGGCGCCTACTGCACAAGGTGCTAGGATATCGCACTCTTCAAATAAGATAGAATTATCGGTGATTTCAACCAATCGAGTTTCTAGGTTTTTATCTTTGTATTTTTGCTGAACTTTTTCAATCAAACTTTTATTAATATCTGCTGCTATGATTTTGCCTACATTGCGTTCAAACAAATAACCCATCATTGGTTCAGCCACATGGCCCATGCCTTGAATGGCAATGGTTTTGCCTTCGATAGTACCCTTTTCCACAAAAGCCAATGCAGCTTCCATGCCCAAAACCACACCCAATGCGGTTGCAGATGATGGATTACCGCTGCCTCCTACGCTGGCAGGTATACAGGTAGTGAATCGTGTCTGGGTAAAAATATTACCCATGTCTTGTTCATTTGTGCCAACATCTTCAGCTGTGATGTAACAACCATTAATTGATGTGATAAATCTACCGTAATCTTTATAAATAGACTCACGCATTTTGACATCCGATTTATCATAATCAGGATTATGGACCATGATGCCTTTGCCACCACCCCACCATAAATTGGCCAAAGCATTTTTACGCGTCATGCCTTTAGATAATCTGATGCCATCGAAAATAAAATCTTGCATGCTTGCATATTGCCAATAACGTAATCCACCTGAGGCTTGTCCTCGATTGGTTTTGTGTATAAAGGCACCAAATAAAATGTCGTAGTTTTGGCTGATTTGAAACAACATGCCTTCATGCTGCATAAAATCTCTTTGATCATTGCCTATAACATCTGCCATTCCCTGTAACTGTGGATGTGAAGCATTTAAAGTATTATTAGATTTATCATAAACAAAACTAAATCGCTGTCTCTTATACACATCTGACGCTGCCGACGATCTACTCTGTGTAGA